>SDBU01010130.1_pt1 | contig 10491 bp, 13 predicted proteins | sample 2277071 | NCBI WGS metagenome assembly SDBU01 (sample SAMN10397929, study PRJNA504765) | marine sediment metagenome | isolation source: marine sediment core GS08_GC12, 126 cmbsf | place: Arctic Ocean: Gakkel Ridge, Loki's castle | collected 2008
GCGGTGACCGTGTTTGAGGCATGGCTTTCCTGAGCAAAGAGGGATAGCCCCAGAGCCTTCACCCCCGCCCTAGCCACATCACCGATGCGAGCATGGCGGGCAATGATATTGGGCAATCCTTCCTTCTCCATCAAATCAAGGGCGGCAGCCAGGCCATAGAAGATGGAAATGGCCGGCGTCGAAGGCGTCTGCCCCCTTTCCAGGTATTCCTTAGCTTTCCCCAAGTCCCAGTAGGCGCGAGGCATTTTGGCCTCAGTGTAAGCCTGCCAAGCCTTCTGGCTCACGCTGACCATAGCCAACCCTGGTGGGGTCATCAATCCCTTTTCGGAGGCAGTAATCACCACGTCGCAACCCCAGCGCTCGGTGGGCAGGTTAATGCAGCCCAGGCTACTGATAGCATCAACAATGAGAAGCTTATCGAATTCCTTCACCACAGTGCTGATAGCCTCTAGGTCATTGGTCACCCCGGTAGATGTTTCGTTATGACTGACCAGAACTGCTTTGACCTGAGGGTCGACTGCCAAAGCCCGACGTATTGCCTCTGGGTCGGCGGGATATCCCCACTGAAACCGAAGCCAACTTACATTGGCGCCCAACGTCTCAGCGAAGCCAGCGAAGGCTTCCCCAAAGGCACCAGTGCATACCGCTAAAACCTTGTCACCGGGTGACAGGAAATTAACCAAGCTCGCCTCTAAACCACCGTTCCCTGAGCCAGTGAGGATAAGAATATCTCCCTTTGTCTGAAATAGCCACTTGAGCTTGGCTGTAACCTTGCCCATGAGAACACCAAACTCTTGACCTCGGTGATAGGTCATCTGTTTGGTCATGGCCTGTAAGACCGGTTCGGGGCAAGGGGTAGGTCCTGGAACTCGTAGGTTCATCCTCCACCTCCTATTATTTCAACCTCGGCGATAAGCCCTTTTCCAGGGCTCATTCTTAAAGGTAAAGTAGTCCTTGATAGCCACCTTCAGCGTATTTGCTGCCAGGAGGGCACTCCGCTACAATAAGTTCTTAAAGCTCATCGAATTCTGAGGTCATCTCTCCACTTCTTAATGAATATCTCTTTACCTTGCTTTAGCTAATGGAACCTGAGGCAGAACTTCAGCGAGGGTTTGAGTCATAGCGGCAAAGGCATCAGAGTCATAGCGTTCTATAGTTCCTTCATCACACAGCTTAGCTAGCTCCGGGTCTATAGGCAACTGCCCTAGAAGAGGGGCACTGGCTGCTTGTGCCATTTCCTCCCCTCTACTCCTACCAAAGAGTTCAATTCGCTTATCCAGTTCGGGGACATATAAATAGCTCATATTCTCAACTACACCCAGGACAGACTTACCCATTTTTTTGGCCATGTTTACTGCTTTTCTAACTATCATGGTTGTTAAATCCTGGGGGGTAAAAACGATGATTACCCCAGATATAGGGAGTGTTTGCATTACAGTAAGGGAAGCATCAGCAGTACCCGGTGGCAGGTCTACAATGAGATAATCGAGCTTACCCCAGAGCACCTCTTCCCAGAACTGGGTAATAGCCTTGGAGATAAGAGGACCACGCCAGATAACAGCATCATCCTCACTAGGCAGAAGCAGATTGATGGACATAACTTCAATCCCTGACCTTGATATTACTGGCAGAATTCCAGTATCACTACTACTGGGTCGGCTGGTGATGCCAAACATTTTGGGTATACTGGGACCAGTGATATCAGCATCCAGAATACCCACCTCGTAGCCCTGTCGTTTCAGGCTAACTGCTATAAGTCCACTCACCAGGGACTTGCCCACTCCTCCTTTACCACTCATCACGGCAATAATAGAGCTAAACTGATTTAGCTCTGACGGTTTAGTCTCGGTAAACTCTACCCCTACCTCGTTTACTCCGGGCAGCTTTTCCACGCCTTCTTTCATCCTGGTTCCAAGCCAGTCCTGGACATCTCCACTCAGAGCCACCGAAGCCAGAGTAATATCCACTCTTTGGTCAGAGACCGTAACCTTACGAATCAGATTCATCATCACTAAGTTACGCATCACTCCAGGAACCAGCACCTCTCTCAAACTCTCTCTCACTTGCTCCTCAGTCACCATATTTTATAGCCCCTCCCTTTTTAGCACCCTTGACTAATTTACTTTTTCCCGTAATTTCTTTCTCCGAATATTTTAGTCCCTATTCTCACTATATTGGCCCCTTCCTTAACGGCAACTTTATAAGAATTTGTCATTCCCATGGAAAGATATCTCATCTCAACATTAGGTAGATCTAGCTTTTTAATCATGTCAAATATTTTTCTTGTTTCCACGAAATAAGGTCTTGAATCTTCAGGGTTTCCAAAACGAGGTCCTATAGTCATCAATCCCATCACTTTTATATTAGGAAGAATTGAAATCCCCCTTATTATTTGGTCAGCATTTTCTGGAAATACGCCTGATTTTTGTTTCTCTCGACCGCTATTTATTTCAACTAATACCGGCATTACTCTACCAATCTGACCGCATCTTTTATCAATCTCTTTGGCTATTTCAATAGAATCAACGGTTTCTATCATGTTGAATATGCCCACCGCTTTTTTGACCTTGTTTTTTTGAAGGTGACCAATAAAATGCCACTGTGCTTTATTCCCCACTAATTTATAAGCTCTCTCGGTTTCCTGAACATAATTTTCCCCGATGATTTTTACCCCTGACTGGACTGCCTCCAGGGCTTCTTCAGGTTGTCTTGTTTTGGCGGCGGCTACCAGTTCAACCCCGTCTGGTAGTTCTCCCAACATCTTTTGAACATTTTCCTTAATTGTCACAACAGGGGCTCTCCTCAAACTCTTGGGTGACAAAAAGCATAATCTTTCCAGAGTTTGCACTTTTCCTCATCAATAAAGGCGACCTGTCCACTCCAGAACTCATGCTTCTGCTGAGTAACTGGTTTGAGGAGCAGGTAGGGTCAGCAGCGTCTACATCACAGTCAACCAATGCTTTGCTTCTAGCCATAGCAGCGAAGGAGGCTACAATACTTTCCTTTCCTGTTCCACTCTTGCCGCTTAAGACAACAACCCCTTTCATTCACTTACTACCTCTTTATGGTCAGCAGCCGAATCCCTTTTATCTGGCGGAAGATTGCTCCCTGACTGACGCTGCAAAGCACTGCTTCCGCATCAACTATCTTCGTGCCCGAGATGGCATCCACTCCATAGTCAAAGAGGACTGGTGACAGGGGAGTGGTAGGTCCTAGAATTACAACATAGGCTTCAGGATGACAAAGACCAAGCAGGTGCTCAATAGTATGGTTGGTGAAGGCAGTACCGGTAATACCTACAACATCAGCCTCGGGTATAAGGTTTTCTGCCTCACCCTCGGTAAAATCCCCTGCCCGGGGGTGCTTCTCGATTACCCACAGCTCTTTTGCCAGACGTCGGAGTTCAGGCACGAAGGGGAAGTGCCCTACAATAGCTACGTTCTTACCCTCCCCTTTTTCAGCCAGGAGAGCACTTGCGTTAAGACCGAGGCAACGCTTGTCATCAACCTCAAGAAGCGAATTGATGGTTGCCATGCCGATTGCTGCCTCCAGAAGGCTCACTGAGTAGGCCATTCGGGCCAGTTCCAGCGCCCCCTTCTCCATCAAGCGTCCGGCCTCCTTCACCGACGGGTCACCGTGGCCATGTTTATATTCATGGGGTGTTGAGGCTAACCCACAGTTACGGGTTAGTACCGCCGTCTGAAAGCGCCCCTGACGTATATCCCTTACCCTCGCCTCCGGGCTTACTGTCGAAAGTAAATCATCAAGAATCTTCATTTCCACTCCGAATGCCTATTCCCAATTGTAGATTGGCCTCTCATATCAGCCATGCCTCCCTCGGCGGCGCCCTCCCCCGCTCCTTCCCATCAAACCTAATCCAGGAGGTTGAAGGGATAGGATGTTTGGTGTGTTGCATGTAGGACAAGTCTGGGGAGGCGCAGCTACCATAGCCTCGAAGGGTACATTCCATTCATGGTTGTTGATGCAGCGGAAGCGGCGCACTGCCATCTCAAAGTTGCCCCCTTCAATACGTATTGCCTTTCCATTGAGCAGAGCGTCAGCCAGTTTAGCTCGAGCAGCTCCTAGCACCCGGCAGAAGGTGGAGCGTGAAATGCTCATCTTCTCAGCACATTCCTCCTGCTCCAGACCCTCAAGGTCCTTGAGACGTATGGCTTCAGCCTCTTCAATGGAGAGGCAAACCTCCTCAGGAATACTAATAGAGGTACCGACCGGCTTAAAGTAATTTACCTCAGGTATAAAGGCAACCCGGCGCCACTTTGGTATCCTACCCATAATGCTTTTATCCCTGCTCTTGGTTATTTAGAGAGTTTAATATGGACATATGCCCACAATTATAATAACGCATTAGCTGATAAGGTGTCAAATAACTATGCTCGCCCTGGTTCTTATCAACCGGAGGACTAGAGCTGCCAATATTATCCTGCCTTTATTAAATATTACTACTTCAAAAGCTCCAAGCCCCTGACCACATCATTAAAGTCAATAAAGGGTGTGCAGTTGAGATTCATCTCTTTACAGCAGGTTAGCAAGTCCTCTCTAGCGAAAATGTGGTGAGCCAGTCTTGCCGGCAGGACATCGGAAAGACCATTCCCTACATACACTACACGATAACCCCTTTTTAAGAATAACCTAATATACGCCTCCTTGAAATCACCCTGTAATTGCTTGCCCTCCGGTCCTATATATTTGGCTTCGAGACCTCTGGGACCGAAGCGCGTTTGGGCAGCGAATACCTCGATGTTCTCTACCCCAATATCCCTCAAAATTGAGCCTATATAGAAATCTAGACCATTGCTTATGATGACAAACTGGAAGCCCTTCCTGTGACAACAAGCCAGTAATTCGTGAAATCCGGCTTGTATTTTTACCTTTCCCTGCATAAAATCAATCAAGGTTTGCCTATCGGCCTTAATCATGGCAAAAGCCTTCGTATTGAAAAAGCCAACAGATATCTTGCCCTCCCTGTACTCTGCTAGCAATTGTCGCCAGTCTCCATTGGCAAAGTTATCCAGCAATAGGAAACTCACATCCTTCTCGGTAATTGTACCATCAAAATCGCACTGGACTAATGTTTTCATTATCACACTCCTAATTTGGGAACCAATCCTATGTAACTTGTTCTGACTCGTTACATTGAAACAGGGTAAGAAATCCACAACTTCTTAGGGTATTATTGAATAGAGTAGGCGTGGACTAAATGCCACACCAGGTGGTGACATTCTCGTAGGGTTCCCGTTTGCTCTGAAGTCTATTTGCCGGGAACTCCCAGTCAGGATAGCCGATAGCGATAGAGATTACTATCTGTTTTGACTCAGGTATGCCAGTAAACGCCCTGATTATTTCAGGGAACATTACAACTTGGTCCTGAATGCAGGTACCCAGGCCGTAGTTTAAAGCAGCAAGAGCGATAGTCTGGGTAACGGCACCGACATCAAACATAGGTTGCACTTCCCCCAGCGACTTATCTGTTGAGATGATAATTGCTGCCGGAGCATTGAAAAACTGGTTGCCTCTCTTATACCACTCTCTTCTCTTAGCCTTGTCCTCTCTAGATATATCCATAAGTTTGAAAATCTGAATCGCTAGTTCCACCTGACGCTGCCTGTAGACACCAGTAAATGGTCCAAGGAAACCTATATCTGGGTTTGTAGATGCCCCAGACTCAAGCATTCTAACATTGGCTTGCCTAATCTTGTCCAGCACTTCACCAGCGACGATGGTGAACTCCCAGGGCTGTATATTCACTGAAGAAGGTGAGCGTGTGGCAATCTCCAGAATCTCACTCAGAATCTCTCTGGAAACGGGGTCGGGTTTATAGCCCCTGACGCTCTTCCTAAGTTTAATGGCTTCTACTACATCCATAGATTACTCCTCTCTAGTTTTTCTCTTATCTACTCTAACTCGGAAAATCGAACAATTTTGGAGATTTAAATTCCAGCAGGGACTCTTTGATTCTCCTTTCTGCTAACTTTACATATTCTTCGTTTATGTCATACCCTACATAATGACGATTGGTCTTTAGTGCTGCTATCGCAGCCTGTCCACTTCCTGCAAATGGGTCTAAAATTACCTCTCCCTCAAATGTATAAAGTTGAATCAACCTATAAGGCAGTTCTATAGGGAAAGGTGCTGGATGTCCAACGCCGTGAGCTGGTTCTGCAGGAAATACCCATACACTTTTGGTAAATTCCAGAAACTCTTCTCTAGAGATTGTGCTTCGTCTTTGGAGAGCATTTTTTCTCCTAAACATACCTTTAGAAAAAACTAGAATATATTCATGAATATCCCTTAAAGTTGGGTTAGCAGCAGAAAGCCAGCTTCCCCAAGCCGTAGAAGGACTAGAACTTGATGCCTTATTCCAGATAATTTCGCCCCTCATCAGAAAGCCCAATTCCAACATATCTTCGACAATAAAAGCATGAAGAGGAATATATGGCTTTCTTCCTAAATTTGCGATATTGATACAAGCTCTACCTCCGGGGACAAGTGTTCTATAAACTTTTTTCCATACCCGTTTCAGGAATTGTCTATATTCTTGAAGCGTTAAGTTTTCGTCGTACTCCTTTCCCACATTGTAGGGTGGTGAAGTAACCATCAGGTGAACACTATTATTTGGCAATTCCTCCATGTTTTCGCTGGTTTTACAAAAGATTTTATCCAAAAATTGTGGCGGAATAGAAACTTCTATATATTCAGTTTCTTTCTCTGTTGGTAGGCCTTCATATAACTTACTGGCATAAAAAGAAGTTGAATCATGATTTATCCTTCCCGGTGAGCCGAAGGAACTTGTTTGTGTACCTTTTTTTCTTTCACTATATCCAGGTCTACTCATTCCTCACTCCAATAATCGACCCATCTCTGGTAGGGCTTGTACTCTATATCTGTTTTTTGCCAACTTATCTCAATAACTGTAGTTCCTTTGTCCCCCACTAATCCAGATAAGGCTTCTTTGCTAATCTCAACGCCCCGTGGGTTCGTACCGGGCTTGGGAAGTTTGATGTACTTTTTTGTTCCTATCTTGTCAAATAGTCTCTTTTGAGCTTCTACAGGGATGTAATAAAACCCTCCAATATCATTCCAGACAATCTGCACAAATAGGATATCACAGCGCGGGTAATAGTTTTCAAGAAATTCTTGTGCTTTTTCGGCATCAACTGTCCATATCAGCTTAACCCCACTAAGACTCTTCCCCGTAATCGTTTTTATTGAAATAGGATGTCCAGACAATTCAACATCAACCTCTGGCTCTATAATAGGAATGTCTGTATTGACATTATTCTCCCCAAATTTGTATATGAGCAAGGCAACCATAATATTCTCACGAAGAGAGTCTACCTGCATTCCAATCTTACCTGCTCTTGAGCTTTCTAATTCAGCAAGTTGGTAGAGGTAGGGTAAACGCCTTTTGATTCTGTCAATAAGAGCTTTGTCCTCAAATATCTCGGCTAGATGACTGTCCAACTTGTATACCTTTCTTTATACTATGAATGCTGATCAATCTTGATATATCTTACCTATTCTATCACCTCACCTCCCAACATTCTAGCCAATCTCCTTTAGTGCCTGCTGTAAATCCAGGGGAAGGTCAGAGGTAAACTCTACATATTCACCACTGGATGGTAACCTGAAACCCAGGCGACAGGCATGGAGAAACTGCCGTGATAGATAAGCTGACTTTACGCCATACGTAGCATCCCCCACCACTGGATAGCCAATAGCTAATAGATGAACCCGTATCTGGTGAGTACGCCCTGTCTCAGTCCTGACTTCGAGCAGGGTATAATTACCTATATACTTGATTACATGATATTCAGTTTGAGCTTCCTTGCCTTCAGTCACTACCGCCATACGCTTTCGGTTACGGGGGTCACGCCCAATAGGTGCCTCAATAACGCCGCTCTCCGGGGTGAGGTGCCCTTTAACCAGCACCAGATAGGCTTTTACCACCGAACGAGTTTTGAACTGATTAATCAAATTAGCTTGAGCCATACTATTCTTAGCCACCACCATCAACCCTGAGGCATCCTTGTCTAGCCGATGCACCACCCCCGGTCGCAGTGAGTCACTAACGTCAGCCAGGTGAGGTAAATGAGACAGAATAGCATTAACCAGGGTATGACTAGGATGTCCTGGTGCTGGGTGGACGGCCAGACCTGCTGGTTTGTCTATGACTAAAAGGTCGTCATCCTCATAGGTGATATTTAATGGAATAGCTTCAGGCGAAAGGGGAGTAGGTGTGACAGAGGGTATGACCACGGTCACCCTATCACCAGCATTAAGCTTAAGGCTCACCTTAGCTATGTGGTCATTAACAGTGATATGAGCATCAGTTATCAGCTTTTGAGCACGGGTTCGGGAGAGCTCTGGGCACTTCTCACAAACATACTTATCAAGACGAATACCCTGCTTATCAGCTACAAAGCTATATACCTTATCCATTCTATTGCTTCTTGACTAGAGCCAGGCGGAGGAGAGAGTAAGCGAATAGAATAGTACCGACAATTATCACCGAATCAGCGATGTTAAATGCTGGCCAGATACCAATGCTGATAAAATCAGTAACACCACCAAGGTTAGAGTGTAAAAGGTTAGAGTTTAAGCGGTCAATTAGGTTGCCTACTGTACCACCAAGAATCAAGCCAAGGGCTATCGTACTTAGCATGTTATTTAAGGGGGAGCGGCGATGAATAAGAAGGGTATAGGCAAGGATGGCGACAACACCGACCAATGAGACTATAGTTAAGGCGAACAACTGCCCCTGAAACAAACCAAAAGCGGCTCCAGTATTTTGGACATAGGTTATCCGAAAGAATCCCAGCTCAAATAGTGATTGCCCTACACTTAGGTTGGATCTAATCCATATCTTGCTGAGCTGGTCTGCAGCCACTACGAGTAAAGCGGTAGTGAAAAAGACCACATTCCACCACTTACCCTGGAGAGAACTTTCCTTTTGCATTCTTTGCCTGGCGAGTCTTACAACTCAAGCACATATTCGCCTGTGGAAGTGCTTCCAATCGGGCTGGGTCTATAGATTGGCCACACCTGTCACATAGGCCATAGCTTCCCTTTTCAAAGTTGCGTAAGGCATGCTCCACCTCATCCAGGCTCTCTCTTATCCGCTTCTCTAAGGCTAGCCGCTTCTCTAACTCAAAGCTCTCTGTAGCCTCCTCTTCCCTTTTTCCAAAGGGACTACCCTCCCGCCTCTCCTCAACGGGGTGGCCGCTAGCTTCTAGCTGTTCCAACTCCTCAATTAAGCGCTTCCGCTCACCTTCCAACCGAGAGCGAAGTATATTAAAATCAACAGTCACTTCTCCTCCCTCCTTCACCTGTCGAGCCTGAGATGAGCCGTTTCTGATTTTTCTCATCTAATGTTGACAGATAAGCTATTATACTTAGGGATTATTGACAGAGCAATGGCAGGCAGGGCAGATTAGTCCAGCATTACTCGCAATTGGCGAATAGTGTTGACCGCCTGCCCACGCCAGTGATTATTAGCAAAGACGAAGGTCTTTTCAGCCATACCATCAATCTTCTGAATCTTAGGCATCCACTCACTGAGTTCTTGTGGCGTATAGCTATAATCATACCTCTCATAAGCCTGCTCATGTTGCCACCACTTGGCACTATTGCGCCCATGAAAACGAACATAGCCTATCTTGCCTGTTACCTCGGCTACTGGTGGCAATAGATTGGGTAACTGCGGTTCATCAACGCAACAAAAACCTAAATGCTGGTGACGGAGCCAGTCAAGCACTTCACCCCTCAGCCATTGGGCATTGCGAAATTCAATTACCACCGGTAGTTCACCTAACCGCTCCTTAAACAACTCGAGGTAATCCCAGTTGCGGCGATTAAGCTTAAAGCTATATGGGAACTGAGCTAGGATGCAACTCAGCTTCCCAGCCGTGATTATAGGCTCCAGCACCTGGCAAAAAGCCTTAAAAATGGCGGCGTTGTCTTCGCGCTGGTGTGTCATTCTTTGATTCGCCTTAAAACAAAATAGGAAACCGTTACCTGTTTTCTCTGCCATAGCTTTTAGGCTGGACGGTTTAGGTAACGCATAAAAGGTAGAGTTTATCTCACAGGTATCAAATTCACGGGCATAATAGGTAAGCCATTCCCTCTTAGGCATACCTACCGGATAGAAGTTCCCTACCCAGTCATTGTAGCTAAATCCTGAAGTGCCAAAGTATATCATATTTTAGTGTACCCTACTTACTCAATATAGTCAATACTTTAAGATAAGAGACTCTGGCCTATCTTGTTGGGAAAAATGACTAGAGTCCTTGTTGACGTAGAAAAGCGATAGAGCTAAATCATTTGATGTCTATCCACAAACCGCTTCATCCTGGATAGTGCTTCCTCGATTTCAGCTAGCGAGGTGGCATAACAGCAACGGACATATCCTTCGCCACACTGTCCGAAGGCTGAGCCAGGGACTACTGCTACCTTCTCCTCAATTAGAAGCTT
>SDBU01010131.1_pt1 | contig 10491 bp, 9 predicted proteins | sample 2277071 | NCBI WGS metagenome assembly SDBU01 (sample SAMN10397929, study PRJNA504765) | marine sediment metagenome | isolation source: marine sediment core GS08_GC12, 126 cmbsf | place: Arctic Ocean: Gakkel Ridge, Loki's castle | collected 2008
AATTTTCTTTCCCATTCCTATAACCTCCACTTTTGCCTCACATTCAACACAGCTTAAAATTTCATTAAGCTCTACATCGGCTGGTATTTTGACTTTTGCTCCACAGACAGGACAATTAGCCTCACTTAATTTATTCATATGAAGTGAATTATAGCAAATTTTAGATTATTTCCGCAAGTAGAGAACGGTTTAGTGGTTTTTCTTGCGCCGGCTGTTTTTGCCCCGTGGAGCCAAATGGGTGATAGGCGAATAAAGCGAACCGTGGATTTATCCTGAGTGCAGTCGATGGACAAAGCTCGAACCTATTTGTATAATCACAGTACTCTTTAGAGAAAACATGTTGAATAAAAAACCACAACCAATTGTTAAGGTTAAAAACTTGACCAAGAAGTTCAACGGCCTTATTGCCGTTGACAACCTCTCTTTTGAAGTAAATAAAGGAGATTTATTTGCCTTTCTTGGACCCAATGGAGCCGGCAAAACAACTACTATTAGAATGTTAACTACCCTCTTGAAGCCGACGGAAGGACAAATACTAGTCAACGGTTTTGATCCGTCAAGGCAGCAAAACGAGGTTAGAAAATCCTTTGGAATTGTTTTTCAAGATTCCAGTTTAGATGATGAATTGACTGCTTATGAAAACATGGAATTCCATGGCTTTTTATACAGAATTCCCAAAAAAACAATAAGAAAACGAGTCCAAAACCTCTTGGAAATTGTTGACTTATGGAACCGGAAAAATGATTTGGTTAAAACTTATTCCGGAGGAATGAGAAGAAGACTTGAGATTGCCAGGGGCTTGCTTCATCACCCAAAAATATTTTTTTTGGATGAACCGACTCTGGGACTTGACCCCCAAACCAGACATAACATCTGGGCCCATATTCAAGAGTTGAACAAGAAATACCAAACAACTATTTTCTTTACGACTCACTATATGGAAGAGGCAGAAAAAATGGCCAAAACTATTGCTATTATTGATCATGGCAGGATTATTGCCCAGGGAAAAACAGGAACTCTCAAAAAACAAACCAAAACTAAAACTTTAGAAGCCGCCTACTTAACTTTGACCGGTAAAACTATTAGAGAGGAAAATGCTACTTCCCAGGACAGAATGAGATTAAGAATGAACAGGTTTCGGAGAAGACAAAGATGATTGATATTATTTATATTATGTGGCTAAGGCAAATTAAGAGATATTGGCGATCAAAGTCTCGAATTATCGGTTCTATTGGCCAACCGCTTTTATTTTTGATTGCTTTTGGTTTTGGATTAGGATCGATTTTTGAAAAAGCCGGTGGTGGTAATTATATTAATTTTTTAGTCCCGGGAGTTATAAGTCAGGCAATTTTATTTATGGCTGTTTTTTCAGGAATAGAACTTATTTGGGATAGACAATTTGGTTTTTTAAAAGCAACTTTAGCCGCCCCTGTTTCCAGGCTGGAAATTGTTTTAGGTCGAGTAGTCGGCGGGGCAACGATTGCCACTTTTCAAGGCATTATAGTTTTTATCTTGACTTTATTGATAGGATTCAGGCCTCAAAATATAATCACTCTCCCCCTGGCAATTTGCTTAATGTTTCTAATTGCCCTTTTGTATTCCGCTTTAGGAACAGCGATTGCCTCTTTAATGAAAGATTTTCACGGCTTTCAACTGATTATGAATTTTCTGGTCAGGCCTACTTTTTTCTTATCAGGAGCAATCTTCGCTTTAAAAATCGCCCCTAGGTCAATTCAAATCATCTCTTCTATCAACGCATGAACCTATGGTGTGGGTGGACGCAGACAAGTTTTAATAGGCGCCAGTCAATTTGGATTAACAACAAATATTTTGGTTTTAGTCATTGTCGGGGCTATTTTATTATCAATTGGAAGTTACCTCTTTTCTAAAATCGAAGCCTAGATTTAAAAAACAAGCTTGCAAACCCCCCGTTAAACTGATATAGTTCCTTTTTCCCTTCTTTATAAAAAGAGGGGATTTTATTTAAAAAAATTGTTAAATATGAAAAAGATAAACAAGTTTGATTCGCGAATACACGAAATAAGAAATTCGCGAATACACGAAATAAGAAAAAATATAAGAAATGTTGCAGTCATTGCGCACGTGGATCATGGCAAAACCACACTCATAGATGCGCTGCTCAAGCAAACCCATACATTTCGAGAAAATCAGAAAGAAATGAGCCTTGATCGCATTCTTGATAGTAATGATCAAGAAAAAGAGCGCGGTATAACTATCACGGCCAAAAACTGCGCCATCGATTTTGAGGGTATTAAGATAAATATAATTGACACACCAGGGCACACAGACTTTTCAGGCGAAGTCGAACGCACGCTCAGTATGGCTCATGGGGCAATTTTAATAATTGACGCACAAGATGGTCCAATGCCACAAACCCGCTTTGTACTTAGAAAAGCCCTCGAACTCGGTTTAAAAATTATTGTTGTAATTAATAAAATAGATAGGCCGTATGCAAGAATTCCACAGGTTATTGAAAAGACTGAAAATCTTTTTTTAGACCTTGCAAAAACTGAGGAACAACTTAATTTCCCAGTCCTTTACTCTTTTGGCAGAGATGGAAAAGTGTTTGAGAATTTACCTAAAAACTTCAACATAAACGCGGATGTCAACCCTCTTCTTAGAAAAATAGTTGACTTTATCCCCTCCCCTGAATCAAATGATGATGAAAAATTTAAAATGCTTGTCTCTTCATTTGAACATGACAATCATTTGGCGAGAATGTTAATCGGGCGAATTCATCAAGGAACTATTAAGAAAGGGCAAAAAGTAACTCTTATACAGAAACCAAACAGCAGCTATGTAGTTGAAAAAGTTTTTGTCTCTGAAGGTCTTTCTAAAAAGGAAGTAGAACATGCAGTTTCAGGTGACATCGTTGTATTAGCTGGGATTGGTGATGCCAAAATTGGTGATACAATAGCCGATCCAGGTGAGACAGAAGCACTTCCTGCTATGAAAATTAGCGAACCTACTTTACATATAACAATTGGACCTAATACATCCCCTTTTGTAGGCCGTGAAGGAGAGTTCTCTACTAGCCGCCAACTAGAAGAAAGGCTTAACCGCGATATGGAGAAGAATATAAGCTTGCGTGTCAAAAAGAGGAACGACAACAAGTTTGAAGTATCAGGAAGAGGCGAACTTCATTTGGCAGTTTTTCTTGAAGAACTTCGTCGCGATAGGTATGAGTTAGAAGTGGAAAAACCTGAGGTAATTATAAAGGAAATAGATGGTGTAAAAAATGAACCAGTTGAGGAGTTGGACATTATTGTCCCGAAGGAACACGTAGGTGTAATCAATAAAGAACTGGGCAAAAGATATGCAATTTTAGTAAATACTATGCCTATTAACGACCGTGAAGTTGAATTTATTTATCATTGCTGCTGATTCAAAGAATCGAAACTCAGTCAGAGTTTTCAATGTTGTCAAACAGAGTTTAGGGGAACACTTTGAGGCAATGGGTGGAACAGTTAGGCCATCAAAAGTCGGGCTGGAATCGGGCCAACAATATGACTCAAGCATAGTGATTGTGTGTTTTGCCGTTGACTCAGGGGCTCCTGAACTCGTCCGAGATGTTCTAAAGAAAGCACTTTTTGAATTTGACGCTAGGTTGGCACGTTACGGATTCCGGCTTAGGAAGTACGGTTTATTCGTGCCATCAATAAGGCGGAAATATAAAGACATTATCACCCATAGCTTTGCTCACGGAGAAGGATTGTATTATCAATATAGGTTAGCACAGGATAAGGCAAAAAGATCGCCTCTGGGATTGAGGAATTATCTGTTTTCAATGCTGGAAGATTGCCCTAATCATTTCTTTCAGGAGGAACCAAGGGTTTCGACGGTAGCCTCAGAAAAACTCAAGTCGCGCGAAGGTACACGGAATCATCCAATTATAGATTTGTGTCGGGCTAGCTTTGAGGAGAGGATGCTGAAGAATGACCACTCGAATGTTGAGAAATACTTTGTTGTGAACGATCCTATGACGATTGCAACAGAGGTTCCGGTTTGGGTGCGAGGAGATGAAGCTGGTAGGTGTAGGGAGGTTGTTCGTATTCCGGATGATGAAGTTTTGACAGGGCATATTGATCTGATTCGGAATGAGGATGATGGGAAGATATTTGTATGGGATTACAAACCCGGGGCATGCTATGAAACCTGTGCGGCTACTCAAGTTTTCATTTATTCGGTGATGCTATCGATAAGGACAAGAATACCTCTGGAAGAATTCAAGTGCGGTTACTTCGATACAGAATATGCGTGTTTTTTCTGCCCTTCTGAAGTTCGGAGCAGTTTGTAAAAAGAGCGAAGGACGAAAACGCGAAAGACAAAAATGTGAAGAAGTGGAAAAGTAACCCGCCGGATAAACCGGCGGGCTTTCGGTTTGGGCAGAATTGGTGGGGCAAGCCCCACCCTACATATCTGGATTCCTGCTTCCGCAGGAATGACAAGCAACGAGCCAGGGCAGACACGCAGGTCTGCCCGTACAACAGGAGCAGGGCGGGCCCTTCTTCGCTGCGCTACGAAGGGCAGGCGAAAACACTTGATTATGAGGGGGAAAGATTGTAGAAAAGTAGCGTATAGCGTTTAGGTTCTGGATTCCCGCCTTCGCGGGAATGACCCTCCGTCGCACTTTGTGCTGCGGAGGGCAGGCAAACGAATCAGTGGAATCCGCCTTTGCTGAAACTACGGCGGACAGGTCTGTGTAATTTGTGGTTTTAAGAGAATAAGATGAGCGATGCAGCAAAAGCATTAAAAGATTTTAAGCCGAAGCATAAGTTCTTTGTAGGCATCGATTCGGATGGATGTGCGTTTGATACGATGGGAATCAAGCAGCGGGAGTGTTTTTGTCCCTGGATGATTGCTTATTTCGGCTTGCAGTCGGTAGCACAAGCGGCACGTGAGTGTAAGGAATTCGCGGATTTATTTAGCAAGACTCGCGGTGCCAATCGACACAAAACAGTCAAGCGAATCATAGCAGAGCTGCTGCCTAATCATCCGATGACCAAGGCAAGAGGCTTTAAGGTTTCGCAATACCCGCACTACTTCGCCTGGGTCGATGACCCTAATAGTCTGCTAAGCAATGATGGTCTAAAAAAGGCTATTGACCAGGCCACGAACCCGCAGGTCAAATGTGAGCTGGAACTTGCGCTTGCCTGGAGTGAGCGAGTCAACTGGGCTATCGGTGAAACTGTCAAGGGTATGCCGCCGTTTCCGTTCGTACGGGAGAGTCTGGAAAAAATCCAGCCGTTAGCTGATGTTATCGTTGTCTCAGCCACGCCCAATGAAGCGCTCGAGCGTGAGTGGGAAGAACACGACATCGCCAGATACGTAGAAGTGATAGCCGGCCAGGAAATGGGCAAAAAATCCGAGCACCTTAACTATGCCACGAAAGGCAGATATGAAAAAGACCATATCCTGATGATAGGTGATGCGCCCGGTGATATGAAAGCCGCCAGAGCAAATAACGCACTATTTTATCCCGTTAATCCCGGCGACGAACCCAAATCCTGGAAAAGGTTCCACGACGAGGCTTTCGACAAATTTATTAACGGTGAGTATGCAGGTGATTATGAAAGCAAACTCATTGCTGAATTTGATGCCTGTCTGCCTGAGACCCCTGCCTGGGAAAGGTAACAGAAGTGCTGCTGTACAGCCGCGGAGACAAAAATACCAGCCTAACTGAACAAGAACTCGAAGAAGGTCTGTATTCGGCTCTTGAGAAACTTGGTGCGAGAAAAAAAGTGCTGGCTGTTCCACCTGATATTACGCGATGTCACTCTCTTGCGGGAGAGCTTACCTTTGCAGCGTGGAAATATTACGGCGACAGGCTAACTGATATTCTTCCTGCAATAGGGACTCACTTCGCGATGACCGATTCGGAAATATCAAGGATGTATGGTCAGACGCCGAGAGGACTTTTTCGCGAGCATAACTGGCGAAGTGGATTGGTTGCACTCGGAGAGGTCCCGGCAGAATATCTAAGGCAGGTCAGCGAGGGCCTGGTTAATTACAGCTGGCCCACACAGGTAAACAGGCTTATTGCTGAAGGTGGTTTCGACCTGATTCTGTCAATCGGACAAGTCGTTCCGCACGAGGTGAGCGGGATGGCCAATTATAATAAGAACATATTTGTCGGTGCCGGCGGAGCGGAAGGAATTAATAAAAGCCATTTCCTTGGTGCGGTTTATGGTATGGAGAGGATAATGGGGCGGGCAGATAATCCGGTACGAAAAGTGCTGAATTACGCTGAGGAGAATTTCGCAAAGGATTTGCCTATTGTTTATGTTCTCACTGTAATAGGCGCATCTGATAATGGTAAACTGCACTGCAGGGGGTTGTTTATTGGAGACGATATTGAATGTTTCAGGCAGGCGGCAAAGCTTTCATTTGAAGTGAACATAGAGTTGCTTGAAGAACCTCTCGAGAAAATAGTAGTGTATCTTGAGCCTTCGAACTATAAGAGCACCTGGCTCGGTAACAAGAGCATTTACAGGACAAGGATGGCAATAGCTGACGGCGGTGAGTTAATTGTTCTTGCACCGGGGCTTAATGGATTTGGTGAGGATGAGCAGATTGACAGATTGATTAGAAAATACGGCTATATTGGAACCGAGCGCGTACTTGATTTTGTAAAACTAAACAAGGATTTGCAGGAGAATCTCAGTGCTGCGGCACATATGATTCACGGCTCTTCCGAAGGCAGGTTCAAAATCACTTATTGCCCCGGCGGCCTGACACGAGAGGAGATAAAGAGTGTGAATTTTGAATATGCCGAGCTTTCCAGGATGCTAAAACGGTATGACCCATATCAACTTAGAGATGGTTTAAATACTTTGGCAAATGGTGAGCAGATTTATTTCATCTCCAATCCATCGATAGGCCTGTGGGCTTTCAAAGATAAAATCGAAAATATAGTTTAGAATGGTTAATAATAAGTTCAAGGAGCAGTAAAAATGTCAAAGGCAGATATCGGCCTGATAGGCCTGGGGGTGATGGGCGAGAATTTAATCCTTAATATGGAAAGCAAGGGCTTTACAGTCGCCTGTTTCAATCGTACCGTCTCAAAAGTGGACAACTTTATAAACGGTCGCGCAAAAGGCAAAAACATCATCGGCTGCAAATCAATCGAAGAGCTTGTTGAAAACTTGAAGAAGCCCCGCAAGATTATGCTGATGGTAAAGGCCGGCGAAGCGGTCGATGCTTTCATCGATAAGCTCCTACCACATCTCGAAGACGGTGACATCATCATCGACGGCGGTAACAGCCATTTCCCCGACACCATTCGGCGCACCAAGTATGCCGAGAGCAAGGGCAAACTCTACATCGGCACAGGTGTCTCCGGCGGTGAAGAAGGGGCGCTGCATGGTCCATCAATGATGCCGGGCGGCTCACCTGCTGCCTGGGAACGCGTAAAACCCATCTTCCAGGCCATCTGCGCTAAAACACCCGACGGAGAACCCTGCTGCGACTGGGTCGGCGAAAATGGAGCCGGACACTTCGTCAAGATGACACACAACGGTATCGAGTACGGCGATATGCAGATAATATGCGAGACATACCAGATGATGAAGCAAGGCCTTGGAATGACCAACCAACAGATGCACGAGGCTTTCAGTGAGTGGAATAAGGGCGAGCTTAACTCGTATCTTATCGAGATAACGCGGGACATCCTGGCCTACAAAGACCAAGACGGCAACGAGGTTATCGACCTTATCCTTGACACCGCCGGCCAGAAGGGAACCGGCAAATGGACCGGCATTGAGGCCCTGAATCTCGGTCAGCCCCTGACGCTTATCGGTGAAGCCGTCTTCGCCCGCTGCCTATCAGCATTAAAAGAAGAACGTGTTGCAGCATCCAAGGTCCTGACAGGCCCAAAGCTAAAGTTCAAAGGCGACAAGAAAGCTTTTATTGATGACCTGCGGCAGGCACTTTATGCCTCGAAAATCGTAAGCTACGCCCAGGGCTATCAGCTTATGCGAGCAGCGGCGAAAGAGCACAACTGGAACCTAAACTACGGCGGAATCGCACTGATGTGGCGAGGCGGCTGCATCATTCGCTCGATATTCCTCGGCAAAATAAAAGAGGCCTTCGACAGAAACCCTAATTTAGACAATCTGCTGCTTGACCCATTCTTCAAAGACGCTGTTGAAAAGGCCCAGCCCGCCTGGCGGCGAGTCGTTACCACCGCTATTGAGTTAGGCATCCCGATACCTGCTATGAGCTCTGCTCTTGCCTTCTATGACGGTTATCGTAATGAGCGTTTGCCAGCAAATTTGCTCCAAGCCCAGCGGGATTATTTCGGCGCGCACACTTACGAACGAGTTGACAAACCCCGAGGCCAATTTTTCCACACAAACTGGACCGGCAGAGGTGGCACTACAGCATCATCTGCTTACACCGCTTGAGAAATGCTGCGGCGCAGCAAAATCATTGCAGGACATCAGCACTCAGAATGGGCTGAATGTCCACTTTTTATGCAATCGCGAGTTGACTGTCGGCTTTCCATTAGTATACTATGGCTCAACGCCGACTTCGGTTTTTGTCCTTAAAATTTGTGCTGCCCCCATCGTCTAGCGGCCTAGGATACCGGGTTCTCATCCCGGCGACAGGGGTTCGAGTCCCCTTGGGGGTATTTTTTTTATTTACTATTTTCTATTTTTTCCTTTGCCTTTGAGTGATGAGCGACAGCAAAAGAGACCAGCGGTATATGAAAGTGGCGATTGAGCAGGCCAAGATTGCTGAGGAAAACGGCGACGTGCCGATTGGGGCGGTGATTGTTCATAATGACACCGTCATCGCAAAGGCATATAATCAGAGAGAGCAATTGCAGGACCCAACCGCTCACGCGGAGATAATCGCTCTAACTCAGGCGGCTGCAGCTCTGGAAACTTGGCGATTGAACGGCTGCACAATGTATGTTACATTAGAACCCTGCCCAATGTGCGCAGGCGCGCTTGTTTTAGCAAGGATTGACCGGATAGTCTATGGCTGCGACGACCCAAAGACAGGCGCGATAAAAAGTCTGTATAACATCGTGCAGGATAATCGGCTGAATCACCGGGTGGAAGTTACCTGCGGCATTCTGGCCGACGAATACAGCCGAATTCTGCAGGAATTCTTCGAGAAACGCCGAACGGAGAATTTAGACTAACAAGTCACGAGCGACGAACGACGCGTGACGATTTGTGGAGAGGTGTCGGAGTGGCTTATCGAGCAGCCTTGGAAAGGCTGTGTAGGGCATGTCCCTACCGCGGGTTCGAATCCCGCCCTCTCCGTTAGCGAGATGAGAACACGCGCGGTGCGAAGCACCGCCACGCGGGTTTGACAAACCGCAGGTTTGCCGCGAAGCGAATCCCGCCCTCTCCGTTCTTCGCTGCGCTACGAACGGCACAGCCGTTAGAGTTTGAAACATGTGGTATACATACATTCTGAAAATGGCTGATGGGGAATATTATGTTGGCTCAACTGACGACTTGAAGAGGCGAATGGAAGAGCATACAAGGGGACGAGAAATTTCGACAAAGTGAAGGCTTCCGGCCGTACTGGAAGCTTACGTCGCAGTTAAGTCAGAGGGGACAGCACGTCGTCTTGAGAAATATTTAAAGACGTCGTCTGGAAAGGCGACGTTAAGGAAAAGAATTTTACCCGACGAAGCGCCAGCGTAGTCGGGCCCGCCCTCTCCGTTAGTTTTATATAAGTAAGGACTTATGTTGCCGACTGATGTGCAACACTCGGTGAAGGCAGTTGCTGGCCGTTGTCTGGCAATCTGCTTAGAGTCCAGTACATATTGACAGTTTTCATTGCTTCGACAAACTGTTGGTAACTCACCGGCTTGACGATATAACCGGCAACGCCCAAATTGTAGCTTTCGACTATGCCTTCGTCGGCATCCGACGTTGTAAAAACTACCACAGGAATCTTTCTGAGCATAGTATCTGCTTTGGTGATTTTCAAGAATTCGAAGCCATTCATCCTTGGCATATTCAAATCCAATAGAATGATGCACGGCTTCTGGTTACCTTCGTCCCTTAAATACTCCAATCCCTCTTCGCCGTCAATCTTATGAATTAGCTCGTTTGTGACTTTAAGCTCATTAAGGGCCCGTTGAGTCTCGATGCGCGTTATGCTAAACGCACCTTAGTGAGACAACCCCAAATTGAGAGTGGTTTTTCCGTGCGGAGAGGGGCTGGTTTTGAAATTGGGTTTGATTGGGTTTGTTTGGCTTTGTTTTCCCCGCCTCTGCCAAGTCGTACATTTTCATAATCCTTTGTTAATACAGAAGTTACGTTCATCAAGCTATCCAGTAAATTGGGTTTGTTTTGCAGAAAAGACTCGTATCTCGATATTCGATACTCGTTAGTGTAAAGTGAGCTAAAGTGCCTAAAGTGAGCTAAAGTTGGATTCTCTCCACAGGACGCCCAATGGCGGATTCTGGATACTCGATGCTTGTAAATGGTTAAATAGTTCATT
>SDBU01010132.1_pt1 | contig 10490 bp, 16 predicted proteins | sample 2277071 | NCBI WGS metagenome assembly SDBU01 (sample SAMN10397929, study PRJNA504765) | marine sediment metagenome | isolation source: marine sediment core GS08_GC12, 126 cmbsf | place: Arctic Ocean: Gakkel Ridge, Loki's castle | collected 2008
CATATCATAAACGCGCGGTAAATCATTACAAGCGAATATCATTTTGGCGTGGTTAGTGAAAGTTAGGTCTCTCAAAAACTTCCTCTTAACCTGCACCGTATCCCGAGCCGTAAGTTCCTTAAATAAGCCGGTCTTTCTTAATGATGTATTATTCATATCTCCCGCAAGATTAACGAGCCGGTTGTGAAGCTCACACAAAGCACTACTACCCTTCTCCATATCCTCTAACTTAACCGAACACACGTTCTCAATTCCTAAAAAATTCTTCATTAGGCTCATAGTCTTTCCCTTTCCGTTACGCCCGTCACCCACAAACATAAACGCCTTCTCTACAAAGTAATCCTTATGCAAACAGAACCCAAACAATTCATACAATACGTTTACGTCGCTTTTATGTTTCAAAACATCTTCGAGAAATTTTTGGACGTGAGAACAAGTAGCCTTTATATCAAAAGTTACGGGGAGTTTATTAAAAAATATCTTGTCCGGTGTAAAGGTTGATAGTTCCCTTGTCTTTAAATTCAAAATACCATTCTGCACACATATCTCATCCAAATAACTTTTACCAAAAAAATCGTCTTGGTCTATCATCGTGTCGGTTTCTATCTTAGCCGAAACCTTGTTCGCCCTCTGCGGAGTATAGGCATACTTCAAAACCTCACGGGTGAACTCCTTAATATAACTCTCTCCGTTTGGCTTATAGATACCTTCTGAATAAATCCAAAACTCACTTTTCAAATCGTCCCGAGTTGTATAAATATTGTTTCTTCTTAATATCTCCGTTGCGATTAATTCAGTAGCCTGTTCTTCTCCCTCTCCTCTCGTGTGGACTAACTTTAAACATTCATCGCTCAAGACATTAAGCACGGTGTCCGCCTCAACCGCCTCCCTCCTATCTTCCGGAGTAACCATCGAGCCGTCCTCTAATTCGAGCGGCAAGAAGTTATCTGTCTGCATTTCTAAATCTCCCATTATGTAATCATCCCCATCTTTAGTTTAGAATTTTCCGTCACTAACATCCCAATCCTAACAATTAATATTCTAGGATATATATGATTTTCAAATAACTCGTAACAATCGGGGCATAGCATACACTCGTTATCCTTTAGGAAGATACTCGACTTATTACAAACGTCACATCTTGGGGTTTCAATTTTACGAGCCATCTTTCAAAACCTCCACTTCAAAAGGTAATCTATCATTAAACTCACTAACCTTCCCATCATTCCATCGAGAAGTCGGCCTTAAATATCCCACTACTCTACTCCACACTTCACATTTAACCCGTCGCTTAATCATTCTAAAACCTCCACTCTAACTATCTTACAATTAGGCAAAGCCTCAATACCAAAGCTATTCTCAATCGTTAGAAATCCCGCACTCTCTTCTTTTACCGTCGCTACTCTTTTCTTAACTGTATCTCTATCTTGATAATACACATTAACCTTTTTCCCAACCAATCCCATCACCAACTAAACCCGAGTTACCTCGAAGTTTCCCCCGTGTTGTATTTAGCTGTGTCACCCTTTGGACAAGCGAACAATCCGCCGTAATTCAAACAGCAATCCTCACCCTCTCCGCAAATCTCACAAGTCATTACTACCCCTCCTAAATATTTTCTTAACAATTCTAAGCGGTGCGTCGAAACATCCAAACCCAACGCTAACGATACAAAATAAATAAAATAACTCTCTCATCATCTTCTAATCCTCGCCGGACATTCTATAATCTTGTCCGTTAATTTATCTATTGCATTAATTAATCTTTTTCCCCAAAAGTGCTTATCATAAATGAGGTAGGAGGCAAATATTCCTAATACCCCAAACTCTAACAAGTTCTCAAATACCATAAAATTTCCTCCTAACCTTCTTAACAATCTTCTTAAATAATTTTGTTGGTCTGTCGAATGTTCCAAGTAAATACATCATTCCAATTATAATTATGATATTGAACATAAGGATAAGAACTGTTTGCGATATCATTTTTTACTCGCTCCTTTGTTTGTTGTAATTCTCACATAATCCGGATTGTCGATAAGGAATAAGATATTATCTTTAGCCCGTTTCAAAGCCCCGTTCTTCTTTCTAATCTCAATAAAATAACCTAACTTCCTAATTACAATCTCCCTAATCCTCGCCGTCTCTGCCTTAACCTCGTCGCTCATAAGTCCAACTCCTTTTTTATATATCTGCTAATTCCCTTCTCAACCATCTCCGGACAGTTATCATCGTAACTAAATCGACAGTTAGAATTATCGAACTGCATTAGGCCCGTCTCTACACTAGCGTCCATCATCCTATCTTTAGTTTCCATTAGAAGCCTCCCTTAATTTCTTTTTATCAACACGGTATTTATTACGCAGTTCCATTTTTCTGTCTTTATGGGCTTCGTAATATTTCCTATCGTAATATTTCCGCTCTTCTTTGTGAGCTAGATTGTATTTTCTGTTAAATTCCGCCTTCTCTTTCTTATGAGCGCGGCCATATTCCCTCTGTTTTTCTAGTGTCGCCTCTTTACGTTCTTCTTCGTTCATAATATTTATTAGAATAAAAATAGGAGAGAGGGCGGGATTTTGTTCATGGCTAACAAAGCAGTTGTTATTATGAGTATTATTCCCACGCCCCAATCTTACACTACAAGGGTAAGTATGATGTTGAACTATTTATAGCTTTCTAAAATCTCGATTTGTAGTGTATGATTTTTTCTCCTATGGTGGCTTAACGCCACGTGATTATTATTCTGGTATACCTCTTTTTAGTTTTTTGAATTTCATATCTTGCCTCCTTTCTTTATCTTCCCATCCTTTCCCGACACATCCTCATCCCCATCAAAGAACAGCGTCCTTATTTTTCCTAAATCTGAAATGGTTTTCTCTATCTCTCTTTCTTTCTTGTCGAATACGTCCTCGACATCTTCCTTCGTCCTGCACCCTTTAAAGTTAAGTTCCATTATGCCTTATCCTCCACTTCTGCTTTATCACAACTACAAGCATTAACCGCACAAACACCAATATCTATTGGAGTAAGATTTATTCTGTGTATATAATGATTTTCACCGTCGCCACTTTGGACTAAGAATGTTAAAGCGTGTCCGCAGTTCTTACATTTCTTCCCCTTCGACATTTCTTGAGCATAACTTCTTACCATTATGCCGTCACCCCGTCGTCCTTGTGCCTTTCTCTGTAATCCGCGATAATCTCTTGCTCCCTTGCTTCTTCTTCTTTTGTTTGCACGTGTCCGCCTGTTATTCCGGCGAGAACGTCGTTCGTTTTTTCTTCCATTATTATTTTTCCCTCTCGGCTTTCAGTTCAGCTTTATATTTTTCTTGTGACGCCTTCTCTTCTTTTGTTAAGACATGGCCCCCGCTTCTTCCTGCAAGTTTTGCAAAAGCAGAATTATTACGTTCTCTTTCTTGTTCTGTCTCAATAGTTATGAAAATAATATCCCCAATTTTAAGGCCGTATAGTTTCATATTCTCGGACGTTAATCTTACAACCGCAGAGTTTCCGGAAGTTTGAATTTGTTTCTTTAATTCCATAGTAATCTATTGGATTATAACCTTTAAATACTTATGGGTGAGGTGCAAAAGTGTCACTATGGGGCTTAAATTGTGGCCACTTTATTCGATTACCCGGAGTTTTTTATCGACGCTGTTTAATTAAAATTATCACACTTTCTTAAAAAGCTGTGTCATTATGATTTAATAACACCCTCTGACAGCAACGGAGAACGATTATTATTAAGAAGTTGATGTTTGGGTTGTGCCTATTTTAAATAAAATAGAACCCCCCATCCTCGAAAGGACAGGAGGAGAACAAGCAGATATAAAACTGCTTAATTATTATTGTGTAATTTCATTTATAAGAATTGTCGTGATTGTTATTGCGCGGGGAACCTTCTGTTAACCATTTCTAAATATTTCACTCCGGAGGATGTAGGCCCACCGAGTGCGATTTGCATTTCTCTAAATAATACATCTCTCTCTCCGGCCGGTGAATAGAACGAACTGAACTCTGCTAAGTTAGGGACCGCGCTTTCAAACTTTAATACGTCTTGCGATGTGTCTAGCTTCATCTGTCTATATGCTGTTTGGATTTGTTGTAATTGTAAATTAAATCCTCTTAGGGCTTCTGCTCTTAATGTTGGGTTTTGTTCTGCAAATGTTATCCAATCGTTAAGAATTTGTTTACCTTCATCTAAAACTCTCTGTTGAGCGTTTGTGTTATCTGTCCTTTGGCTTTTCATATCTGAAAATATACCTGTCGCAACTCCAACCGCAAAACCAATCGCTCCTAATACTAACGCTCCTCCCGGTCCGGCTATTGCTCCGGCGGTTCCTCCAATCTTCGCCCCGATAATTCCGGCGGCGACACCTGTCGCTAAACCCCCAAGCGCTCCCGGAACGGCTCCCCTAGCACCCGCCGTTATAGCTTGACCAAAATCGACGTTCGTTTGTAATATTCCCTGTTGTCCTAATTGTCCGACCTGTCCGGCTAATTGTTGGCCTTCTTGTGCTAGTGCCTCTCCTTGAAATCTTTGAGATAATGATTGCGGTCCTCCGCCTCCTAGTCCTCCTACTCCTCCGGCTCCCCCTCCAACACCGCCTAAAATACCGGCTTGTCCTCTAAGAATATTAGCTATTTCTCTTTCCGGTAAAAAGAAAACCTTACCATCCTTAACTACACCCGTAATCTTTCCATCTTCTCCCGTCACAAAATCTCCTTCCTTTAGTGTTCTTGCTTTCTTTCTTGCTACTTCGGCCTGTTCGCTTTCAGCTTGTAACTTCGTTCTCTGTTCGGGGGTAATTAGGCCCTCCGGTTCGTCTATTAATCTAAATTGTTCCGGTGCGGGTTGAGTAGATGGTGTTTGTCCGAACTCTTTAGAGAAAGGAACGTCTGTTGCCTTTGGTTCCGCTAAAACACAAACTCTATTTACAGGGTCCCACTTCCCACCTCTTGCCTCACAATTTTGTATTTTTTGAGCGTCTAGTTCTGCCTCTGTCCTTATTGCTTGATTTGCCGGAACAATCTGCCCCGTTGCTTCTGTTATGTGAGTTGGTGTATGTGTCATTGTTTATTGGTCGGGTAAGTCGAAAGGCACTAAGAAGGTCATTTGCGAGTTTGTAAATGCTGCGTCCGTTGTTCTTGCTCTGTTTGCGGGGTCGTGTCCTGCGTATGCTTCGGACGCGTCCCCTGTTTTAGTTACTAATACTGTTATCCTTAATGTGTCTCCACTCTTGAAATGTGTTCTAGCTATTGGAATTGAAATCGTTAAATATCTATATTCTACGGGAAAGACTGCGGCGGTAACTACTGACTCTTGTGTGCCTGTTCCTAGTTGTGTTTCTGTGCTTCCGTCAAAATGGTAGACTGTTACAGTCCCGTCCATATGTTTAGGGCTTCCCGCTTGGTTTCCTATTGGGAGGTTTGCGATTAATGTTCCTCTCATTACTTGGGCTTTATTGAAAGTAACATCAAAATCATCATTGATTAAAGTTCCGGGATTTCCAGAACTGGTTGCCCACGCTAAACTAGATTTTATGCTCGAGTTAGTAGTTAGAAAAAAACCATTGTTTCCTTTAGCCCCATAGTATGCTATAATTCCTGTCCCGTCTGCTATGTCTGTATAACTGAAATTTGCTAATAAGGGCGACGCTGTCGTGAAGGGTTGAGCCATTTTTTCGTTTGCCATTATGCAATTCCCGAGAGGTCTTGGATTGACAATAATTGTTTCAATCCTTCATCCCATATTTTATTAATAACATTGAGTTTACTCTGTGTTGTTGCTAAACCCCAAGAGTTCTGTCCTTGCTGTATTGCGTAAAAGGCCGCCCGAGCCGCCGCCATTGCCGCTAAAGTTTGCTGTGAGTTAGCTTTTAGCCCTGCATAGTTTCCTACAAAATCAAATCCGCTATAAACATAAATATCTGCCTCCGCCATAAGTATCCATATATTAGTATTCGCTTCTAGTATTTGTGCCGCGTTTGCATCTTCTCCGATTGCTAGGAGGACTTGAGCGGTTGTCGCGAGGGTTCCTTCATCTCCTGCCATTATATCTTATTATTTTTTAATTTAATTTGTAGGTTTAAGTCGTTCATCGCTTTGATATTAAATATTCTTAGAATGTCCGAAATCTCTAGGGTTGGGTGAGCCGCCTTAACTTCCTGCATTTCTTCTATAAGCTCTTGTGTTGTTTTGTTTGCCATCATCTATTAAGTTGAGGCCCTACCTCTGCGGGTTGTATAGTTGTCTGTCCTGTGTTCTTCTCTGCATTTTCTCGGGCCTGTGGTGCTAAACTTGGAGGTCTGTTAAAAGTTATCTGTGTCGCTGTCTGTCCCCAAAGGTCGCCTTCTAGGTCTGTTTGTTCTTTTGCGTATATTGGTTCAAAGATAAGATGGCCGTTAATTCCTCCGACTTCTGTCGTTCCGTCACTTGTTGCTATACTTCTTGGAACTCCGAACGTTTGATAAAAGAAGTTTTCTAAATACCTTATCCAATCCATTCTTTCACTCAAAGACTTAGAGATGAAAGGCTCTATTTTTGCCGTATCTTCGGGTAGCCCTAACATTTGGCCGTTTTCTACTGCCTTCTCTATTTGCTTGTTTGCAAATTCAATCTTACCCTCGTTGGTGGTCTTGTAATAGACTATTCCTAATGCTCTTCCTCTTTTCTCTATCATACGATTAGTTTGTAAAGCCTCATTACGAGCGTCTATAACCCATTGTGTAGCGTCTATTTGAGAAGTCCCGTGTATCTGGTCCCCTACTCTCTTATTCATGGAGTGTAATATTTCCTTCCTCTCCTTCTTTTTCCATTTACCACCATCCCAAATTTCATAATGTTGTATTCTACTTCCTTTAACAGCAACTCTTACCCGTTCGGGAGAAATATTTATTAGGTTTATTAAAATTCCATCGTGCATAATTACCTCCAAAAATGCGTCACCAACTATTAACTTAACTACCTCATGGTTCCACATTACTTCATCGAAGGTATCTGTCCCTAGACCTGTGACATGGTCTAGCTCTGCCTCTCTAATTCTGTCGTCTGTCGTCCATCCTTTACCTACGCTCCATGTCGCTAAACTATTGGCCGCCGAATATATCTCGGGAATTGAAAAGTAATATCCATAGTTCTGTTTTGCTTTATCGTAATAGTGAAATGTTATGGTTTTGTCATCGTTCGCGACATCTAACGCTTTGGCCTCTACAATAAAATCCGGAACTGATATGTCCGTTGTTGTGCTTTGTCTTAAATCGTTTTCTGCCATATTGTAGTGTGTTGGGATGTGTGTGTCTCCATAGGAAACGGTGCGACGTAAACCTACACTTCTTATGGAGATTTGACTATTTAAACGTTTGTTTGTATACAATAAATTTATAAACACTTGTTAACAAGCTGTTAACATGATAGCAGATACTACGTTAATCAGAGTGAACACAGATACTAAGCATTTTTTGGAAAGGTTAAGGCTTAATCCTAGAGAGAGCTTTAATTCAGTAATAAGAACCCTACTATCGCAATGTTATCAATTACCGGAACAAGCACCGGAACAGGCCGCAAAAGAACAGGTAAAGGCTCCTACGGAAGCAGCACAACCCTCCGCAATACCCGAGCCTCTAATTCCTAAAGCAATAAAGGAAGGCACCGAAGTAAATAAGCCTTCTATGTATAAGTCTGAAATGCCCGAAGTTCCGAAAATTTAGAAACATGAAATACAACTCGGAGGAGAACTATTGTTCATTTTCTCCCGAGAAGTTGTTTGGGGTTTCGTTTAATTATGCTTGTTATCTTCACGCTCGGCAATATAAGAACGATGTGGTAAATCGTAAAAGTAGAATTGAGGCGGATAGGTTCTTTAGGCGCGAGATATACAAGAAATATACAAGGGTTAACAAACACCTTACGGGCCTATTTGTTGCTTGGCTCTACTATATCGGCTCTCGGATGTTCGGCGAGAGGTATTGGCTTAAAGGAAGTGATATGAGAGAAGAGTTATTTGGCGACTTTCCTAGTATGTTCGACTTAGCCTTTTACATATAATATAATATTTTCAAAATTTAAAAAGTTTGTCTGTTGGGACCCCCCTTACCCCCCTTCGTATATTTGAACGTCGGAGATTTATTTGTTTCTACTCGTAACAGAGACCTTCACCGTATAGCTTGACCATCTTGTCCCAATAGTAATCTCCGTTTATGTATTCGGCATAGGGAATAGTGGCCACATAATAAAAGCACGTCATATCCTCTTTAATAAGCTCAACGCTATAACCCTCCGTATGCTCTAGGTAGTAATTGCTGTATAAGGCATAGAACCCACTAGACACCTGTATTATATCGCTCCCGTCTTTGTCTAGCATGACAACGCCAACACGCCCATTATCTTCTAATCGGCCTACCCATTCAACTTCATACCCTAGACCTTCGAGGCGGTTAATAACTGCGACGCTACTCATAGGCTCTCTCATGGCCTCTCTATTAAGCGATATGACGGACCACAAGACGATTACGGCGATTATGCCAACTATTATACATGAATACTTAATAAACTTCTTAGCGGTCATTACTACACCTCAACACATCACCAACCTTAACGCCCAATATCTCCAAGTCCTCCGAAGTCAATACGACTACGGCACTATTGCCCCATTTCTTAACTTTCTTGCTTATTTCCATACTAAACGATGTTAAACTTAGTTTATAAAGGTTTGTATCACCTCTAATCCGAGTTATTCGGTAAGCCGATTAACTATCATTGTCCTTTATACGCCTCGCAAAGCTCCGCTTTTTTGCTCGGCTCCATACACCACTCCCTACGCCTATTTCCAACGGCACAGCGTTGCCGATGGAACCTACTCGCGCCGACCTGCCCCGAACGCCCCGAAATACAGATTTAGGGAGTATAGACGCTCTACCCTTCATATTTGAGGTGCAAACGACGTTTACTTTCGTTTAAAAGCTTTTGCGTGTTGTAATATGGTATATCGTAATGTAGTATATTGGAGTTGAAGTTGATAAGAAATAGCGATTTAGCGCATTCCATTAAAAATTTTTGGGAGATAACATGATAATACTTAACTCTCACTTTTCCGACAACTCGAAACACAATCCCCAAAATACACTCCATCGGCACGTCTGCCGACTGGAAGGACTTTGCGCGACATCCCGAAAGGCAAACGCTCACCGTAAAATAGCAAATATGGACAAGTCGCCGAGTGAGATTATGCCTTGTGTATAATCGAACGAGGCTAGGGGTAATAATGCGTTAGAAATGATGTGGCGAGGTATTCCGGTAGGCAGGAGTTGAGCGTGAGGTTTGCATTATTATCTTTTTAAAACAATACATGGGCCTGTTCAATTAGGGGCCGATGAGCCGAGCGGATGAACGGAGCCTTTGCGAGTGAAGGAGTGAGGAGCAGGAGTGAGGCGGAGGAGGAGGGGAGCGGAGTGAGTGGAGCCTTTGCGAACGAACGGAGCGACATAAGGTCGTAAGTAGGTGAAATATGTTAGTAGAAGGGCTATATATCCCAAATACCATAAAAAAAAGGGGTATGGGTTGCTTAACGTGATAAGTCCGTAAGGACTTAATGTGCAAGAACTACTTAAATGCTTCTTTTTTTATGGTGCAAAACCCTCAATATTGTTAAATCCGTTAGGGTTGGCAGGGTTTTCAAATACCCTTAGGGAAAATAATTTCTCTATACCTTTTGAAAAACCCTCACTACCCTGCCTTTTAGCTAAGAAATCACAAGAAATGCCAAGAAATCCGGCAATTAGCCCGAAATTCAGCAAAATTATCGCCAAAAACAGCGGCAGCACACAAGGAGACAGGCAATTTATTAAATAGCTGGATTTGTTGATGTAGTAGAGTTAAGTGTTGCGTTATTCCCAATAATCTTCTTCGGTTCAGATTTAAACTGCACACCGTCCCAACAGTATTCGTCCATGTGCCTACTCTCAACCGCTCCGAACAAATCACCTAATACGGCCTTAATATTCTTATCACCACTACCCTTCATTATCCGGTGTTTTCTACAATATTTATTATAACGTCCTCTTAACTCTCTCTTTGTCAGATTGGCCTCGTAATTAACTTCAAGCTCATCAAAACAGAAGGCCGTAAAACTATCAGATTTTCTAACCCAAAAATCCTTTATCTCTGCCGTTCCAATCGAATAAGAGAAGTCGCCTTTGTCCTTTAACCTATCCAATCCCTCCAAAGCCATATTCAATAATCCCGATAGTTCGGATGGGGTTGAGATTTTCTCTATAATTTGGGGGTCCTGCAATTTACAAAATGCTTTATCTTCCGCACTCTTTAAGTCGATTTCTTTTTGTGGTAGAAACATATAAGGAAATTCGAGCAATACCCAACGCGCCCAAAATCCCTCACTCATATCATAAACGCGCGGTAAATCATTACAAGCGAATATCATTTTGGCGTGGTTAGTGAAAGTTAGGTCTCTCAAAAACTTCCTCTTAACCTGCACCGT
>SDBU01010133.1_pt1 | contig 10490 bp, 22 predicted proteins | sample 2277071 | NCBI WGS metagenome assembly SDBU01 (sample SAMN10397929, study PRJNA504765) | marine sediment metagenome | isolation source: marine sediment core GS08_GC12, 126 cmbsf | place: Arctic Ocean: Gakkel Ridge, Loki's castle | collected 2008
GCAACTAGCCAACATTCCCCCCTCGGTCGCGACGATCACGGTGACGCCGGGGCAGGCGGAGGTTTACGAGCCGATCACGGCCACGCTCGATGCGGACATCCCCACGGACTCTCGCGTCTATGGCAACGGCTGGACGTGTTCGGCTAGCGTTCGGATGCTCCCGGTCTCCGCAACGGTCCAACACGTTTGGGCATCGCCCGGGAAACACACCATCGGATATGCAGGTGTCTGGGTGCATACCCGGAAAATCGTAATCGTGGACGTGGAAGGCAACGAGCAAACGATTGAGTCGCTACTCGGTATCGGCATGATCGACTCGTCGACGTCGTTCACGGTTGGTAACGGACCTGATCCGCCACCCCCGCCCCCCCCTCCGCCGCCCCCGGTGATAGACCCGCTCGTGACGATCCTCGAGGAAATGGACGATCGATCGAGTGGACTGGAGGGGGCGATTCTGAACGGGCACCTAGAGCAGATTCGATCCTACCTGAAAACGGCGGGCGTCAAGTGGCAGTTGATAGACGACGACCAGCCGGCGGCGGAGGGCTGGAGGGGCTATCTGCTGGACGCCCAGATCCTGAGCCTACCTGCGATAGTGGTCAGTGTCGGGACCCCCGGCACAGTCAGCAGCGTATTCGCATTTGGGGCCGACGCCGATGAGACGATCGCGAAGCTCAAAGCAGCGGGGGTAAAGTGACGATGGCATGGCTTTGTCGAGTGCTGGGTCATAAATGGGCGTATCCGGCAAACAATATCCGGGAATGCAAACGGTGTCAGTACGAGGAAGCTCTTTGGCTATTGGAATGGAGACCAACGCCATGCCAGAGACTAAAAGATTCTTTGGCGGGGGTGAAGTGATGTCGTACAGCCGATGGGGTGCGTCTCGATGGTATACTTTCTGGGCGTGCCAGGATGGCGCAACCGAAGACCGAGACACAGCGATCTTTGAGTGTTGTCCTGTTCCCACATTCACGGCTGCCGAGCTTCGTGCAAATATCGAGAAATGTCTGGATGCAGCTTGCGACGAAGAAGAACGTAAGGACAGTGTTCCTGACATATCAGACGACGACCGCGAAGAACTGCGAGGATATATGTCGGAATTCCTTGCGGAGGTAGATCAGGCGTACCCCGAAGGGATGATGGTGAAGTAATGGCAAGAACTGCTGCAAACGATTATCGGATCACCAACTTCTGGCTCATGGAGACAACTGAAGAGATTGTTTCTGCGTTGCTCCAGGGATATCGGGTGTTTGTGGTCCCGCGGGATGAAGCTGATGAGACTATCTCCCGACTCAAAGTAGCGGGGGTGAAGTGACATGACAAAAGTATTGTGCTTCCTGCTCGGCCATAAGTGGGTATGGCAAGAGTGGATTCCCATCAAGCCCAATGGTGTCTGTTATATTCATGGACCCTGTAAAAGATGCGGGGTGAAATGATGGCACGGCACCGATTCAGCCTCGATCACATGGTGTTCCCCGATGGTCGCAAGCCGGGGGTAAAACGTGACAAGCCGTCTAGGATCATGGACCGGTGCGACCCGGTCAAAACCCAGATCGAAACCATTGATCGGAAGTATTGGGATGAACTGGCCGATACCAGGTGGCACAAGAACCGCCGGTCACGGTATCGGTTCACGTTAGATCAGAATGGTTTTGGGTCGTGTGCATGGTCGTCAGCGGCAGCCGGCAAGGGTGCTCTGGATGAGCATCAGAACCTCCCGCGAATCCTCTATAATGCCTTCTTTGGCTATCACTGGACATCGGGTGGACGTGATGGCGGCAGTGTCATCGGTGATAACGTCACGCTATTGCAGACGCGAGGGTGTTGTCCGGAAGAAGTGTGGCCGTCGTCAAATGGTTGGCGAACCAAGCCGAGCGCCGAAGCTCAGCGCATCGCGAAGTTCTTCCGACTACTCGAATTCTTCTATGCAGAAACCATTGAGGAAGTCGTATCGGCCTTGCTCCAGGGCTACGATATTCACGCCGGCTACAGTGGCCATGCCGTGATTTTCAATCGCTACAAAAAGCGGGGCAAAGTGGAGTTCAAAAACTCCTGGGGCAATTGGGGCGACGATGGTTTTGGCGAACTATCGCTATCGAAAATCTACTTCCCCTATGGGGCGTACGCGTACAAAAACTGCCGGGTTTGGACGCCGGAAGAGTGGGCGCCACGGCATGACCAAGTACAACTTGCGATGGCAGTCGAGGCATTCATGCAAGAGAGTATGGGCGTATCCCGCCCGTGGTCGAAACAAAAACAACGAGGGGCAGCCGATACCTACAAACGAACTCTTGAAGCGTTTGGAATTGCAACCTAACTCGAAAGGAAAAGACCATGTACAGTTTAATTTTGATTGCCGCCCTCGGTGCCCCAGCGGACCGAGCACCCGTCGTGGCCGTGATGGCCGCTCCGGTGCGTGTCGTTGTTTGGGTGGCCGAGGTGAGGCCAGCCCGGCGGATAGTCGCGGCCGTTGCGGAAAAGAGGCTTGCCCGTCGGGCATTGGGCCGAGTGGCGGACCGGGTTCGTGAACGACCGCGGCTGCGGGGTGCCAGACGGTTCGTGTTTCGACGGTGACACTCAACGGCCAGCAGGGGTGATGCACCCCGTAATCTGCTGGCCATCAGCCGCAGCCGATGCGGTCTTCCGGGGGCTCAAATGAGCATCGGCTGCGGCTACTGGATAAGGAAAGGGTGAGCCGATGCCTGACTATGTTTCTAAGATTGACTGCCGGAGGCGTCACAATCGTATCTGGCAAGTGTGTTTCTCGCTAATTGGAATATTTACACTTGCCGCGTCGTGGGCAGTCGTGGCCGGTTATGGGGCACAACATAAAGTCGACGTTCACAGTGCAGCAGCATTAGAACGCAACGAGGCGATCAGTGACTCGTTGGAGCGGATCGAGGCGACCCAGATTCGTATGGACAACCGACTCGACGCAATCTATAAGCAAAACGGCGGCTGAGACTCCCCTTAACGCCCCCGCCGACGTTAAAATGCTGGGCCGCTTTCTTTACTCACCCCCCTTAGAAGTTTCTCGGAATCTTTCCGGATTCTTGGGGTATAGCTATTGCTTTGCCTAGCCGGGGGTATATAATACAGTAATGAGAAACACAAACCACCACCTGAACCGGAGCAAAACGATGAAACTGCAACGCCAAATGTCGAACGGATCGTGGGTAGACTGCGGCGAACGGACCGAGGAATTTTTGGTGCGCTGTGAGGAGTTCAGCAATCAGGATCGTGAGAGCGTGTTGGCCGATCTGGCGGCTGGCAAAACGGTCCGGAACGACCGATCGGACTGGTACAGCGTGTGCCGCGACGGTGAGGTCTGCAGCGTAAGTCGCTCGCCATGCGGGCGTGGATTGAAACAGAGAGAGAACCAGTATCAGCAATTTGAGTCCAACAGTTACTAACCCCCGCCGCCCAGCGGCACAACCAGGAGACGAGACGATGAAACTTCAACCCTGCCCCGACTGCGGGCACCTGAATCCACCCGATGCCCACCGGTGCCACGATTGCCATCTACCCTTCCGAGAGCCTCCCGTGCGGCCAGTAGAGGCACCCTGGCGCATGCCTGCTATTCCGGGCCTGAGAATCGGGGCCGGCGTAACCCTTGCCCTGGCTATCGTGGCCAGCCTGTTCGCGGCCTGGTACTATTGGCCGGCACCCCAATTTGCTGAGGACGGTTCACACATCGCGGTCACGGAGTTTTTGCGGGCTGCCCTCGTTGATGATCCCAACGATTATGAGCATATCGAAACGCATGCCTGGGATCATCCGGATGGATTCCTGATGGTCTCAACTTGGTTTCATCGGAAAAAGGCCGGTGCCGGTTGGGTTAACCTCGCGGTCGACCGCAGGGGGAGGATAAAAAACATCTTCTTTGCTTCAAACAAGCAGATACTTGATCGTCTCAACAATTACCTTGCCGAGCATCCGTAACCCCCACCCCCGACGCCGCCACAAGGTACAACCAAGGAAACATTGATGCCCCAAAATAAACGCCGTTACGGCCCCGAACTTCAAAAGGCTCGCCATGCCGCCGGGCTCACCCAACGCGAACTGGCCGAGCATCTTGGCTGCACGACGCTTTGGGTGAGCGGCCTGGAGAATGACCGTAGCCGGCCACACCTACCTGTTCTGGAGGCCATCGCAAAGGCGTGCGGCTGTAGGTTCGAGATTGACGGCCGCGGACTGCGGATGGTGTGAGTTCCTATTCCTGGCTCGGCGGGATTCCGTTTGACAACGGGTTTTCGGCTTGCAATTGCTACGTTACCCGATATACTGAACGAATGCAAACGCAATCTAGACAACTCGGTTTTCTGTCTGTCGGCGAAGCGGCCGCCGCGATCGGTATTACCACCGGATATGTGCGGCAATTGCTGATCAAAGGCGAACTCAAGGGCCAAAAGCTCGGGATTCGGACATGGGCCATACCAATATCCGAAGTCGAGCGATTCCAAGAACAGCCGCTCCCCAAGACTGGGCGTCCTCGTAGCCAGTGAAAGTATTTTGGGAATTCCCCTGGATGTTCTCAGATTCCCCTTGTACTACTTGTGACGCTGTGGTAGAAACTAGGTCAGACACGTTTCCAAACCCCTAACCCCTAACCTATGAGCCATGGCCACAAAAATAGAGCGTCACCACGACCAGCAAATTGAGTTTCAGAATCCGAGCGACCACCGCCGCTACCTCCGAATCACACGAGAGGATGGGCTGCTGCGCGTCGAAGGCTACGGCAGGATTCACCTGACCGCCAAAAACACCGCCGACCTGGTTGCTTGGCTGACCTCACAAGATAAGCCTGACCCTGACGACCCCTAACCCCTAACCGGCCATGCCCGAACACACCCCACGCCCGTGGATCGTCCAATACGGCGGCCAGCCTGACGACGCTGGCTTTACCATCATGGCCCGCGCTGGCGGAGGAGTCGTCGCGGAATGTTGGCCGGCTGCCCCGACAGAAGAAGAGCGGCGGACCATTAGTGCCAACGCCCTGCACATCGTGCGTTGCGTCAACGCCCACGATGATCTACTGGAGGCGTGCCTAGCAATCGTTCGCGCCCCAGATCGGCAAATGGGACCAACTGTCCAGCGAGCGGCCCAAAAGTGCCTGGACGCCATTGCCAAAGCCACGCCCTTCGATCCCCTGGACGCCGCCCTTGATGCTACGGACGGGGACCTGGACCAACTGGAACCGAACGACTAACCCCTAACGATCATCCCATGCTTCTCATTTTTATCCGTGGTGACTTTTGCCCCCGCCGGTGCAGCTTTGAGAAGCGGCTGCTCGGCGCGGGGCTTTTTTCTACAACACACAGCGGCGGCGTGGTTGTTTGGCTCCCAGGGTGACACTAACCAGGAGGATGAGCAAATGCAAATGGCCGTGCCGGGTGGTTCCGGGAAAACACGGCCGTCAACTCCGCGGCGGAATTTGGCCGCCAAGCTGTGGACATTAGGGATGTCTACACTCGGGTTCGACTCCCGGGGGGGTTGTTTTTTCAAATACGCCTGCATGGCAAACAGAACTGTAGCCACGGCCATGTAGAGGCGGCGACCGTCAAGTCGATACGGCGTATCGAGTCCGCCCGCCAGCGGCGAGGACTAGCAGTCGATTAACAAATAGCTGGCACCAAACAACTGACGCGCGGCTGGTCGCGAGGCGGCCGAACCATGATGGTTTAGAGTCGCGCTGCTCGGAGGATCCCCCCTAGCCGGGAAGGCGCCCGGTCGGGGGGCAGAGGGAAATGAACTCAAGGAGGGGAAAATGTTAGTTCTCAGTAGAAAACTCAATGAACAAATCGTCATCGGTAAGGACATCACAATTACGGTTGTCCGGATCACGCCGACATTAGTGCGGCTGGGTATCGATGCTCCAGACGAAGTACCGCTTCACCGCAAGGAAGTCTTCGAGGCGATTCGGCGGAAGGCGGACGCGGCATGATTGCCTTCTGTCACCTGTTCATCATTGTCAGCATCGCTCTACTTGCCAGCCTCGCGGCAAACTGGTATCTAGCTCGTGCTATCGCGTTCCTTCAGCAGCGCTATGAGTGTGTCCGCGACAATGCGAGAGTGACCAACGATGCAAATAAACGATGGATCACACGATGGGACAAAGCGAAGGCAGAAAACCAGCAACTCCGACGACGTGTGAAGGAATTGGAGCCAGCCCTTGCGGAGTGTGTTGCGGGGTTGCGGCGGATCGCTGGCCCAATGGGAACCTGTCATAACCTCAATTCGGTTGCGCGCAGGCGAATTGCCCATGACGTTCTCACGCGCATCCAGATCCCCGACGATGGATTGCCGACTGAAAGCCTGCCTGGAGGCGATTGAAAGCGAGGAATCCAATGACACCTGCCGACCTAGAAGAAGTGATCCAGGCCATACGCACGCTGATTGACATCGTGCAGGACGAATATGACGAGCTCCTCGACCACAATCAGGTCGAGATGGATCACTGGCAAGACGCGATCAGGGCGGGTAGGACCGCGATTGCCAAGATTAAAAGCGAGGAATACGATGGGCGAATACGATGACGTAGCTGTGGTTAAGTTGGCTGGCGACTACAACGCTGCGGTCGATGCCGTCCGGAAGCTTGTTGCCATCGTCGCGGACGAGTGCGAGGCCAGCTATTATCGCGACAATGAACTCGTCCTAAACCGCTGGCGAGACGCACTTGCCGCCGGCAGGGCCGTGATTGCCAAGGAAACCAAATCATGAAACCAGATTGGAACATCGGCAAGGTTGCCCGCGAGCGCCTTGCCACAATGCACAAAGCGGGCTGGGACGAGCACACCTTCCGCCATGTCCCAGTGGCTACAGATCCGTGGTGGGTCGAACTCTTTAACGTCCGCGTCAATACGGTAAACGCAGGTTCCTTCGAGGGCTTCGGCAACACCATCGGCCTGGCCGTCGCCGAAGTCTACAGGCAGTGGAAGGCACACCAACAAACAAGAGGAAATCATGAGCAATGATCAAACTGATTACGAACCGGAGACGATCGAAGCGGAGACCCGTGACCACGCACTAGCGAAAGTCGTGGCGGAAGGCGACCCGGAGGTATTTCTGGTCACCCTGGAAAAAAAAGCTGCCCTTGCGCCGCGAATACGACAGGCCAAAGAGACTCTTATGGTTGCGCTAACGTATCCTGGGGATTGGACTATCCAGGGTGGCAAGGCCTGCCTAAACTCCGCCGGCGCAGAACGTATCGGGGCGGCGTTCGGCATCAAATTTCGAGACGTCAAATGGGTGAAAGAGGTGTTTACGGATGCACACGGAGAGGCTTACCGGTTCCTCTTTACTGGAAAGGCAAGTCTCTACGATCACGAGGTTTACGTGCAGGGCACCTATTCTACGCGAGATAAGTTTCTTGCGTACACTAACAAGGATGGATGGACACCAACGGAAGATATCAATGAGGGAAGTATCCGCACGGCCGCCTATCATTTTTTCTGCGGCAACGGCGTAAAGGAATTACTCGGCCTCCGGGGCATACCAGAAGAAGAGTACCGCCGAATCATGAAGGGCACGGGGCAGGACGCCGCGAAGTCCTCAACCGTCGAGCGGGGTAAGGGAACACGCGGTGGGTCGCAAGCTACGGGCGATGAGAAGAAACATCAAAAGGAACTGGCCGAGGCGTGTATCTCGATTGCCAATGCCGGCCAGACGGTCGAACTGGACGCCGAAGGCAAGTGGAGCCTATGCCCGTTGTCGGACTCTGACGAGCGGAAGGAGTTGGACATCGCTAAGGATATTTGCATCGAGTTGTCCACCTTCGAGGGCGACAAAGGCACCGTCAAGGGCAGGGGGGCAAAAACTCTCACGGGCAAATGGTTGGATAGTACGTTGGGCAAGGCGCGAACACTACTCGAATCACTCTAAGGGAAATCAATCATGACAGAAGACTTTCAAACAGTCGACGTTGAGGATCAATTGACCCGGTTCTCAATCGCAGACGCCGCGATAGCAGAACTGGCCGAGCAGTACATGGCCCTAACGGTCAAGGGCCTGTTCGATGGCCCAGGATACGACATGATCCGCAAGGCACGCTTCGACATCCGCGATAAGCGGATCGAGGTAGAAAGGGTCCGCAAACTACTGAAGTCCGATGCTCTGGCCTATGGACGAAAGGTCGATGGCGAGGCCAAGCGGTTGACGGCTCTACTTGCACCGATCGAGGCGCATCTAAAAGAACAAGAGAAGCCCTTCGACGATGAGAAGGACCGGATTAAGAACATTGTCAGACTGACAGAGTGGGCTATAGAGGAAGCGGAGGCAAAGGCGAAAGCAGACGCGGAGGAATCTAAACGCTTGGTGGAGGCTGCCAGACTGAGGGCCGAGCGGGAGAAGCTCGACGCCGAGCGGCGGGAGATGGAAGCGGAAAAGGCCCGCATTGCGGTTGAACAAAAGGCCATACACGATGAGAAGTTGCGGCTAATCGCGCTTGAGACTGAGCGACTTCGGGCGATCGAAATGGAAAAGGCCAAGGCGGAGGCCGCCGAAAAGGCGAGTCGCGAGACAACGGCCCGCATTGCACGGGAGGCCGCCGCAAAGCTGGCGGCAGAGCAAGCCAGGGTAGAAGCGGAGGAGGCCGCCCGGAGCAAAGCTGAGGCCCTACGTCCAGACCGAGAAAAGCTCCTATTTGTGGCCGACGAGGTAGCGGTGATTGGCGTCCCGAAAGTATCAGAGGCAGCGTCGGAGGCGCGTATTCAGGTAGTCGACTTGCTAGGCACCGCGGAACACAAAATCCGTGCCATCGTGGAAAAGATGAAATGAACATCGATATTCAATCCGGCCTGACGGTCTGGGGTTGACAACCTGACGGGGTGATTGGAGAATTTGCCTTAACCAATTTTGGACCTGAATACGATGATCGACCTATCCGCAGGCATCCAAGCCGTGCTCGGAGCAAAAAAACGGCTGTATCCTTCACACAGCAACCGGGCATCGTCACTTGATGATCCGTGTCTTAGACGATTGTTCTATCGACGCGAAGCATGGGACAAACAGGCGCCTATTCCAGATAGCTTGCAAAGCGTCTTTGAAACAGGCAACGTACTGGAACCCTTGATTGCCCGGATTGCGGCAGAGATCGGGGAGGCATCAACGCCGCAATGGCGAATCGTCGGAAGCCAAATGCCAACGAAAGATGCGTTGCTCAAACAGTTCAATATCACGGGAACGATTGACGGATTGCTCCAAATCAAGGAGCTTGGCAAACGGGCCAACTGGAAGACGATTGGGGCAGTTGACATCAAAACATCTTCGCCAAATATCTACCCGCGACTGAACTCGTACGATGATTTGAATCGCTACCCGTGGACCCGCGCCTATCGGGGGCAGATCATGTTGTACAGCTTTGCCCATGACCTTGAAGACTGTTTCATCCTTTTCGTCAACAAGAGTTCGCTTTGGGAAATGAAGTTCATCCACTTCCTGATAGACATGAACTACCTCGAAGGGCTCTTGCAGAAGGCCAAGGCAGTCAACGAAGCGATCGAAAAAGACGAACCGCCGGAGGGGATCAACCGGCCCTCGGTGTGCGAGCGCTGCCAGTGGCTCGCGTATTGTTGCCCAGAGCTGGCGCCGACCGGCAACCTCAAGATACTCGACAATGATGAACTTGAGGCAATTCTTGAACGTATGACGGAGCTTTCCGAGGTCGCCGATGAGTATCGCGACTTGGAGAAACAGAGGGATATGATGCTGACGAAAGGGCAGGACGTAGCCGTTGGACGATTTCTCATCACCTGGAAACAGGCGACTAACGGCGCGTGGCGCAAGCATATCATGCGTCAAGAGTTGGCCGCGGCGGAGTAACCTAACCACCACCCGAAAGGAAGACCAATGTTCACTGGACAAAAACCGGATGCTTTGACTATGCCCGCTGTGAAAGCGTTTTTGGCAAAGCTCGATGAAGACCATCGCATACTGGGCACGACTTGGCGCGCCGTTTTGCGTGGCCTGGAGGCAGAAGCGAACGCCGCTAAGCCTGCGGCGGACACGGAGGAGGAAGGCGCAAAAGGAGGGGCCAATGACAGTCTTTAGGTGGCTGTTTCAACGCCATATTCATTGCTCTTTGCCGAATCCGCTGTGGTGGTTGGCAGCCCTATTTGTATATCCGTGGAGACGCGCAAGACAGCTATATCGTCGACGATGGCCCACTCCTAATTATTGCCAATCATGCGGTGTTGACGTTGGTCGCGCGTTGTGGAGTTTTTGCTCCATTGCATGTCTCGAACGCATTAGAGAGACCGAGAAGGGAGGCGACGATGGCTGAACGCCTGGAACGGATACGAGGTGCAGTTCGGCACATGAAACAACAGACCGCCGACTCGCGTGTCCTGGACGACATGGAATGGTTAATCACCGAAGCTGACCGGCTTCAGACCATCATCGCCAAGTTGCCGAAGTGCTGGCGACTGGTCAACGGACAACTGGTGCAGGATGTATTGATAGTGGCGGGGATGACGGCATGGTACTTGACCGCG
>SDBU01010134.1_pt1 | contig 10490 bp, 8 predicted proteins | sample 2277071 | NCBI WGS metagenome assembly SDBU01 (sample SAMN10397929, study PRJNA504765) | marine sediment metagenome | isolation source: marine sediment core GS08_GC12, 126 cmbsf | place: Arctic Ocean: Gakkel Ridge, Loki's castle | collected 2008
CCTTGAACCTAAGTCAAGGTGTCAGTTCTGATACATTCAATCAATCCCATTAGACTAAATATCCAACGAAAAGTCATAAGGTGAAATCTCAAGAAATAGCTAATTTGTGGGTAATCCCCCGGGACAGAGAGGACAATCAAAAAAGATACAAAAACTCTCCCATCCGGAGGTTTCATCCATCACATTAGAAGGCTCGTTGAAGAGGCACTTTATAGCTTATGAGACTTATGGTAAACTACAAGGGAATATTTTTAAACGCATAAGCTTGATAATGAGGAAATCTTGCACAGCGGTTTTGAGATATGATTTCTATCCTAGTCGGGCTTCTCAGTTTTGCACTTATGGCTAGTGCAGACTGGGCGACATATAAAAAAATCCGCTTCTTGAAACCTTTCCTCTGGTCTGCAATTATCCCCGTGTTTTCCTATGCTATAGTCATGGGCTGGACTGATACGGCACGTTTTGAGCTTCCTCGCCCTCTATCAACGGTGGCCTGGGTTCCACTCTTGTTTTTCTTCGGGCTCTTTATTTACTCCTTATATATTGAGATACCTTTAAAAAGAACCTACATTGATTCGCCTCAACCGACAAAGGTGGTAACCGATGGTACCTATTCACTGTGCCGACACCCGGCTGCGCTCTGGTTTGGCGTTTGGATAGCTTCGGCAGTGATGGCCTCCAGATCCGTGACATTAGCCGTGGCGACGCCGGTTTGGATTTTTACCTACATAGGTTGCATTTTTTGGGAAGAAAAGCTAAGTTGTTTAGGGAGTTTTGGTGACGACTACAGGAGATATCAGGAAGTAACCCCAATGCTTATTCCTACCCTTACCAGTTTTGGTCGTTTCTGGAAAGAGGTGAGGTCTCGTTTCAGGTAAAACTAAGGATAGCGTTAATGTGACAAATTCTTGGACTAAGGCTGAATAAACCTCATTGACTATTGTCTAGAAAAGGGAGGTAATAATATGGCGCAATCAGTAGATGTGTGGGAGAAAGGGAACCAAAAAGAGATTTGGAATCACTTTTGTAGTTACCTTGACCTGAGCGTGGACGAGTTCATGGACATACAGAACAAACTGCTAATGGAGCATATTGACCTGTTGGCCAAGTGTGAGCTGGGTAAAGCCTTGATGAAGGAGAAAACACCCAAGAGCCCTGATGAATTTCGCAATATTGTGCCGCTAACAGACTACTCCTTCTATGAACCCTTCTTGGCTAATAAGAGGGAGGATGCCCTCCCGGTGAAGCCAAAAGAATGGGTTTGTACCAGTTCCACTGGTGGGATGCGCAAATGGGTGCCCATACCTCCAGGTATATACGATATATTGATGGACATAGCGGTTGGTATGATGGTTATTGGCACCGCTACAGGCAGGGGGAAGTTCTCAGCAAGGCCAGATGATAATCTTTTTGCCCCCGCACCGCCCCCACCTTACTTGTCTGGTTTGATGGTTAAGCTCACATCAGAAAGATGCCAATTCCATCTGAACCCGCCTATGGATGAGGAATATGAGCTCAGCGATCTTCCGACCCGCGCGGCAAGAGGGTTCAGGGTGGCTCTGGAAGAGGGAATGGACTTGATTTTTGCCCTACCCAGCGTTATGGTAAGAGTGGGAGAGCAACTGGGGCAGCGGAGGAAATCAGCCCAAGGCATGCCTCCACCCCGAATGTTATTTCGACTGCTCAAGGGTATGGTGAAAAGTCGCCTTGCTGGCAGACCACTGGTACCAAAAGATTTATGGAAGCTTAAAGTATGTTTTGTTGCCGGCATGGACCTGGAGGCATTCAGGGAAAGGATCATTTATTATTGGGGTAGCAATCCCTATGAATTCTATGCCCAGACCGAGTTTCTGGGCGTACCAGCTTTGCAGACTTGGAATCGTAAGGCCATGACCCCTCAGCCATATCAAGGCTTCTTTGAATTTATCCCGGAAAGCGAGTCTATCAAGTCTCTAAATGACCCAACGTACAAGCCTAGTACCTGTCTTATGAATGAGTTACAAGCTGGTCAGTCATACGAGGTAGTCTTTACAAACTTTTACGGTGGTGCCTTTGCTAGGTACAGGCCCAAGGATATGATTACCATTGTTGCCTTGGAAGACACTGAGACAGGAATAAAGCTACCACAGTGGGTTTTTAAGGGGAGGGCAGATAAGCTGATAGATTTGGGCGGCTTTACCAGGATGGATGAGAGAACTATATGGCTGGCTCTTGAGGATGCCCAGATAAAATATGAGGAGTGGATGGTGAGAAAAGAAGCTGAGCAGGAGCACCCTATTATACATGTCTATATATCAAGCGATACCAAAGAAGACCTGGACCTGATGAAGGTAAGATTACACGCGAGTTTGAAAAAGTATGACTCATCTTATGCGGATCTAGAGTCTATGTTGGGCTGGAATCCCCTTCGATTAACTCTACTGCCGCTGGGTGTCTTTGAACGCTGGCAGCAGGAACGAGTGGCTGCTGGTGCCGACCCGGCCTTTGTAAAAGAGCAACGGATGCAGCCGCCGGCAGAGGTAGTCCAGAGAATCTTGGAGCTGGCCAAAGGATGAGATTTAAGTAAGTGCTTAACTGGATAATTGGTATACCATTGTTAACCCTATTCTCCTCGGTTGCGTTAGCTGTTACGGTCATACCCGTGACTCGTCGAGAACCCGGCCGGACTACGCTAAATCTTTTATTACTACTGATAGTAATGTGGGTGTTTTGCTCTGTCATGTTTCACAGCATCACTTCACCAAGCTCGCTATTCTGGATGTACTTGATCGTAGTTTGTGGCCTCTTTACAGGCGCTGTTGGTGTGCATTTCAGTGCTCAGTTTACTAAACAATCCAGAGCTACAGTCAAATGGCTGGCGGCAATATTCTATATATTGAGTTCCCTGATGCTCGTGCCGCTTTTTTCAGGCAAGCTAGTTGAAGTGGCAAGGCTTCTACCAAATGGAGCTGTTGAAGTTAAGTTCGGACCTATGGCCCCTTTCATATGGGGCATAATCAGTTTTTGTATATTAACAGCACTTACTATCCTCATCTCAACTTACATTAGACCTTTATATCCTGCTAAAAGAAGGTACACCGTTTTCCCGTTGATTGGGTTCTCAGTAATGGGCATCGGTGGATTGAGCAATATTATCACCAGCTCTTACCCTGTTGACATCGCGGCGAACTTTATTGCCGTTAGTTTAATTACTTGTGGTGTAGTAAGCAGCCATATAATAAAGCCAGCTCACATGCAACCGATACGATTAACTGTACCTGTGATAGCATTCATGCTGGCGCTTTGCTACGCTGCTTTGGCTATTTTTTGTCTAAAATGGCTAGGAACTACAACTATTACTTCTCACCTGGTAGCTGCAATTACTGTCATTATTTTTGGTTCAGTCACATTTAGTCCGTCACGAATATTTCTTTCAAATAAGCTAACCCAGTACTTCTTCCCCAATATACACCGTTACCAGAAACCACTTAGTGCTCTAGCTAATGTAGATAGGTCACTGTCCCAATGGACAAGTAGCGTTACTAGCATACTAAATATCATCGCTAAGGCAACTGGTGCAGACAATGTCATATTACTGGTACGAGATAGTGAGACAAAAGACTTTCAGGTTCAGTACGCTGTTGGGCTTGACTCAGCAAGTCTGTTGTGCCTTAGGTTACCTGTCGATAGTCCTCTAGTAAAAACTCTGGCCGAAGGGAATGACGCTTTAAGCATTGAGGATATTGAGCGACAAATCACTTCGAAAGTCCTTCTGCGCAGTAATGATGACACCTTGCAGGAAATCGGTTCAACCCTGTGTTGTGGAGTTCAGGGTTACGATGGACTCTTAGCTATTATAGCCCTCACCCTTAAATCACCGCATGTATGGGATCGAACGGAGGATAAGGATTTCCTGAAATTGGCCTGCAGTCAGATTGCTCCCCTCGTCATAAATGCAAATCTGTACCAAGCGAGTCAACTTGAAATTGAAGAGCGCAAGCAGTTGGAGGAAGAACTGCTGCAAAGCAGGCAACTATTGGATGAGACTGGTAAGATGGCGAAGGTTGGTGGTTGGGAATTTGACATTGAAACGTTTAGACAGATTTGGACTGAAGAGGTTTACCGTATCCATGAGGTAGACATGGATTATCAACCGACTGTGGAGAAAGGGATCAGCTTCTACGCACCCGAAGCTGTTCCGGTTATATCCGAGGCAGTACGAAGAGCTATAGACTATGGAGAGCCATATGACCTGGAACTACCGTTTATCACAGCAAAGGGAAATCCTCGCTGGGTTCATGTAATCGGCAAAGCTTATCAAGAAGATGAGAAGACGGTCAAAGTAGGAGGAACTTTTCAAGATATCACCGAGCACAGGCAGGCGGAGGAGGCGCTGCGGAAGGCAGAGCAAAATTTCCGTAACTCTTTAGACAACTCACCTTTAGGGATTCGCATTGTTACTGCAGAAGAAGAGCTTCTTTACGCTAATCAGGCTATCCTGAATATCTACGGCTACAGCAGTATCGAGGAACTGAAAGCCACACCGACCAAAAAACGTTATACTCCCGAAAGTTATGCTGCGTACCAAGAAAGAAAAGAGAGGAGAAAACTGGGGAAGCCTGTGCCATCTAATTATGACGTAGGGATCGTGCATAAGGATGGCGAAGTCCGATATCTGTCAGTGTTTCGTAAGGAAGTAGTGTGGAATGGTGAAGAGCACCTTCAGGTAATATATCAGGACGTCACCGAGCGTAAGCGGGCGGAGGAGAAGCTAAAGCAGGCAGCCGAAAAATGGGAAGCAACCTTTACCTCCATTACTGATATGGTTTCCATTCAGGATAAGGATTACAAGCTTGTAATGGTCAATAAGGCTTATGCTGATACCATTAAGATGGGGCAGAGAGAACTCATCGGCAAAACCTGTTATGAAGTGCTACATCATACAAAAGAGCCCTGGCCGAATTGCCCTCATAAGAAGGCTTTGGAGACCGCAAAGCCGGCTACAGTTCAATTCTTTGAGCCCTACCTGGGGATTCATCTCGAGGTGTCCACTTCACCCATATTGGATGATGAAGGCGAGGTTACCGGCATTGTCCATACTGCTAGAGACATCACCGAGCGCAGACAGCTAGAGGAGAGGCAACGCGAGACAGAAACCTTGAAGGAGATTGAGCGGCTACGGAACCACCTATTGGCTAATGTCTCCCACGATCTACGTACTCCTCTAGCCGCCATCAAAGGGTATAGCACTTTGATGCTTAAATATGGCCCTGAGTTAAGGGATGACCAGAGACAGGAGTCGCTGGAATCCATCGATGAGGCCACCGACAGGTTGACCAAGCTCGTAGACCAAATCCTGGATATGTCCCAGTTGGAGTCAGGGATGGTTGAGATGGACAAGCAGCTCACCGATATTCCAGAAATGGTCGCGAAAGTAATAGATAATACTAGGGTCTGGGCACCGAACTATAGGATAGAATCAAAGCTCGACGAGACACTACCAGAGGTGAACATTGATGCCGATCGAATTCAGCAGGTGCTTGACAACCTCATCGAGAATGCTGTCAAATATTCCCCGGAGGGAACCACGATTGTAATCGAGGTCCGAGAGACGGACTCGGAGGTGGTATTCAGCGTCGCTGACCAGGGCACGGGCATACCGGCAAAAGAATTAAAGAAGGTCTTTGGCCGGATGTATCGCGTTGAGCGAACGGTGGTTCCGGAGACAAAAGGTGGTGCCGGGCTGGGACTGGCAATCTGTAAGGCTCTGGTGGAAGCACATGGCGGTCGCATATGGGTGGAAAGCAAAGCTAGGAAGGGGAGCACTTTTTACTTCACTCTCCCGAAACAAACCATAACCGAAGGCCACAGCAATGACAAAAAAGCATAAAGCAGATACGATTCTTATCAGATGAAGCTTTTTCTCGATCCTCGCCGCCCTAAAATTTCACCTAAAATGGAGAAGTCCCCTTTTTGGTCAGCAATACTTCTATAAATGGCAGCTCGTGGGCCAGGGTGATACATTGGCACAATCGTATATTTGCCCCATTTTGCTGGTTTTCGTACGTCTTGCTGCAGTTTGATCCGATGTGCTTCGATAATGTGAAGTGAACGCAGAGCGCATTGACCTAATGGGACGATGAGTTCAGGTTCGATAATATCGATTAATATACTTAAATGGAGGGAACAATTCTGAATCTCTTTTTTATTTGGCGCTGAATTATTACCCTTTTCATTTCGCGGGTTACATATTACGGCATTTGTAATGAATACTTGTTGTCTTGTTAGGCCAGCGAATTGAAGCAACCGTTCGAAATTTTGCCCTGCTTGGTCGCCATAGAATGGGATACCGGTTCGGTCGGCACCTAAGCGTCCAGGCGCTTCGCCGATAAATACAACTTTAGAGTCAATGTTACCATTTTTTTCGCTCAGCACCCTGGTTCGTCCGTGCATACGTGTGCACAAATTGCATCTATTAGCATTTTCGACAAGCATCTCGAATTTCCGCCTCTTATATGTATGAAGCATCTTAACCTCCAACTAGATTTCTTAAACAAAGCGGATCAGCTCTTTTGACGATGTTTCCATCTTCTATAGACTCTTGTTCAATCACCTTTTGAGCAAGGCAACCTGATTTACATTGTTCTAAATATAAGCAGTGAGAGCATGGTTCTTCAAAAGGTGTTGTTAGATAACGTCTAATTATATTTAAATATTCCGACTGTTTCCAACATTCGTTCAAGGAGTGTTTAAGAATATTGTGGTAAGGATCATTCAGTCCAATTTCGTTTGGCTCGATATTCTTAAAGGCATCACACGGATATATATTACCGTTTGGTCCAATACACAGTGTCTTCCTAGCTGCGATGCAGCCAACCTCTTTGTTTAAAATAAGTATATTGTAAGGGGACCCCAAGCGAATATTAACGTCATAGTGTTCTCTACAATCTAAGATCAACTTTCTTAATTCTACTGTTTCTTTATGCATCAACATTTCATGGCTCTGTTTTAGAATTACTCCCCGCCCTTGAGGAACAAAGCGGAGAATGCTCACCCTCGGAATCCCCAAATCTTTGGCAAGTTCGATTAATTTAACCAAATGTTTGTAGTTTAGTTTGAGCGGAACAAAATGAATTTCTCTTTCTATATGATTTTTCCCTAATTCTTGCATCACTGCGACTGTTTTATCAAAACTTCCCAATTTTCTGGTAATTCCTTCGTGTTGATTCTTAAAAGGCGAATATAGACTGAAAATAACCTTACTTAAACCGTGTTTAGTTAGGGCTATAATTTCTTTCGCACCATCGTCCGTTAGGTTTATCCCAGTGGAATATATAGAGCTGTGTAAACCATGTACGTTGCACGCCCTTACGGCATCTACGATCCAAGGCCACAAAAGAGGTTCCCCTCCAGAGAATACGATAGATTTTACGTGTAGTTCTTCAGCTTGGCTAACGAGAGACAAAACTGCCTCACGGGTTAATTGAACAGGATTACCAGAAGAAGCATTACTAGAACAATGTACGCATGAAAGAGGACAATTCTTCGTCAACTCAATCTTAACTTCTTCTAGATCACCTTCCTTAGGATGTTCATACATTCTCATGATGTTTCGGACTTTGAATAATCACCTGGATTTCTATGGCTTCAAAGATGATCAATTTTCACGGAGGTGGACGGACATACGTATTTCTAAAAGGGCAGGTTCTTCCTTGCTTGTCATAACCGACTCCGACCTATGCGGTTGTGAGCATTGAACTCTAGCGGCATGCCCTGCACTCCCCATTCGCCACGATTATCAAGCCATGATTCAAATGCGGTAGCGAACTGATGAGATGCGACGCGGTGTCCCTGGCTGGGACAACAGATATCCTCATCGGTCGGCTGGTACGGTCGAAAGTCCTCCGGAATATATGGCGCAGCGTCTCCGAAGTAGACGAACTTCCGTGCAATAAGCAAACGGTTCACACTTGTGTCGTGATCGATGTTCTTCGGATTTGGTCGGCCTTCGTCAAGGCTATGGTGCGAATCAGCCTGAATCCATCGGTCGTCGACTCGATGATAAATATTGTCGCCATAAATCTGCTTTAGGCTTCCATTCGTCACCGGCCTCTTACAAAGGAACCTGGGATCGTTCCAGTACGAGTCGAAATCCATCACCTCATCCACCTTCATGGCATAGATAAGGTACCCTGCAAGATCATACCTCGTCTTTGCGCCGGTCCCTACTATCCAGTCGCCGATTGAAGTGCTTGACCTAACCCGTGGTTTGCACGTTGCTAATGTGCAGTATCCGTGAAAGGGGTTCGGTGCGAAACCATAGTCGCGCGCAACAATGTATGTAAGAAGTTTCATTAGCAGGTGTACCGCCTGATGGGCCACTCGGGACTTCTCGGCTCGCCGGACTGCGGATCGTCCCACTCCCCAATGTTCCCGTTGATGGCATCGACGACGCGGTCGCCTCGCCAGCCGACGATAGCCGCGTCACCGCATCTCTCAAGCTCTTCAGGAATATCGGCATCCGTAGCTCCTTGTGCAAAGACACCGATCACCCTCTTGCCAAGCTGGATGGCACGTTTGATTTCCCAGTTCACCCACCAACTCTCGGCGGTGTCATGCGTGATCAAGACGACCAGTGTGCTTGCCCACTCAATTCTGGGTGTGAGGATCTCGTGCTTGATGTACTGCTCGTTCTCGGCGTCGTTCGGCTTGTCGCTGCTGATCGAGCCATCTCGAACCTCCATACCAGCGCGCGCGATGAGCTGCTTCAGGTCCGGCAGCATCTCATCATCCTCATGAACATGAGAGATGAAAACATTCTTTATATCTGCCATCCCATTTCCTCCATCTATGAGGTTGCTCGGCTGAGGCCTAAGAACACAAGTTTGACGATTCGATTTCTCTGCTCGTCAAATGTTTTGATAAAGGCGTCTAAAGCACATTGGTCTACGTGACAATACGAGATAAACAACTTGTGACGAATGTCATCCATTCCTAATCCTCGCAACGAGCGCCACAGAGCTTCATCAGTTCTGACTGGTATTGCTCCAAGTTACGCTGAAGTTCCTTCAATTCTTTCTTAAATTCGTCCAGCTTTGGCCATTCTTTCTCATACTCAACTCTGCTCTTTTGCGCAGCGTATTTACTTTCGTTAAATTGTAATTCGTAGTGCCATTTGGTGAGAACCGGTCGTAGTCCTTCATTCAGGAACCCGATAGCCAGTGGTGCGAGAGAGTTCGTGCCGTGGGCTATAGAAGGACCCGATTGGCTCAAGAATCCTTCGCGTTTCTCCAAACAAGGCGTAAATGGAGTTCAAAGCCTCTCTAACGGACCCATATCGGGGATCAATTGGTTGTACGGGGACTCTTGTAGATATTTCAATATATAGCGACCAGGCGGCTCGCACCTCGGAGTCCTCTGGCACGAATGTGGCGCTCCCAGCATACGGAACATTCACAGTAACACTCTGTAATTTCACTCTTTTATGTTCGATTCTCTTGAAAGGGTTCCACACTTCCTTGACACCTCTCTACCCGATCATTATGACAAATCCATCTTAAGGATTTGATGAAGACACGTTTACTGTAAGGAGCGAAAGAGAGAGCCTTCTATTTATTTGGGTCTTGTTCAATCCATATGTCGATTGTTTCTGGGTCCCATTTCATATACATGGTCGACTGACCATTCAAGAGGGCAGAAGGGATCGCTACATTTTCACTGCCTTTCAACCTCATACCACGAATGCGTTTCCAGGTTTCACCAGGAAGCTTGCTCTTCATTTCATAGAATGTGTCAATTTCTCACTTCACCCAATCGCTCTGCCACGTGGTCTGGCCAATTAGGACTATCATCTTGGACGCTCGGTCGAACTTGCCCCGAATCTCATCTTTCACCGGTTTAGATCTGATATCATTCGGAGGGTATCTTATGGGTCTGCCGCTCCGGTCCAGTAACGGTTCTTTGAGTGAATGGTCATGAAAATCGAGCGGATGGTTCGGATTTTTCACGAGGGAACGGAAGCCGTTTACTTGGTTTTGGTCTTCGTGGTCAAAACTGACAAAAACGTTCGTAGCCATTCTTTGCTTCTCCAGACGTTTTATCGCCGAGGGAATCGTCTCCAGTGTAGTAGCCTGGTTAAGATTTGTCAATCTGCGAAACCATTACCTACAGCCGACACGATCAAGTATTTTATTAAACTATAAGAATACAAGTGGTAATCACTTGAAATTCTGGCCGATAAACGATAAAATCAGGGTGTCGGTTGACCTAGTGTTCTGACACCCTGATTCTCTTCAAAACTCCCCGGTAGGGACGGTCTTCTAGCTTTGGTAGGCCGTACAGGTCTCGAACCTGTGACACCCTGATTAAAAGATACAGGCGTATTGTCCCACCTAGTGAAGAATAGTAACTCTTCGTGTCATTTTATCCACAGTTTAGCTTCGTTTTATACTTTACAGTAACTTTTCATACTTTTTCGTGTGCAGAAGTTCGTTAGCAAAAATGTTAGCAAA
>SDBU01010135.1_pt1 | contig 10490 bp, 9 predicted proteins | sample 2277071 | NCBI WGS metagenome assembly SDBU01 (sample SAMN10397929, study PRJNA504765) | marine sediment metagenome | isolation source: marine sediment core GS08_GC12, 126 cmbsf | place: Arctic Ocean: Gakkel Ridge, Loki's castle | collected 2008
ATGCGTGCTCTCCGCAACCGTTTAGAAAAGATCGCCGGGTCACAATCCCGACTGTGTCGAGATCAGGACCCGGCGAAACGAACTTATGGGACAGCCTCAGGACGTCTGCCGCCCACAAAATCACGTAGCGGCGGGGCTTGTCTCCGCCGGCCACAAGTGGCGTTCACTGGGGCGTACATCCTGTTGTCGCCCCAAACTCGCCTGACAGCCGGTGCACAGGGTCGCCCTACACCACGACACACATAAAAACTAGTGAAGTCCTTCGGGCGAAGACGGATAACTGATCCGTATATCGATGAACAAGGAGTACGCGACGGCAGGATTCGGGCGGTGAGTGACTAAGTCGTTGTAGCACCACTAAATAGACAATGCTATTTCTAACGCTCTACTTGACCACGGACAACATAAGGCAAGAGACCACAGACAGTTATACGCCCATACGGACTTGTGGAAAAGGACTGTCCGTGAAGTCAGGCGACCTACTTTTATCTTCTTGTGTTACAGGCCGTTACCTGTCTATCCACATTTCTGCGGGGTTATCCACAAGTGGATATCAGGTAACCTCCGGCTCAACTGTCCTCTTCGGCCGAGAGAGCCGTTTGCGCTTCAGTCTCAGGAGCTAGAAAGCCGAGATTCGGTGGGCTGTCTTTCATACTGCACGCGCCACAGAATAGCGCGCCCTCTTCAATCACCAGCGATTTTGTCTGCAGGTCGCCATCCATCTCGCACTTGGCCTGCAACTCGATTCTCTCGCTGGTGTTGACGTTGCCCTTCATGGCGCCCGCCACGATTGCGCTCTCGGCTTCAATCTCAGCCTCGACCAGCCCGGTCGATCCGATCGTAACACAACCGGAACAGATGATCTTTCCTTTGACCGTGCCTTCCACCCGTAGGGCGCCTTTGATGTCCAGGGTGCCGGTAATGACAGTGTCTTTGCCGATAATGGTATTCATCAGGCCATCCGGTTCGCTAATGTTGTTCCTTTTCATATTCTGTTTCCAAGGGGTTTATAGGTTCGTCATGGACCCGCACTTCGTAGTGGAGATGCGGGGCCGTAGATTTTCCGGTATTGCCGCTCAATGCGATTCGACTTCCCACCATCACCCGATCACCGACTGACACCAGCAACTCCTCATTGTGGCCATAGAGGGTGCTGACTGAGTCGTTGTGTTGAATCACCAGCAGCCGTCCGTAGGTGGAATCATACTCGGCAAAAACCACGGTGCCGATGGCAACGGCCAGTACCAGGGTGCCCTCGGCGCAGGCGATGTCGATCCCGGGATGATAGTGGCTGGAGTCCTCGATTTCAAAATCCTGAGAGATGAAGCCCTGAATCGGCAAGCTTGCAGGCCAACTGAGATCAGGACTGACGCCGCGGTTCAGGATTGCCGAGGCCGGCTGATTCCATTGAGCAAAGAGAGTAGAGTCATCCGGAAGTTCGGGCAGCTTGTATTCGACGCCGGCTATTTCGGTTATGCGTCGAACAATCTCTCTGGCCTGTTCCATACTCTCCTGCAACATTTGAACCTTATACTGGTATCGGCGCAATTGTTCATTTTCGGCAGAAAGTTTGTCGGTTTGCGCCGCCCGCCTGAGAACACCGGCATAGAATACGAAGAAGAGAATTTGACCCACCAATAGGACGATTGCCGCCGCTACCGCCGCCTTGATGACCCATCGACGCACGCGATAACCATGCCGTGCCTCGGCGCCGTCGGGGATGAACATTATGGTAATGAACTGTGGTGATTTCACGCCTTCCTCAGCCGGCCATACGTTCAGGATTTCTCGACGATCCTCTGAAATAGTTCCAGCAGACGATCGAGGTCTTCATCCGAATAGTAATCTATCTCAATCTTCTTACGCTTCAACCCGTGGTGGATCTTCACCGAGGTGCCCAGGGTCCGCTTAAGAAACGTTTCGGCCTCCACCAGGGCCGGCAGTCTTCGCTTCGGCTGTAACCGCCGCTTTCTGGTATGCCCCGCCCGACGTTCGACATCGCGAACAGAGAGAGATTCCTCTACGATGCGTTGAGCCTGCTTGAGCATCTCGGCTTCATCCTCGAAAGAGAGAATGGCCCGAGCATGACCCTCGGTCAGTCGACCCTCGCGAAGCATCGTCTTGATGCGCTCGGGCAGGCTGAGCAGTCTGAGCAGATTGGTAACAGCGACGCGACTCTTGCCGACCCGGCTGGCCAGTTGCCCCTGGGTGAGACCGCATTTGTCGATCAGGGTATGGTATCCCTCGGCCGTTTCGATCGCATTGAGATCTTCGCGCTGGAGGTTCTCGACCAAAGCCAGTTCGAGCATGCCGGTGTCATCCATGTCGTCCCTCAGGATCACCGGAACCTCGCTCATGCCGGCCAGCTGGGCCGCTCGGAAACGTCGTTCACCGGCAATAATAACATAACCGGCGCCATCGGGCTTCACTACCAAAGGCTGCACCACCCCGTGTCGCTTGAACGATTCAGCCAGTTGCTGCAGAGAGGTCTCGTTGAAATCTCGGCGCGGCTGCATCGGATTGGGGGCAAGCTGATCCAGCGACACCATCCGCTGACGGGAATCACCGACGGCAACATTGCTCTCTCCCGGAATGAGCGCTTCAATCCCCTTTCCCAGGACTACCTTACTCATTGTGCCATTACCTCTTTGGTCAGGGCCATGTAGTTCTCAGCGCCCGTGCTGAGGATGTCATACAAAATGATGGGCTTGCCGAACGAGGGCGCTTCGGACAGGCGGACGTTGCGACTGATCACCGTGCTGTATACTTTGCTGTCGAAAAAGCCGCGAACCTCCTCGGACACCTGGCGCGAGAGATTGAGGCGACCGTCGAACATGGTCAACAGCACACCGTCAATAGCCAGGTTCGGGTTCAGATGCTCCCGGACCAGTTTGATCGTGTTCATCAACTGGCCCAGACCTTCCATCGCATAGTACTCACATTGAATCGGAATAATCACTGCGTCGGCAGCGGTAAGAACGTTGACGGTGAGCAGTCCCAGCGATGGTGGGCAATCGATAAGGAGATACTGATAGTCATCGACAATCGGCGCCAGCGCTGATTTTAGTCGCGATTCACGCGATATCATATTGACCAGTTCCACCTCGGCGCCGACCAGCGAGATAGACGAAGGAATCAGGTTGAGGTATTCGAGCTCGCAGGCGAGGATAACTTCGCGGGCCGATTTTTGGCCAAGAAGGATATCGTAGACCGATGATTCGATATTATTCTTGTCGATGCCAAGCCCGCTGGTGGAATTGGCCTGAGGATCCATATCGATCAGACAGGTTTTGCGTTCGGCGGCGGCCAGGCAGGAACTGAGGTTTACAGCAGTAGTAGTTTTACCGACGCCGCCCTTCTGGTTTGCAATGGCTATTATTCTGCCCAAGTAACACTCCTTGTTATCGCGAATCCTGCTATTTGAGAAGATAATACGAGGTTGCCGACTTGGGCGCAACAAAAACTACGTCATGTCAGCGGAGATTTCGAAAGAAAGTTACGGGTCGGGGCGGTTCCTTTAGATCGAGCGTAAACGATTGGGTAACAGCGGAGAATTGGTGGCGGTCGAGGGCAAACTCCGGTTGTGAATAGTAGACGAAGAGGCCTGTGTGGTGAATTGTTTTGAAGACCGCAGCGAGTAGCTTCGGGGTCAGCTTGACATAGCGGAGGGTGACGAGATCAAACTTTGTTGAGGTGTCTTTGCCTGGGAAATCCTCAGGGACGATTTCGGCCTGAAGGTTCAACCCTGAGATTATGCGACCAAGGGCAGCCGCTCGTTTTTGTGTCCTCTCGATAAGGCGCACGTGCTCGATTTCGATCAGGCCTGCTGCCGCGGCCGTCATGATCGGTATTGAGGGGAAGCCTCCGCCGGAGCCGATGTCCAGATAGCTCCGATAGCGCTTTTCTCCGATCAGTTCGAGCGGTGCTAATGACTCCACGGCCAGGCGTCTGAGGTCTTCACGCTTTGTTTCACGTGAAACAAGGTTGACTCGCTTGTTCTCCTCCGTCAGGAGATCGAAGAACGCCTCAAGTTTCTGGTCAGGGTCATACTTCCCAAAGAGGTCTGCAGAGCTTAGATTGATCGGTGCGGACTCCTCAATCATGCCGGCACAACTCCGTGTCTCTTGAGGTGAACCGAAAGGACGGCTACATCACCCGGCGACACCCCTTCCAGCCGACCGGCCTGCCCCAACGAACTCGGCCGGAAACGAGCCAGTTTTTCAATTGCTTCTTTCTTCAGGCCAACAATGGCACGGTAGTCAAAACTCTCCGGGATCACCAACCCTTCCAATCGCTTGAATTTCTCAATCTCCCGCTGCTGTCTGTCCAGATAGCCGCTGTATTTTATGAGAATCGCCGCCCGCTGCAGTGACTCCTGGCCATCCCGAAAACGATCATCGAGATCGCTTGCCAGGGCCAGGGCTTCATCAATCGATAGATTGGGCTGCCGAATCAGATTGGCCAGACTCACCCGGTCGGCCTTTTGGAAACGTTCGCCGGCCGGACCAAGATCAGCCACTTGAACCCGCTTTTTTTCCAACAACGTGACCAGTTCTTTGGTTTGGGCCTCGAGGGTTGAAAACGCCTCTAACTCATCACTCTCCACTAAGCCATACTTGTGAGCATACCGGTAAAGCCGATCCCGCGCATTGTCCTCACGCAGCGCCAGGCGATACTCCGCCCGAGAAGTGAACATGCGATATGGTTCGGTGATCGTGCGCGTACACAGATCATCAATCATCACTCCGATGTACGCTTCCGACCGGTCGAGGATGAACGGCGGCGCCTTTTCCAAATACAACGCAGCATTCACACCAGCCATCAGTCCCTGGGCCGCTGCCTCTTCATAACCCGAGGTGCCGTTGATCTGCCCGGCGAAGAACAAACCGCGAACCGATTTCGTCTCCAGAGAAGGCTTGATCTGACTCGGTGGGCAGTAGTCGTACTCAATAGCATATCCTGGTCGCGTGATCACCGCCTCCTCCAGCCCACGCACCGTTCTGATAGCCACTTCCTGTATATCCCGTGGCAGCGCCGTCGCAAAGCCGTTGGGGTATATCTCGTTAGTGCCATTCCCTTCTGGCTCTAAAAAGATCTGATGTGACTCTTTATCGGGGAAGCGATGAAACTTGTCCTCGATCGATGGGCAGTAACGCGGCCCGGTGCTGTTAATCTGACCTGAGAAGATCGGTGATCGATGCTGGTTGGCCGATATCAGGCGCTTGGTTTCATCGGTGGTGTAGGTCAGGTGACAGGGCGCCTGATCGAACCGGCGGCGAGGTGAACGACAGGAGAAAAACGGTATCGGTTCCTCACCCGGTTGAGGTTGGCATAGCGACCAGTCGATGGTATCGCCGTCCAGCCGCGGCGGCGTGCCGGTCTTCAAGCGTCCTACCTCGAAGCCGAGCCCGCGCAGGGATTCTGAGAGTCCATAAGCTGCCGGTTCACCCATGCGGCCAGCCTCGATTTTCTCCTCGCCGATATGGATCAGCCCGGAAAGAAAAGTCCCGGAGCAGACAATCACTGCCCCGGCGGTGATTCGTCGGCCTGACACGGTCTGGACTGCCGCCACCGCACGGCCACGGACGGTTATGCCGTCCACAATATCTTCGATGATCTCAACACCCCTGGTCTGATCGACGTAGTCGCAGACGAATCGATTATATTCCACTCGATCGGCCTGCGCCCTGGTTGACCAAACGGCCGGTCCACGCGACAGGTTGAGTCGTCTGAACTGTATTCCGGTAGCGTCGATGGCTTCCGCCATAAGGCCGCCCAGTGCGTCTATCTCTTTGACAAGGTGTGACTTACCGATACCACCTACGGCCGGGTTGCATGACATCAGAGCCAGCCGTTCGGCATCCATGGTCACAATTGCCACCCGACGTTCCATTCGTGCGGCCGCCAGCGCCGCCTCAACGCCGGCATGACCACCGCCGACAACCATTATGTCAAAGTCAGGTTCTGTCATTATTCGGCTAATATGTGGCTTGGCAGACTGTTGAAAACTTCGGCACAAGAGACAGAAAAGCGGTTCCCTCGTTTAGCATGTCATTCCCGCGCAGGCGGGAATCTATCCGAATCAACAAGTTACTGGATGCCCGCCTTCGCGGGCATGACAAACCCGGCAGGTTCCAGGCATGATGAAGCACTTTTTCAACATCCTCCAAGACGACTCATCCGAGCGACGGCCGCAGGCCGAAAATCCCAGCTTGACAGGGTTTCATGTGAAACCTATTTGCCGATACAGAATTTCGAGAAAATCTGATCCAGGATTTCCTCATTGTATATTCTTCCAGTGATCTCGTCCAGCGCATCAGCAGCCAAGCGCAATTCGAAGACGACCAACTCGGGTGACTCACGGCGCCGAAGTAAACGGGCAGCCCGTTTCATCTGACGAGCGGCGATCTGTAGCTTTTGACGATGCCGGGCCGAAGTTACCACCAGACCCGAGGTGAGATCAGGCATGGACGAATGAATTCGTTGGGCCAGCCGCTGCACGAATTTCGGAAAACCCCTTCGAGTAAGACAGGAGATCTGAATCAGTTCATCCGAGTCCGAATTCCCATGCTCAAGGCTCTTGGTTGGCAAGTCTATCTTGTTACCCACCAACAGACTACGACGCGCACTGAGATGTGCCAGATCGGCTCGCGCCTCCGAGCGCCATCTCTTGCGTGACACATCGACGATCCATAATACCAGGTCACAATCTGAGACTAACTGCCTTGCCACTTGCTGTCCGGCCTTTTCGACCTGGCCACTATGGAGGCGTAGCCCAGCGGTATCTATGATATTAACCGGCAGACCATCCAATTCGATCCACTCCGAGAGGTAGTCTCGCGTAGTTCCCGGAGTTGGTGCCACAAGAGCTCGCTGCTGCTTCAGGAGGAGGTTGAACAACGAAGATTTGCCGGCGTTGGGTCGACCCGCAATTACCAGCTTGAATCCTTCACGAAGGATACGTCCCGACTCATAGCTCTTGCTGAGGCCGCTGATTGTCGAGATCAGTTGACTAAGGGCTTCAGCATTGCTCCGCTGGTCTTCCGGCGAGATATCCTCCTTGGGGTAGTCTATGCCGGCCTCGATTTCCGCGAGTATCTCTACCAGCCCCTTTCGGAGTGTCTCAATGTGCTCCGCGTATGCTCCCGACAGATGCTCCCGTGCCACATTCAGCGATGTCTCAGTGTTGGCGGCGATAGTCTCGGCAACTGCTTCGGCTCGGGTTAGGTCCATGCGCCCGTTCAGGAAGGCCAGACGCGTGAATTCGCCCGGTTCTGCGGCTCGTGCGCCCGATGTTAACAACTGTCCCAGCAATAGCTTAACTACCTCATAGCCTCCGTGGCAGTATATCTCGGCTTGGCTCAACCCGGTGTATGAGCAACCCGTCGGCATGTATACGGCCATGACTTCATCAAGCCGCTCGCCGCTGCTGCTACAAAACCAGCCGGTCCGCATCTGAAAGGGACGCCATGTCACCTGACTTCCACGGGAGGACTTGAAATGTCGTTTGAGAAGCTTGAGACTACGGTCGCCGGCGATCCGGACAGCGGCAATGCCGCCTTGTCCCGACGGTGTGATAACGGCGGCGATGGTGTCGCCGCCCAACAGGTCAGAGTTTTTTTTTTCGGCGACATAGCCTATGCTGCTATAACTTCTGTGTTCTTTCGACGCTTGAACAACACATAGTCAAGCAACGAGAAAACCGAGAAACATACCCAGTATAGCACCAGCCCGGCCGCGAATTTGTAGAAAATGAATCCCATAAACAGCGGCATGATGTAGCCAATCATCTTGTTCTGCTGGGTACTCGGCATGGTCAGTTTCTGCGAGAGGAACTGCGCAACCACCATTATCACAACTAAAATGATGTAGGGATCGGTGAGACCCGATGCCCCGCGCGACAAATCACTGATGAACCAGACGAAGGGTGCGTCGCGCAGCAGGATGGTGGAGCGGAAAACGCTGAAGAGCGCAAAAAACAGTGGCATCTGCGGCAACATCGGCAGGCATCCGGAGATGGGATTAACGCCGTGCTTTTTGTAAAGCTTCATCATCTCCTTGTTCACGGCTTGTGGGTTCTTTTTGTGCTTGACCTTGAGTTCTTCGATTTTCGGTTGCAGATCACGCATCGCCTGCATTGACTTGAACGATTTCATGGACAACGGAAGCGTGATGATTTTCACCAGCAGGGCGAACAGGATTATGACCATACCGTAGTTCGGAACATAATCGTACATGCGCGGCAACACCCAGATGATAGCGATGGCGAACGGTTTGATGATCCACCCGACGAATGGCGTGGTACCGATGTCGAGCATGTCTTCCAGCCCGACATTGTACTCAGAGAGCAGCGTATAATCGAGTGGGCCGACAAAGACGGTGACACTGTCGCGCACGGTGTCCACCCCGGCAAACTCCATAACCATCCCGGCGGTGATGCGACGCGCTTCGATGCTGCCTTCAGGGGTGGAGACGTTAAACTTCTCACCCTTCGCAAACACACTTGAAACTTCACGGTGAGGAATGAGCACCGCTGCAAAATACTTCTCGCGCAAACCGACCCAGGCGGTCTGGCCGTCCATCGTCTGGTTGAGTCTGCCGTCATCGAAATCGTCCAACGTCTCGCGCGAGCCGCCCTGCATCGTGACCGCTTCCATCAGTTCGTAATCCGATTGTGGTTGCGGCTCGGTAACACCGAGCGGTGTATTCCAGGCTAACCGATACTGCCGCTCGAAGCCCAGATTCCGAGTACCGAGGAGACTCGAAACCAGGTCATAATGATAGGCATCCGGGTAGAACCGCAATGTTCTCTGGATCTGGCCGCCGCTGCCGTTGTCGTAGGTGTACACCACCTCAAGCGTGTCGCGGGTGGCGTCATAGTGACCAGGTTGGAGATTCGATACGAAGGGGAGCCGCGCCGTGGAAAAAGTGCCGCCGGCAAAAGTCGCCGTCGGGGTAGCTTCGATGGCGTCGGGGAGCATCTCGATTATTTGGCCGTCGCGATATGTGTACTCAAGCAGCTTGAGAGAGACCGGACCGCCACCGTAGCTGCTAAGAACCACCTCGTATTTGTTGGTCACTACAAAAATGGTGTCGCGTCCGAGGCTGTCGGTTGATTCCACAGGTGTAGGGACAAGCCGCTCAGCCGGTTGCCGTTCGATCTCAGTTTCTACCTGCTGCTCTGCCTCCGCCCAGTCAGGCGCTACCCGGGCGGAATCAGCCTGTATCGTGGTCGGTTCCGGTACCGGTTCAACCAGCCCCAGGAACTCAAGTATTTGGCCGTAGAATACAATTGCGACGACCAGTAATATGACCAAAGGTAGCGTTTTCTTGTCCAATTTTGCCTTCCCTGTCTGAATCTTCCTGTTATATTCTGTCCATCCGTGATTCTACTCAACCGGGTCATAGCCGGGCTCATGCCACGGGTGGCAGCGGAGCACCCGCTTGACACTCATTATGCTCCCGCGCCAGGCTCCGTACTTCCGTAGCGCATCTTGCGCGTAATGGGAGCAGGAGGGATCAAAGCGACAGCCATTGCCGAAAATGGGCGATAGGCTGTACCTGTAGAGGTCAATCAACAGGATGAGAATGCAGGCAACCAGCCCCACCTTAGTTGAGGGCATCGTTGATGTATTTGATTGTCTGATCGACTTCTGCATGTAACTGCCTAAAACCAGTCTGGGCAGAGCCCCGACGGGGCAGGATACCAAGCCTCACCGGCTCCCTCAAGCTGCCTCGACACAAGCGAACGGCCTCGCGAAGGCGACGTTTAATACGGTTTCTCTGAACCGCCGATCCCAAAGCGCGCCCTACAAAGACACCGTACTGAAAACGATCCGACTGCTGCCATACACAAGCCAGGCTGTTGCTGGTATGCCGTCGGCCATCTCTGAATAATCGCTCGATGTCGCGGCGAATTTTCAAGCAGGTAGCCCTTGGGAGTTTATTTTTTCCGGCCAACACTGACGGCCAATCTTTTGCGACCCCTGGCTCGACGTCGCGCCAATACTCGCCGGCCTCCTTTAGTCGCCATGCGTGATCTGAAGCCGTGGTCGTTCAGCTTCTTCCGGTTCGATGGTTGAAATGTTCGTTTCATTAATACGCAATCCTCATCAAATAAAGTTCACCAATATAACTACTCACACCAAATCGTCAAGGCAATTCCGGCTCTTAGCGGTCTTCGTTGATTTCCCCTTTTCCGACCGCCAGTCCACAGCTCCATGCTTTCATTCGGTCATAACGCTAACCAATCCGCCAATGTTGCAGTCCATTTTGACGTTGCCAATCAATATCATAACAGCTTACTTTAATAGAAGAAACATATTCAATTGGAATTATGTCGTCCGACTCTGGTAAAAGGATACTTCCCTGAGTTGACACAGTTAGACCGGTGTCATCGGTCGGTCAAAACCGGCCATTAGGGGTCACATTAAAACCGGCCATTTTGAGAGAGGCGTTGTTTGCCATATACCTTCGTCAGGAGGTATTAT
>SDBU01010136.1_pt1 | contig 10489 bp, 9 predicted proteins | sample 2277071 | NCBI WGS metagenome assembly SDBU01 (sample SAMN10397929, study PRJNA504765) | marine sediment metagenome | isolation source: marine sediment core GS08_GC12, 126 cmbsf | place: Arctic Ocean: Gakkel Ridge, Loki's castle | collected 2008
GCGCCTGCCCCATGAAATGTTTACCCAGTGCAATGCTTTCAGCTTTTTATTGCTCCAGGGCCCCTTTCCTTTCTATTTCATCGGGGTAATCTGTGGATCAAGGGTCGCCACACAATAAATCACCTTATGTCTCGTATTCGCCTCTTCGGAAGATATCCTATCTGGCTCCACATACCGTCCTCTATACAAAGTTCCCTCATCTTTTTCATTCTGTGTAATCCCTGCCCTGTGGAATCCGAAGGTTATTCCTCCGGGGTGCGGACATATGTTCTTTTCTTCCCTTTTATAATCTGCGCTAATCTGCGTAATCTGCGGACTGAATCAATCAGTTCCATATCATTTTGTTCCAAAGACCATCCCACAGAACCGACATTTTCAGATACCTGTTCAGGCGTTTTAGATCCCGTAATTGCGCAAGTTACATTAACATTTTCCAGAACCCACCGAATAGCAATCTGCGCAGGTGATTTTTCGTATTTCTTCCCTATTTTACTCAACTTTTCTGCAACCAAAATGTTTTTATCATATTGTACCCCATGAAAATCAGGGTCCATGATCCGAGTATCATTTTCGCCGAATTGACTATTTTTATTATACTTTGCAGAAAGAACCCCACGGCCAATAACACTATAGGCCAACACATTTATTCCCAATTCTTCTGAAGAATATTTAATGATGTTTTCATTCTGCCGGTTAGCCAAATTATACAAGCATTGACATGATTCAACCCTGAGTATTTTAGATGCCTTAAGAATCAAATCTTTTGAGAAGTTGCAACACCCCACGTGAAGTATTTTCCCTGCATCCCGGCATTTCAAAAGCGTTCCCATCACATCTTCAATCGGGGTATTTTCATCATGCCAGTGTATCTGGTAGAGAAGTATGCAATCTATTTTCAAACGCCCAAGGCTGCCTTCCAAGGCTTCGATGATCCGCTTTGCACTGCAATCTTTATAAGTGTTACCATTGCTATCCCAGTTAACGCCAAATTTTGTTGCAACAACTACTTTATCCCTTTGCGAACCCAACGCTTTGCTTAATATTTCTTCAGAATGTCCAAAACCATAGACATCGGCAGTATCAAAAAAATTAATACCTAAATCCAGTGCTTTATGGATCGCTTTGATTGATTCTCGGTCATCAACAATGCCATACCCGTGGCCGCCTATTGCCCAACAGCCGAAGCCTATGCGCGAAATCATAAGACCGGTCGAGGCTAATCTCTTATATTCCAAATCGATTTTATCCTTAACATTTTAAGCATGGTCATAAAAATTATCTTATTATCAATCCCAAAAGAATGCTCTTTGACATACTTCACGCGCAACTTATTCTTTTCCGGCTCTATCTCTTTCAAATATTTTTCATCAACTGAATCATCTCCTAAGACCTGATCCAGATTTATGAACTCAATGGATGCATAATCTGTCAGTCCAGGTTTTACACTTAAAATAACTTTTTCATTATCATCATAAAGCCTTGTATATTTCTCAACCTGTGGTCTGGGGCCGACAAAACTCATTTCCCCTTTCAATATGTTGATCAATTGAGGTAACTCGTCAATTTTATATTTTCTAAGAAGCTTGCCAAATTCTGTTAACCGGGGGTCATTAAGCGCCGTTGACGGCCCGCCAATCTTTCCAGCATCAACCACCATTGTGCGGAATTTAAAAATCCTGAAAGGGTTGCCGCCCAAGCCGGTGCGCAGACCACGGTAGAAGACCGGGCCGTGAGAATCTAATTTTATGATTATTGCGACAATGACAAAAAACGGGAGTAACAAAGGGAGCGAGAGCAAACAAGCGCTTAAATCAAAAAGCCTCTTCAACATCCTTCACCGGTTCCATTTCGCAAAAAACAGACGGGACCAAGTTGGCTCGAATCTTTTGGCATATGCAACTTTACAGTTCATCAACTCACTTTCTGGGCTTACTCATGCTAAATATCATGATCCAGCCATATTTGCCGATTGTTTCGCTTCTAAGCAACAAGCTGTCAATCTTATTTAGAAAAGCGCGCACCGGTTTGAAACATCGTGTTTTTCTAAAAGGAACGGCAGCCAGCACAGCCAAATGAAAAAAACTTACATCAACTTTATGAAAATATTTTCCGGCAATTGCCAAATCTTCAACGCCAAGAATATGTTCAAACTCCCATTGTGTACGTAGTTGGGGAGTCTTTTTTCGGTACCAGTGTATGATCGGATTATGCCTGAGCGCCTCAATGCAAATCATTTCACCGCCAGGCTTGAGCACACGGTTCAGTTCAATCATTGCTTTGTCTAAATCCACATGATGAAGCGCTCCATATTCAACAGCCAGATCAAAAGCATTATCCGGGAAGGCCATATTTTCTCCGTCCATCACTTCAAATCTGCAATGATCGTCAACCCCGGCCTGTTTTGCATTAAGGTTCGCATTTTCAACACCCTCAGGAGAGATATCTATCCCTATGACTTCAGCGCCGTACTGTGCCGCATAGATACCATTTTCACCATTGCCGCACGCAAAATCAAGCACTTCAACGCCCGTTGCGCACCTATCTTTGAGCCATTTATACTGAAACTCTTCGCTTTTGTTTGTAATTGAATAGAATTTCATATTCGAAAAGTTATAATCAAATGCATCTCTATCAAGTATCACCGACTCAAGATTTTCCGCTCTTTCAAAATTATCCGTATCGCTATGTCGTTCAAATCCCTGAAGAATGCTCCTACGTTTCCTGGAATGTTCGATCTCTTTGAGTTTGCGCTCATCTAATTTTTCAAGGTTGAAGCATATGTTTCTATTATTGTCCTTCATTTAGTTCGACACGCCCTCACTTACTATTGCCTCCAAATGTTCGACTAAATTTGCATACACAATATCTGCATTGTATTTTTTTTCAAACAACGCCTTTGCCCTCTGGCCCATTGCTTTTGTCTCCTCAGGATGCGAAAGAAACCACATTATTTTTTCCTTTAGATCGTTACGGTCTCCGGCCCTGAATTGCAGTCCGATTTCTTCTCGTTCAATAATGCTTTCTAGTTCACCTTCGAGAGAAGACAGTATTGGTAATCCAGCCGCCATGTATTCGAATGGTTTATTTGGGATCGTTATTAATCCCCCGGATGAATAAGGGGCTAACCCCACAGAAGAGATATTAAGGATCTCATCTATACTTGATTTGTCAAGCCAACCAGTCAAAACGATATTTTTGAGCCCATTTGACACTTTACACAAAGTTGGCATTTGCACACCATCTCCAACCAGGATAAACGTAATACGACTATCCTCCGCCACCGAGAAAAGACGAGCTGCTTCGATAATAGTTCTCAGATTGAATGCACCGGAAAAAGAACCGACAAAGGTAATCACAAGGCAATCACTTCCAATACCCAGTTTGCTAATTATTGATCCTCGGTTACTTTCAGCCCCCCACCTCTCCACGTTGTTATTCAATGGAAACCCCAGAGGAAACCATTTGTCTTTTGGGCGCGCATTTCTTTTGGCCAGACGCAGCCCCCATTCCAGATTTGTGGCAGAAACCCCGGTAATGGCAGTTGCTCGGCTCAAAATTCTATACGCGCGAGAAAATTCGGTTTTTAGCAGGGTGTTGCGGAATAGAGGCCGAACAAACTCCGGCAGAGGCGACAAATAGATCTCAGGCCATTGGTCCCGAATGTCAACTACCACCGGAATACCATGCTTAACACCAAAAGCAACAGCCTGCTCGCTCACTTCAAGGGTTGGCAAACACGCATAAATGATGTCAGGATGCTCACTGGTTGGTGTTTCGGCTATTTCGCGAGCAAACTCCCTCGCAATTGTCCGGTTATGCTTCCATCTGCCAACCGAAATGCTCCGATTGTATCCAGGCCCGTAGAGCAATCTCAACCGATAATTCTTTTGAATGTCAATTGTGGTCGAAATGTTGAATCGCTGCCGCCTTAACTGATGGTTAAAGGTTGACGTCCACCAGAGAACCTCGTGCCCTGCTTCAACCAACGCTTTTGCAAGCATCCCTGCTCGATACAAACGATTATCACCGTCTATTTTCGGCAAAAAGTCACTGATTTCAATAAGCCAAATATGCATAAACCACTATCCACAATAACCTAACCGCCACTGTAATCATTTCGCCGGGCCTTTATTTCCTTTCACGCCAAAACAATACCACCCAATCTTATTATGTTACGATATGCGATTCTGTAATTTCCTTTTAGTGGACAGCAAGACTCTCCATGGATACCACAAGGATAAAATAGAAAAAATGCATGCAGGAAAATCAGGCCGCCTTAAGCCATTTTCACTAAGTACCCAGTCGGCATCCCGTAAAGTCATCATATTTGTCAAACCACCTGCTATTTCAATATTTTTCCGCCATTCAGGCCCGCCAACCCTTTTCTTTTCACCAAACTTTGAATGTGAAAAATCATGATTCTGGTGGATGACTGTGACTGCTTCTGTAGCATTTATTACCGGTATTCTTCGGAATCGCATGTTATAAATGAGCCAAGTATCCCACCCGGGCCGCCCCACTGCAAATGCCGGCATATCTATTGTATTTCTCGGAAACACAAAATAGTCCATGCCCGAAAGACCATGCCGTTTTCCTTCTTTTTTAATCTTATCAAGTAATTCCTCATTCCATCCACGATCTTCAAAATCAATCTCTTTAGTTACATCCAGATCCCAGCGCCTTCCGCACAATAAAAAAGAAGACTTGTCAATTCTCTGAACCGCTTCAATCAAATCCTGAAAGAAAATAACATCCGAGTTGGCATACATTAAGACGTTGTTCTTAGCCACGTTCTGTACAGTACCGAATGCTGAACTCAAAAGCGACGTCCCAAATTCATTTTTTTCTATAGATGGAATATGCTTAACATTTAGTTCATGAGCCGTCTCCGCTACACCATCATCGTCGCCGAATAGGATAATTTCGCATTCAGGCTTTAATTGAATCCAGCTTTTAATCGCGTTTTTTTGGATTGTCTCATTCAGCCCCACGAAGGGCTTAGGGATTGCAAATATAGTCAACATTATCTGTATGACCTCTTGCGGGAGAGGTAACACCAGATTATTAGGCAGAGCTTATTCACGTGGCTGCAACAATTTTTCTAGTGGGACGAGTTGGGAGACCCTCTATTATGATAAGCGTAAAAGACAATGTTATATAAAAATTAAAATAAAACAAATCGAACACTTGATTAAATAATGCCCCCACTGATAAGCCAATAATCGTGCAAATGAATGCACGGGAAAGCACACTTCTTCGCAGGGAAGCCGCATGAATCATGTAGACAAAAAAAGCGATCTTAAACACAAAGCCAACAATTCCCAATTCAACTAATATAGTTAGCCAACTACTATGGACATTCGCATCGTGAAAGAAATTAGATGGTAATGAAAAACGGGCAACTGAATAATTATTGGCCCCCACCCCTAATACAGGATTTTGAGCAAAAAGCTCAATTGCGCCACGGAACAATGCTAAACGGCTAAAATCGATGTGTGTTCGATACTTAAGAATCTCACTAATATATCCCCACCACACATATGCTAAGTATCCCAGAGGGATAGATATCACAAATGCAGACCTCACCAAACTGAATAGCCGTCTTCTTTCTAAAATTATCAAAAGTAAAAGAGCCACAGCAAAAGACAACAACCCTGTTCGTGACATTGTCAATAATAAGCCCAAAACAGCAATTATAACTAATATAATGTCTTTGGATTTCCTGCGAAGGGAGGCGCTAAGTAACAATAAAGGTAAAATGGTTACCACATAAGTGGCCGCTGCACCTACACCGGGAAAACCCTTTCCTCTTGTAATGCCCATAACTGCCCAACTCGGTGCAACATCGAAGGACATCTCTGCATTGTAGGAAATATGATCCCACATATAGCTATCTATACTAATACCATAGCCTTTCCATAATATCATCTGAAACATTCCATACAAACAGGAACATATCACTCCGGCAATATAAAATTTCAATACCGTATTTCTCGCCCGTGATCTAACACTTGAAAGATACAAAATAAAAAAAGTAAAAAATGTGGTGTGAAACAAACTTGACAATATACCTTTATAAAATTGGGAAAATGCGGCTTGGTCAGGGAAGAAAGACCCAACCTTTAGGCCGCTAATAACTTCTATGAAGAAATAGCCCCATTGGAACAAGATGAAATATTTTAATTCTTTCCTAAGAATAATTTGCCTACCTATGAAATAATATAGCAATACCCCGAAAATAAACACCATACTCAAAAGATCAAAGATGAAAATGCGGGGAGGGAAATTGAATTGCCAATCTCGCATCGCGCAACAAAAGGCAATTAGGCTGGCTACTATGAGAAGTGCATTTTTCATCAGCACGGGAAGCTGTTTGTTTGACAGATTACTTTGATTGTCAAGTTATCAAGGTTTTGCGCTGAAGGATCGTCAAAAACTGATTTTTGTAATCTTTTACCCGCAAAAAAGATGTGCGGGAATCCGCTGTGAAACGAAGTCATTGGAATTACTTTAATCTAAAATTACTTATTACTTCTTCTATATAATCTATCATAGCATGGGTAATTGTAGGGGAGCATCCCACAAAAAACATCTTCTGCATCACCATATTTGAATTCGGATAATTTTCCATAATACCAACCTCTTCATATGCAGGATGCATTAAAAGATTTCCCGCAAAATAATTTCTTGTCTGTATCCTATTTTTTTCCAGGTAAGATACCAACTTCTCTTTTAATCGCCTATCTTCACATATTACCCCAACACCAAACCAACTGGTCTCGGCTAATTCGTTTTCTTCTAAGATCCGCACCCCGCTGACATATTTTTCAAAAGCAGATTGTATGATTTTCTTATTCTGACGTCTCTTTGAGTGAATGTCTTTAAACTTATTTAACTGTTCAATGCCAATAGCTCCTTGCAGGTCCAGCGGTTTAAAATTATAACCAATATTTGTAAATAAATATCTGTGATCAATTACACCATCATACTTTTTAATCCATTTACTGAATCTCTTGCCGCAAGATCCCTTAGGCAACAGGTTTTGAGCGCCTACACAGGTACAATCTCCTCCCCATGATGAATAACTTCTTGATAACTTAAAAACCTTTTCATCATTAGTTGAAACCATCCCTCCCTGACCTGTAGTAATATGATGTGAAGGATAAAAAGAACACGAACTGGCTATACAATAAGCTGACAAAAATTTGCCATTCCATCTACTTCCCAAGCTGTCACAGTTATCCAAAACAAGCTCAAGTTTATAATGCTCGGCCAAATTTGTTAATATATTCATATCGGGCGGATTTCCAAGCACTGGGGAAATAAAGATAGCTTTTGTTTTCGAGGTAATTTTTTCTTCAATTTTGTCAACATCAAAATTCAGGTCACTCATGGAAATATCCACAAAAATTGGTGAAAGGCGATTCTGTATTAATGGTGCCAATGTTGTTGGGAAACCAACAGGTGAAAGAATTATTTCATCTCCGTCATTCCAGACCAAATGCTTTTTCAAAGCAGTAATCATAATCAGATTTGCAGAGCTTCCAGAATTGACCATGACTGAATACCCAAACCCAAACATTTTTGAAAACGTGTTTTCGAATTTATTGACATATTCGCCGGCTGAAAGCCATCTCCCTGTAAGCACCGCCTCCAATAAGGACACTTTCTCATTAATGTCCCAATACGGACCGGAATAATATACAGTGTCCCTTTGAGGGTCAAATCCTCCTTTCCTCTCGTTACACAAGTACTTGAATAGTGTGTACTTCCCTTCCAATTCTGAAATGAAATTCTCTATCTCTTTACCTATTCCTGTCACAGCATTTCCTCCTTTTCTTTTTGCCAGATTCAAGGTTTGAACAAGAGCCAATGGTAATTCGCTTCTGCCCCTATTTGCGTTGAAGGCGATCTTGGCGTTTCAAATCGCATGTTTGACTTTTTCGCCAATTTTTTGAAATAATTCAGGGAACGAGTCCATCCATGAAGCCTTACCCCCATCTCTAACATTTTTTGGGGGTTGAACGACATCGTCTTTATCTTTCTTGACATATACCTCATTGGTCCAATGATCTGTTGGGTACACATCAAGAAAGGAACAGAATACTTTTTTGCAGAGCATAGCAGTTTAAGCAGTTTATCATAATCAATTGCATATTCCACGCCCCAACTAATTAGCAGGTCAAATCCATCAAATATAATCGGATCATCCTCCATTACGTTATAAATAGCTTTTTCAATCTGAGATAATAACGATAATTTTGAACATTTTTCGATAATATAGGGATCAATATCAGTGACTAAGTAACGAATATTGGGAAAATATTGTTTGATAATGAATGCTTGTATCATCTCGCCACAGCCAATCTCAAATATCGAGTTATATTTTTGGAAGTCAAAATTACGAACCAATGACAATGCAGCTAATAGTTTTCTGGTATCATCACAAATCATATGATTCAAATATTTATGATTATCTGAAATCTTTATCCCATCCTCTCCGATCTTATTATACCCCTTAGTTCTGGTTATTTTCCATTCTTCAGCGGAGTAAACTTCCACGGGTCCAACCTTACAATCCAAATTTTCATCCACCGTAGTCAGAGGTTGCTCTAACGAAATATATTTACTCATCCATACATCAATATCAGTGAATACATCTTTTAAGCGCATTCTCATCGTCTTCCATTTCAATATAGATCTTTACCTAATAAGCTAGTCTTAGCTAGATATCGTTCTGAATCTATAATTTATTCGTTGAAAAAGAACTATGGCTAATTGGAACAGACCCTTAAGACCAAATAACTTAATAAAATCAATACTTCTATTTATGTAAGGTTTGTAATGAATATTAAAATAATTGGCTTTGTTTGAGTATCTTTCAAATTCTTTTAAATGAACCTTCTCTAAGTCCAATGCAAGAAGCATGCTTTTATTTGTGATTCTATCAGAAATTATTGAATGATAGAGAAATCTTTTTCTATATTCAACATCTGATATAAAAGCCGAAATATAATCATTAAGGTCTTTTCGCTCCTGAAGATGGTACAAAATATTTTTCCTCGCCTGTACATTACTGAAATCTGCAAGGGATTGATTCTTCTGACATACTGTTTTCTCATTCTGAATCTTTCGCCAGAAAAAAAGACTCTCCGGAATTACAAACATTTTTTTTCCACTATTGATAAAATCAAACAAAAACAGAAAATCTTCTCCTATGCCGGCATCCTCGCTATATGGAATTTCTTTTTCCACACCATTCTTGCAACAAAATGTTGCAGGATGATAAAGCCAAAATGGAAACACATCAGAAATAAATAATTGTTTAACAAGCCCTTGATCTGCCAAGCTTATTTCTACTGTCTTGGGAGCGTGCCGTGAATAATAGAACGTATCGTTTTCGTCTACAACCGTATAGCCAAAACTGTATAGACTGTAATCAGGATATTCATTAATGTAGCCCTTAATTCTGCTCAGCGTTTTGGGGTATAGTTTATCATCATCTCCGATAATAATAGTATATTTACCTTTAGCCTTCTCGATTACTGCATTAGCTAAAGCCGTTGCCGCTAACTTAATTCTTTTATTCTTATCTGTTTGAGCATCAAGCATTGCCGCAGCTTTTTCTTTTTCCTGTTGAACAATAAATACCGCATCAATAGCTGTCTGAATTTCAGGATTTTTATAGTTAAATCCTCCAAACATACCTAGTGTAGTAATCGTAATGCCTTTTGCTTTAAAGTATGGTATCGCATCTGCTTTAGCTGCCATAATTATTTCTGCTTTCTTTGCTCTCAATTCATCCATATCATATTTAGCAGAAACATCAGCAGAAGTAGCTTGAACTCTTGCTCTAACTTCTGTATCAAGAACAATTGCTAAAGACTGTTTAGGATATGAATAGAAAAACAGTGCTGTATCTTCTTCGATGACCATCGCTGTCGTGGAGAACCCTGTACTAAATGTTACAGAATCTGCACTTTCAATCCATATAGCTTGATCTTTTGTTGAAGTTCCCCTATTCTTATCTGCTATCCATTCCCTTGTAATCGGTGTTCTATTTACCTTAATAATAGCAACCGTAGGTATCCAATTACCCTGATAACCTCTCCGGCCCGTTCTCCTAAACCTTTGAGGAATATTAATACGTTTTGTAGATACTTTCTTCGCTTGTAGTGCTTCAAGAGAATTTAATTTCCCCTGATCTGCCATATCTCCTTCAAGAGGAATAACAAAAGCCGTTTCATAACTTGCCACTCCTTCAAACTTCTCAACCAGAGGAGGCTTCCTACAACCACTTACCATTAAAATTACCGTACACATTACTAACATCAACATTACTTTCTTCATTTTACTACCTTTCTACTAAAATTAAAATTAATAAAGTGCTAACGTTAGCACTTTTCTTTACATTTACATTCTGCTTGAACTAATAACTTCATAATAGGTTTATACCATAATAGTATTACCCCTACTATCCATATAATAA
>SDBU01010137.1_pt1 | contig 10487 bp, 14 predicted proteins | sample 2277071 | NCBI WGS metagenome assembly SDBU01 (sample SAMN10397929, study PRJNA504765) | marine sediment metagenome | isolation source: marine sediment core GS08_GC12, 126 cmbsf | place: Arctic Ocean: Gakkel Ridge, Loki's castle | collected 2008
AACTCAGCGTCTGGTTCTCCGCCGTAACATCCGCCGCGTTAAAGTTGTAACACAGGGGGTATCCTTCTTTGAGGATATCTGTGCCGGAGTAAAACACTCGCCGGACTATCGCCGGGGACGTGCCTCCGCCATGTACCATAGTTTCTATCATGCTAATTTCCTTCCTGGCTGGGGCGAGTTACGTTTTTCCTCGCCTTGCCAATTTGGGGGCCGCCGGGCATCCGCCCAGCAGCCCCGCCAGTGGTTACATTATATCTTAGCCTTCCCAGTTGGAAAGCAAGAATCCGCCGACCCTGCGGTTGTCGCAGATGTAGGCGTAGGACAAGTCCACGTAGACTGTCAGGACGTTATGCTGACCGACCTTGCTCATGGGCTTGTTGATACGGAAATTCTCCCCGTCAAGACACACCGGGTAGAAGTGGTTGTGGTTGACACCATAAATCGGGTTCGCTCCACGCACGTATGTCAGTTCTGTGTCCAGAACATCGACGTACTTAAAGGGGATTCCCTTGTAGATGGTGCTGCCTGCGTACTTGCCCAGGTCGTGGCCGAGACGGTCATCGCTCTTTCGGGCGATTTCGTCTACCTCGGTGAGAACGGCGTCATTGGTGTAGAGCCGGAAGTTGGAAAAACCACTCTCCGGGTCGATTGCCTGGGAGGCAAACATGGGCGACTGGAACTTGGTTTTCCGAAATGCCCTTGCAAGCATTTTCAAGAGCCTGTCGTCCAGGAAACCCTGGTGGTCGCCGTAATAACTTGCCCACCTGGTATTTTTAGTGGAACTGCAGGCAAGGTTGCCGATAGTCGTAAAGGCCAACTCGGTATCTCCTGCTGTGGTGTAGTCCGGCAAATACCCGACAAAACCTTCCTCGCCGCTTCCCGTGTCGCCCTGGGCCAGCCAGGCCGGAATCCCGAACGGGCTCCTGTCGTCAGTAGTACTGGACGGCGTCTCCCATGCGGCTTCCTCAAGCAAGTCGGCAAATTCCCGAAATGCGTTCATTCTTCGTTGTTTCAACAGGCTGTAAATACGAGTCCTGTTGCCCTTATTCATGGCCAATTCCTTGACGGAATACGTGAAACTCACTTGTGCGTGAGTCCAGTTGACCCGAATAACTTCATCGACGTTGGCCACATTCGGCGTATCGACATCGTACATCCTGACATGCTGGGCGTTTCCGGCATCCCGCAGAGTGATATAGCGGGTAACGCGGTCGCCGCCGTCAAGCTGTATCTTATCGCCTTTGAACCACTGGTTCAGGACTTCGTAGCTCTGGTGTTTTAGAGTTACCTGCAATGCGTCCTCCTCGAATGATTCAAGCGTTGCCTGTCCAAGGTCGATGGCTTGTTCTACTGTGATACCTGCCATTTAACCATTCCTTTACTGATACTTCGGGTCGTCAAGAATCTCGTTTATCGCGGCCAACCCACGTTCTTCTTCGCCTTTAGGCTTATCCGGGCCCCTGCGGGAACCCCGCGGCCTCGGAGAGAACTTGGATTTTTGCTTATTGAGTTCGCTGACGACACGAGCTTTGAGTTTCGTTTCGCTTACCCGGCCTCGCAACGCATTAACGCCTATCGCCAGGGCATCCTGGAGCGACGTTTTGCCACCTGAGCCGGTCATTAAGTCGTTTGCCACGTTCCACGCAAAGATGCGGGCATCGACATGCGGCTGTTTCAGGTCTTTCGTGTTCCCCAATTCGGGAAGCTGCTCGGCCTGATTGTCAAAGAACACGTCTACCTGCCTGAACATTTCGGCTTCCCGGCCTTTTTCCACGTCGGCCATGCCAGCCTGGGTTTTTCCCAGGCCTTCCTCAAGCTGCGTTACCCTGTTGAGGAGCTTATTAACGACCTCTTGGACAGGGCCTGCCACCTGGCTCAATTCATCGTCGAGTCCCGGCAGGTCGAATTTTAATTCGAGCGATTCAGCCTTCGGTTCCGGCTTCTTGTCAGGAGCCGGTGCGGGCTCCGCCGGAGCCCTCTTTTCTTGTGCGGGCCCTATGGCCCTTTTCTGTGCCTCAGCCAATGCTTTGAGCACTGCCGGTTTTTCAGCGTCGAGGTCTATGATTTCCTCGTCCGTTAAACCCGCCTGTCGCCCGGCAGCAACAAGCTCGTCGGGAATATCCTCATATTCCTCATCAACTTCTGGGCCCTGTGGCTCATCGTCCGGTTCCGGTTCGGCATCCTTTTCGGGAAACGTCGTTGGGTCCCGTGGGTCCACCTTGTCGCCCTTTTGGCCGGAATAATCCGGGTCCTGGTAAGCCGGGTCGCCCTTGGCCTTGGCCTCCGGTTCCGACTCGGTGGTCGCAATCGAGTCGCCTGTTTCGCCTAAAATACCGTCGTAAACTTCATTCAGTTTGTCCATGTCCATCTCTCGGTCTCCGAATCTAATCCAACTCTACATAACCGCGACGCGCCATTTCAACCTTTTTATGGGCACGATTTTTTATTTTTAAGTTAAACCCTCCGGCCCCGTCCGGCACATAGTCGCTGCCGGGAAAGGTTTTCATGGCCAATTCAAGCTGATTGGCGGCAATTCCCATAGAACCGGAAACCCTTTCATGGTCGCCGCAATCGGTATTAACGTGCTCTGCACCCATGTTTCTCTTTGCCCGTTTCCCGCAATAGTGGCACTTCGATGTCCTGGGAGGTTTATAATAGTGGGTAAAAACCTCCATCAGATGTCCGTCCGGGCACTTGTAGCAATATATTGGCATTATGTGATTCCGTAGGCTACATAACTCATTTTCGTTGACGTGGCGGAGCCTTGAATGGTTACACTGTTAAGTATGCCCTGCAGGGAGTTGAAAGTGAACACGTTGGCCATGCCTTCCGGTAAATAGTGGGCTGTGCTGGGAACTACAGAAGTGCCTGTCCCCGGATATATCCAAAGGGCTCCCTGTTCGGCCTTTACCATCAACCCTAAAACCGTTGAATTTGCGATTGTTCCGAAGGCAAGGACGACATCGGTTGTGCCAACCACCCTGAAACCGCGGGAGACCTCACCGGGCGTCCTGGCGTCAATCTTATTCGCCCGGAGGTCCACGTCTCCACCGAGACCAACAACTCTAACCTGGCACAAAACTGTTCCTGTTGCTGCCATTAGTAGCCTCCCTTATGTTTCGAGTGCTTTTTTCTTTTCAGTTTTTTCTTTTTTCGGCTTTTCAGGCCCTTTTCTTTTGTTGCCGCGTACTCGTGGAGTTGCTTTGGACTCATTTTCAGGACTCCCCGGTTCCTGGCGTACAGCTTCTCCGGCTGGTGCTTCGCTATCGCCATGACCCGTCTCTGTGCCTTGCTTACTGCTGGCATCTTTAATTTCCTCAGCGATTTTGTCCCACATATTGCGGAAATTCGGTCGCAGTTCCGTCGGTACTCCGTAGTCTTTATACAGTTTACGCAGCCCAACCCGTTTGTCGTACCGCTTTACGAAGTCTATAAACACCGCAAGCGGCGGCCTTCTGTAACCCATGTCCATCCCTCGAATTAAATTAGTCTCTAAGCCCTGCAATGTCTCGTTTAGACAGGCTTCTCCGCAACTGCCGTTCTACATCAGAGGTGCGCCTGGTTTTTCGTTTCAGTCGGTGTCCGTACCGCTTCATAAACTTCTTGCGAGACAGTTTGTTCTTGGTTTTGCCGTATTGGAGGTAATGCTCATATATCCTCTCGCCCATAGTGTTCTTTTCAGGCATTTGTTATTCCTTTCGTAAAAGTAGCGCTTGATTGTCCGCCAGCCCTCGATTGCTGCTGGCTCAGATTGCTCATATTACTCGCCGAACTGTCCCCGCCGGAGAATCTGCCGTCGGCCTGGCCGCCCTTGGGTTTCTTTGTCGTTCCCTGCATGGGCTGGTATGGATTCATCGTTTCTTCCTGCGGGATTGCCGGAGACCACCATCTGTCCAGGTTCCGCACATCCAGGAACCTGGACGCCTCCCTGACAAGCTCATCGACGTTGAGTTGGGAGCCCTGGGCCGCCGATATCTGCGCTGTGGGCAGGATGACCTGGCTGACAAGCTGCAATAATCTCTGATATCTGATTTCCGGGTTCATCCGGCTCATGGAATACGGTTCGATATCGAAGCCGTAATCGAAGAAGTCCCCCTCCTTTGTCTCCTGGGAAAACTTCGTCTCAATTTCATAGCCAGCCACCCGCTTGATAACGGGCAGGTCGATTAAGGGGTCGGACCACATGAACCACGCCAGTTTTTCGATGATTGAACTGGTGAATTGATGGACCTGCTGGACCATATCTTCCAATGCCTTGGAGGCGTTGGCCTGCAGCATCTGTTCCTGGCCCAGCGTCTCGGCGCCGGTCTGCCGTCCGCCTATCGTATAGAGATTGCCGCCCTGGATAGAGAACTGCTGCTCCATGAACTGGGCAAACTGGAAATTGGTCTCGCTGACGCCGCCTATCTCGATATCTTTAACCCCGTCAAGGTTCTTGACGCCGACAGTGCCGCCGTCGGGTGTCTGGGTAATGTGTTTGGCGTCCTGTGAGGAGCCCATGTCGTATGCAAGCACCTTGCGCTCACGCTGGGCCTGATTGTTCATCTTGGAGACCAGGCTGTTGATAATCTTATTGAAGCCGAGCCATGTAAATACCGGCGGAATGGCAAGTATTGAATCGGAAAAGTATTTATATCCCAGGATATCGAATGGTCCGCTTTCCGGGCCATCCCAGTCAACCGTCCTCATTATCCGCCTGCCCTGACCCATAAGCGGCAGTGTGATTATGATTCTTTCGTCCGGCACCCAGAAATCCTGCAACCTGACAACCTTTCGGAGCCGCTCGTATCTGCCCGGCCCCTGTCCGTGCTCCTTGCTTATCTTTTCCGGCTTGGTCGATTGCTGCCAGGATTCGACATCGGGCTTTACATTGTCGTAATTCTTAAAGAGCCCCGAATCTTTCAGAAATTCCACCGGCAGGGTGTACTCGTGGCCCTCTATCTCCATTTCCTCGCGGTTGCGGGCCCACGGGTCGGCCCGATAGTCGTCAAAGTCGATATTATCCGCATAGGGCTGGCCCACGTCATGGAGGTGGCCGTAGACTTCGACCTCTTTGCTTTTCATTATGCCGGTCTTGACAATGCCGAGACAGAACAGCGAATTAAATACAGCCGGTCTGAGGGTAAGCTGGTGGAATTTAATCTCCCGAAACAGGTGTTCCAGGGCCAATTCCAGCGTTCTGGCAAAGGGTCTGTTGGCCGACAGGTTCCGCTTGGCGTCAATCATAACCTTGGGCGGGCCGCCTACGAGATAAGGACCTATAATCTGGACACCCCGGTCTATCAGGTTCAGGGGCTGTGCCGCCTTGGGCTTACCGGCGAAATAACCACCGGCGTAATGCTCCAGCATCCTGATACGCAGGGTCCTGACCTGTTTGGTATGAATTTTCCACTGTTCGGCGGTTTCCTGGACCTTGCAGGGGAAATACTGATAACGGGCATTGCGCGTGGTTTTACGTCTTAAATGAGCCATACGCTCTCCTGTTTCTGCCTCTGTCTCAGTTTGGAGGCCACATCCCGCCGGTAGGCCAGGGAGCCGTAATTCATATCAGGCAGATTCATCATAGCCGAGGGCTGGTCCCACCTGGCCAGATTGCACAGGGCATCGGAGATAACATGGTCGCCGTGAGCGGCCTTGGCGCCGCCTTCGTCGGCCTCGGAGCGCGAGGGGCCGATTGCCTTGCCTGACGGGTAGAAAACATAATCTTCGGCTTCATGGAGACTGTCAACGTCGGGATTTATAAAGGCCTTATGGACCAGTTCCGGTCGGAATGCCATAGATAAAGCGGCGTCGTAGTTACATAACAGGTTCAATTTATTGTCCCCGGTGGAGTACCAGCCGAAGGTGTGCTTGCGTTTCCTCGTCGGGGATTTCTCCTCGCGGGTCCGAAAGATAAAATCGTAGCCCAGTTCGTATAACTTTCTTCCGAAAGCCCCGCCTGGGCCGTTCGCCTCCCAGATATTAAATGGGAGGCGGCTTTGCCCGCCTATCCAGAGGCCAATGGCGTAGACGGTTTCGGCAAAGCGGTCTATAGGGGTCTGGGACGACGCCCAGGAACCGACCTTGGTGTGGGTATTGCAATCGAAGATTGATATAGTGGAGTTGGACTGACCCGTTCCCATCGAGATGTCCTCGCCCATGATGTAGTTATGCGTCTGGTCAGGACGTGAACCACACAGCGGGCTCCACCACTTCAATCTTCGACGCCCGTAATTTTCGGCAAATCGTATGTGCTTGACCGTGTTATCGTTACACTCAAACAGCACCTCGCCGCGAACATTCGGCTGGCGCCCGTAGGTGTCAATCTGTCGTGAAATAATCATGGGATTGAAAACCACGTCTCCAGCACCGACATAGTTGATGTCGATATTAGTAGCCTTGTCTCTCGCTGAACGACGACGACATTCACGGTCGTACCAGGGAGAACGCCTGCCGGTTGGGCTGAACATTTCCTCGTTGGCCGGGTCGTTGCCGTCGGCCACAAGTGATAATTCGGTGAGTCCACTATCATCTGCGTGCTGTAATAGAGCATTTTCAAACTCGCTAAACTTAAAGGGCTTATCCTGCTGGATGTTATCGAAAATCCCCGGCCACTGCTTCCGATAATAAGCGATGTCGTGGATAACTATGGTGTTCAGGGCCGGGGATTCGTAGTGCCCGCGAATCTTCCAGGGATGTCGCCACCAGGGCAGCGTAATGACGGGGACCTTGCCGCTAAAGCGTATCTGGCCAAAGGGGTGGCCCCTCGATGTCGGGGTAGAATTGAAGATTCTACATTGTGTGGTATCTGACAGTGTTTCGGCAATCATGGCGGCGTCGGCGTACTTGACGCGGGCAAACTCATCGCACATCGCCGCCTGGAATCGACCACCGGCGCCAACGTCGGCGTTGGTGCTCTCGCCGTCGATAGTGGAGCCGTTTTGGATGTTTTCCAGGTGGCGTTCGCTTATGAAGGGATTTCTGGGTTTAATCCACTCCGGCAGGGCGTGGTACATATAAAACACCTTCCAAAACAGGGTGGACTTGTTACCGCCCCGCCCGTTTTTATGGCCCTGCCAGACATATTCCTCTTTGCGGGAGATAACCAGAAGCGTCGTGTCGGGAACCAGGAGCCAGTCTATGAAGAAAGAGCCCAGGATAACCCATGTCGCGCCCATTTCACGGGATTTATCAACGAGCAGGTCGCCGCCAAAACGGATTCCCCGCGTAAGCACCTCAATACATTCATCCTGAACAGGCCAGGTATTAAATGGGATGTGCTTGTGCAGGCTCTGTTCCCGCTTCGGCTGGAAGGTCCACAGGAGCGTCTTGAAGGCTATCTGCGGCTTGGCCACACACAGCGATATGTACGTCCTCTGCAGGCCCTCGTCCCTGGCCAGCTTCTGATGGAGCGACTGTCGATACAACAGATTTGCTTTCAGGTCCATCGGGATAGTTGCCAAGAATTGCTCCGGCGAGTTGAGCGACTTTATCTCCGGTAAGTAATTCATACGTATGTTTCTTGTTTTCGGTAATGTTCTGCACTACCTGTTTAACGTGTTTCCAATGTTCGTTGTCCCTGTTTGTCGCCCAGAACATCATCAGCATTGGTTTGGGCTGGGTCGTGCCCATGACGGTGGTGATTTCCACACCCTTGGTCGTCTGCTTAACGGTAACTTTCTTGTACGGCCTGCCGCCGATTGCCTCCTCGTACATCTTCGATACCAAGTAGCGGGTAGCGTCGCTGTCGGCCTTGGACATGGCTTCCTGGTATTTATCGTTGGTTTTCAGGTGCCGGTGCAGGGTATTTTCATGCACCCCCAGCAGGTTAGCCATGTCCCGCTTGGTCAGGCCGGTGGCCGCGGCGTTTGTGAGAAACTCCGAGAGCGGGATAACCCCGTTGCGGAACACACTGCCGCGGGTCAGCGTATTGGTTTTCTTTTTGGCCGACATATTACGTCCTGTAGGTGATTCCGACCAGCCCGGCTTCTACGCCAAAAAACCACAGCTTGCTGACATCGTCGATTGGCACCCGGACAGGCGTTGGTGCTGCTATGCTGACCAGGTTGCCGGTGGCTGCTGGAAGAAAGGCACCGAGAGAGACAGTCAGCGACGTGCCGATGGCAAAGTGGACGGCGTTGGAGACTTCGGCAGACGTTATGTAGCATTCACGACACCCTGTTTCGGTTGTCGTTGCCTGGGTGGCCAAAGATAACAGGGTTACGCCCACGACCCCGCCGCCGTAGGATATGCGGTCCTCGGTGTTTGAAAATCCAGTCATTTCTGACCTCCCTAAAATAACATTCCATATATCGTTATAGGGAGTCGGCGCAGGTGATATCAAGGGGGTACATAAAAAAAAGAGCGACCGGGCCGTGGATTTGGGGGAAGTCCAATGGCCTGCAGCCGCTCCATTGTGAAGTGTGTTTATTCTATATGTGCCAGTCGTACTTCATCCTGAATCCGATGGGCGATTGAATTACTGAATTGCTCAAGAGCGGTTGCCAGGTTGCCCATAAAGTCCGCACCGGCAGGGTTATCCGTGATATCAATGTCCAGGACAGCCTCCCGTCTCCCGTCGGATATCTGAATGTGCAATAAATTGTCGCCGTTGAGCATTTCCATGATTCTTCGCGTTCTATCGAACATGTTAGTTAATTCCAATAGCTTTTCTGAGTCCAGCATGTTCAGTTTTCCAAAAAGGGCGACACCCTTCTGACGCCCACGCTCCCGGCTCACAGGTCCGGTTATTACTCGCCGCTGGTCAACCAATGAAGGTTCTAACGACTTAACGTCGGATAGCCAGGTGCCGCTATGCAGAATATACGCTATATATAAATTTTGTCAATTTTATTCTTGACAGTTCCGGGAAATTTATTATATTGCCCCTGGAAGTTCAATAACAGGACACCGGCATGAATCCAGAAGAAGCCAAGCTGATAATCGAAAAGCTCATCGAAGAACACGGCCCGGATTGCGGGGAGCCTGGGCATTTTATCGGCCTGTTGGGCGCTAAGCCGATATTCACTCATATAGATTCGCATGAGGCCGCAGGAGCCAGATTTGTCTGTGAAGTAGGCAAATCCGGCATGAAGCGTGGTTTCACGGGTGCTCTATGGCGGATGATGGGGGATTTATTATCGAAAGCGGTCAATGAGGCCGGAAAGGAACAAAAATGAATGACAATCTAACAGAAATCGTGGTGGTTTTGGACAGAAGCGGGTCAATGAACGATGGCAGAGACGACATGGAGGGTGGCCTCAACGAGTTTATTAAGACACAGAAAGAGTGTCCCGGTGAGGCGGTGCTGACCCTGGTGCAATTCGACACGGAGTACGAGTTTGTCCACAAATCCAAACCGATTGCCGCGGTCGGGCATGTCCCCCTGCAGCCACGGGGCAGAACGGCGCTCTTGGATGCGTTAGGACGGGCAATCGCCGAGGTAAAAGAGGCCCAGGGGCAGCTAAAGGACGAAAACAAGCCCGCCAAGACAGTGGTTATGGTCGTTACCGACGGATACGAGAATGCCTCCAGGGAATACACGCGCCAGCAGGTCAAGAAGCTCGTCGAGGAGCAGACAGCCGCCGGGTGGCAGTTTGTCTACTTGGGCGCCGACGTTGACGCATTTGCCGAGGCTGGGGCAATGGGCGTTGCCGCCGCAGGGACAACTAATTTCAACAAGACGCAGATGGGCATTAAGGCGGCGTATGGGGCGACGGCCCAAAACGTGTGCATGTACCGCAGCGGTGCCAAAAGCGACGTGGCCTACAGCCAGGACCAAAGAGACGCAATGAACAAATAAACTGGAAAGGGATGATTATGAAGAAACTGTTGGAGTTTAAGGATTTTAAGCCAGCCAGGGACCATAGCATGTTTATCAAGGTGCTGGCAAACGGGTTTACTATTTCCATTGGCTGTCAGGACTATGTAATCGGCGACTTGGATACGTTGATGCAGGAACTGTATTCGTACTTCCGGGGCGAGCTCACGGAGTTCAGCGAGCAGTTCAAGAATCAACTGAATTTAATTGACGATAAGGGCAATACGCGGGGCCGAATAGCAGAAGCAGAGGTTGGTATGGGTCCAGCGCTCTGTGACCCATCACCGGCGCCGCCCCTGGGTGGTTAATTGTTGATAACTTCAGCTTCGAGGGGTGTAAGTTATGAACCGTAGAGCATTTATAAAACTACTCAGTGCATCGGCAATGGTGCCCATAATCGGTCTGCCCGCAGTGGCGCCGGGCGCCCCGGCTACGGGTATTTCTGTGGAACAAGCCGCAGAACTCGCCAAAATAACATTACAGGATATGCCACAAAGCGGATTTGTTATCTACATAGATTGCGGTTACAGTTTTATCTGCGTGAACAGAAGGGCTGCGGGGTTTTTGGTAAATGCTTCATAGACGAGACTTTATGAGACTTATGGCCGGGACGGCGGCTATCCCTGCGATTGGACTGCCAGGGCCAGCGGAGGCGGCCCCAATCACAGGCGTTACAGTGGAACAAGCT
>SDBU01010138.1_pt1 | contig 10487 bp, 10 predicted proteins | sample 2277071 | NCBI WGS metagenome assembly SDBU01 (sample SAMN10397929, study PRJNA504765) | marine sediment metagenome | isolation source: marine sediment core GS08_GC12, 126 cmbsf | place: Arctic Ocean: Gakkel Ridge, Loki's castle | collected 2008
AATGCACCAGCGGCCATCCTCGACTACTACGAAGGCAAGTTGACGGCCAAGAAGATTCCGCCCAAGAGCGGCCGGCTCATTGCAATCCGCAGATACTGAGCACTCTAGAATCAGCGTAAGAGTTCAGCCGTTTGCAGCACGAAGACAGCGATTGGCACAGCTTGTACGGCGTAACCGTCATTCCGAGGGAGCGCAGGCGATCGACTTCTCGCGACTACTCGCGGGGCTTGAGGATTCCATTCTTCTTGGTATAGCGCCATGCACGGCAATGGTGTTAATGTGGGGATACCTGGCCAGAGGCAATCAGGGGCATACCCTGGTGATGACTGGCATTAACTCTTTGAGCATGTTGTTCCTATACGCGCCGTTGGGAGGATTGCTCCTGAAAGTCAACAAAATGCCTATCCCGTGGCAAACTGTTATCCTGTCCGTTATGGTATACATCGGGCTGCCGCTAGTCGCAGGTTATTTCTCCCGTAAGAAAATAATCGCTGCGAAGGGCATAGAATGGTTCCAGAGCAAGTTTGTGCATCATCTGACAACGGTCTCTATCATTGCGCTTTTAGCTACCCTGGTGGTACTATTCTCGTTCAAGGGAGAGGTCATCATCAGACAACCTGCAACTATTGTTCTGATCGCTGTGCCATTGTTTATCCAAACGGTACTGATCTTTGGCGTTGGATACCTGATGTCATGGTTCCTTAAGCTAAGTTACGAGGACGCAGCTCCTACAGCTCTAATCGGAGCCAGCAATCACTTCGAGGTGGCAATTGCCACAGCAACAGTGTTATTCGGAATTGGTTCAGGGGCAGCATTAGCAACTGTCGTAGGCGTTCTCATTGAAGTGCCTGTGATGCTTGGACTGGTGAAGGTATGTATTAGAACGCAGCACCTATTTCGTCATGAAGCATGATGGGTGCGTTAGGAGATTGAGATGAAGATTACCGATGTAAAAGCGACGACTTTGAAGGGATACAAACAGTGGAACTACGTTCGGGTTGAGACGGACGAAGGGTTAACAGGATTGGGAGAGGCCCATCCCGGTTCGGGGGTCACAGAAATTGTTAAGCAATTCAAGGGCCTTCTTGTGGGGAAAGACCCGCTTAATATAGAGCCGCTATATAACCGAATGATCGGCTCTGCCAGAAACAGGTATGCGATGGGGCTGTCTGCCATCGGCGGGATAGAGGCGGCGCTGTGGGATCTGAAAGGAAAGATACTGGAGACGCCGGTTTATCAGCTTCTGGGTGGAAAGTATCGGGACCGCATTCGACTCTACGCAGATGTGGGACACGGAAGAGGAAACGACCCGGAAGGTTGGGCGCAACGAGCGCGAGAGGGTGTGGCGGATGGATACCAGGCCATCAAGTTCGACATAGACAACTCGGCAAACGAACTGAAGCAGGATGCGGTGAACCGGGAACTGAGTACCGCTGAATTGGTGAAAATGACATCGCTGGTGGCGGCCGCGAGAGAAGCGGCGGGAGATGAGATAGATATTTGCATTGACTGTCACAGCCTCTTCAGTGTGCATTCAGCCATAAAACTGGCAGAGCTTCTTGAGCCTTTCAACTTGATGTTTCTGGAAGACCCGGTGCCTAACGACAACGTTGAGGCGATGGCGAAGGTGACGGAATCCACCTCAGTTCCCATCTGTACAGGGGAGTTTCTATTCCGGCGGGACGGATTTAGAGACTTGATCCAGACACAGGCGTGTGATATGCTTCACGTTGACGTCTCCGGAACTGGTGGCATTCTGGAAGCGAAGCGGATCGCCGATCTGGCGGATCTCTATTACATGCCATTTGCGGCGCATAATATCACGTCGCCAATAGGCATGACCGCCGCCGCCCACGTCTGCGCAGCCGTGAGGAATTTTATCGTCATGGAACTGCCCTATCACGCTAATCAGGTGGAGTGGCGATGGGATCTGGCCATATCTGATGAGCCGCTTATTCAGGACAATGTGTTTGTCCTTCCTGACAAGCCGGGGTTGGGAGTTGAACTGAATGAAGAAGTGGCGAGAGAGCATCTGATGCCCGGATACAGCTACTTCGACGAGTAAGGAGAATTGAATAATGTCAGAGAATATTACCCATACAGCAGTATGCGACGATTGTCTGCGGCTGATGTCGCAGATACCGGATATTTGTGATGAGTTTAAGCAGGTGGCTGGAGATCACCTGGATATAGCTCAGTTGGGCGCGGTGACTCGCTCAACGGATAGCTTCAATCCGGGCCTCCTGAAGCGGCTGCGGGATGACTGGGATGACCGACGGCCTAAAGATAACTTTGAATCCAAACTCGCCTATTCGCTGGGCGCTCTATGTCATCGGGCGGCTGACCGCACCATGAAGCCAGTCTTCAAGAAGGCAGCGCCGGATGATCCACAGTCTCCCAAAGATGTCAGCATCTATCACGATGTGTTCCTCTTCCGAGAGGTCTATAAGGATGGTGTCGAGAAACCTTACTCGCCTGAGATGTTCGGAGCAGAGACTCACTTCGAGGAGCATTTTCGGGTGCTGTTCCAGCGGGCGCTGCTGTCGATACATACATTCATCCCCGACCGGACGGATGCCGAGGCGTGGCTGGATAAGCTGTTCAAAGTGCGTCAGCTTTTCTACGTGGACGTGGCCAGATATTCTGATGCATACTATCACCCCGATCCAGAGAAGACGCAGAAATACATCGCAGACGTGAACTTCTATGATGCAGAAGATGATCTGATCAGACTTGCGCGAGCGATCCATGAGGGAAATTCTGTCGGCGAAGATGCAGTGGGAAAGGCTCTGGAATCAGGAAAGAATGAGAGCAAATATGCTCAAGCATTGGCGCATGGCCTGAGATACCTGACAGCGGCAAATCGCTTTTTTGCTGGTGCCATGACCCTTGATGAGCTAAAAGTTGCATTTGACATTGGGAAGCCTGATGCTTGAGTAGATTTTGACGGGAGGAATTATGAAAATATTTGGCAGGACACAGCCTTTGTCCAAATACCCTATATATGAATGTCTTGGCGTTATCAGTCAATTGGGATTCGATGGTGTGGAGATATGCCTTGAGAATGAAGACATAGCTCCGGGCAAACTGGATGATCTACTCATCGAAACGATACGGAAGCGGCTGAACGATCTGGATCTAAGGCCTTATTCGGTGAGCTATCATAAGGACTACATCTACAGTGATACCGGCTTTCAGGAGGTTAAGGCGGTCATCGAACTGGTCAGGTCTTTTGGCACAGAGGTCTTTGTGTTCGGGGATACCACGAAAAGAAGCGGAGATCAGGAAGAGTGGAAGCTTATGGTTGAGCGCACCCGAACTCTGGTGGAAATAGCGTCCGAGCATGGTGTGGTAATAGCAAAGGAATTCGAGCCTGGATTTATCGTTGGCTCAACTGAGGAACTGCTGAGGCTATTCCATGAAATCCCATCGCCTAATCTGGCTGCTAATCTGGATATTGGACACGTTTTTCTCTGCGATCCAGATCCGATACAGGCCATCCATCAGGTAGGAGACAAGATCGCCCATTGCCATATTGAAAATATGAAAACAGGTGTGCATGATCATCTATTGCCGCAGGAAGGTGATATGGATCTCAGCGTTTACCTGAAGGCGCTGGCAGAGGTGGGATTCAAAGGCGGCATGGCATTGGATCTCTACAGGCATGACTATGAGGCGGTGGCAGGCGAGTCCATCGCCTACATTCGGGGTTTGCTAGAGGATATCGAGTAGAAATATCCTAAAGTTGCTAAGGAGTCATTGGTGACATTCAACTCATTATCGTTTCTTCTGTTTTTCGCTATTGTATTAGTATTGTATTTCTCAATCTCCTATAGGTTCAGGTGGATACTGCTGCTCGCCGCCAGCTACTATTTCTATATGTGCTGGAAAATGGAATATATAGTGCTAATACTTGCCGCTACGCTGATAAATTACCTGTGCGGTCTACGAATGGGGCAGATATCGGATAGGGGCAAACGGAAGAAGTACCTGGTTTTGAGCCTGGTTACCAGCCTTGGTTTGTTGTTTGCGTTCAAATACTTCAATTTCTTCAATGAATCTGTAAGACAGATCTTTAGCAAGTTTAACCTTGTATATCATGTCCCGATATTGAAGATCCTATTGCCAGTGGGTATATCTTTTTACACATTTCAGGCGCTCAGTTATACGATAGATGTGTATCGTGGCCACAAGGAACCAGAGAGACACATAGGCATTTTTGCTCTCTATATTGCGTTTTTTCCACAGCTTGTTGCAGGCCCGATAGAGAGATCGACAAATCTGCTGCCTCAGTTCAGACAGAGCAACAATCTTGATTATCAGAATCTCAGAGAAGGCTCATTATTGGTTCTCTGGGGGATGTTTAAGAAAGTTGTGATAGCGGATAGACTTGCCTTATATGTAGATCCGATATACGACAACGTATCTGATTACCAGGGACTACCGCTTATAATTGCGACCTATTTCTTCGCATTCCAGATATATTGCGACTTCTCTGGATACTCGGACATTGCCATTGGAACAGCCAGGACTATGGGATATGATCTGATGACGAATTTTGAGCGTCCATATTTCGCCAAATCAATCCCTGAGTTCTGGAAAAGATGGCATATATCTTTATCAACATGGTTCAGGGATTACCTGTATATACCTCTGGGGGGCAGTAGATGCTCAAGAGCGAGATGGTGTCTCAACGTATTGGTCGTATTCATCGTAAGCGGGTTATGGCACGGCGCCAACTGGACGTTCGTAATATGGGGGAGTCTTCATGGTATCTGGCAAATCGTATCAGTATTGACTGAAAAGATTCGGGCCTCGCTCACTGAACGGCTTAAAGTAAATGACTTGTGTCTAAAGATGATCAGAGTCTTTATCACGTTCCATCTTGTCTGCTTCGGCTGGATCTTATTCAGAGCGAATAGTCTGGCTGATGCTGTATATATCATAAGTCATATTCCTACCAACATTTTGCATTCATACGGAACCGAAATTCTCGGTCCACTTAGTAAATCCTGGTTTATGGTTTGTGTGTCCTCTATCTCTGTTCTTCTGTTTGTCCAGTTACTCCAGAGGTCAAAGCCAGGCATACAATTTCTGAACGCAAAATCTGTCGCGGTAAGGTGGTTTTATTATTATTTGATCATCTTCGCCATAATTCTTTTCGGTGTTACGGAGAAAAGTCAATTTATATATTTTCAATTCTAGCAGAGATCAGGGATGAAGACAAAACGTGTTATCGCTAAACTTATTATGTTTCTATGCCTGGCTATTATTCTGGATCAGACCCTGGGCGCTTTCCTTGGAATATTGGATGCCAGGCTTTCCCCGAATGATTTCGCTAGACTCAGGATGGCGGAATTCTATGAATATGGGTCAAATATAGATGTGGCGCTTATGGGCTCTTCCCATGCGTATAGGAGTTTTGATCCAGCTATATTTGACGAAGCTTTGCATGTTAACTCCTTCAATCTAGGAAGTAACGGACAGAACCCGACCACGACATACTACGTGTTAAAGGAGGTATTGCGGAATGGCCACAGGCCCAGGCTGATGATTATGGAGACATACTGGTTAGCGCTATCAGGCAGTAAGACTAATTATAATTCGGCTTCATATGTATTCCATAATATGGAATTCTCAGCGAATAAACTCTCCATGTTCCTGTCTGCATTTGAGTTCCCATCTTCTCTAAAGCTTCTATCGAAGACTCATGAGCACAGACGTATAGTGATGCCCTGTATAGCTCTACTTATAAGGAAGGCAGCAGGATGGTTACTTCGGCGCCAATTTGGAGCGGAAAGTAGCTCGGATCGCTACACTGGCAGAGGATATGTTGAGAACCCGTCAGTGGCTACAGAAGTTGAGTTGGCGAAGAATAACTTTGTAAACAGGAGCCTTAACCTGAACCAATACAAATTATATTACCTGGAGAAAACAATTGACCTTGCGAAAAGGCAAGGAATTCAGGTCGTTCTTGTCAGTACGCCTGTTTCGCCTACTGCTTTCAAGGATGTTTTGGATTATCAGGAGGCATATAGCATTATAAAGGGAATTGCAGACAAAAATGGAGTCGAGTATATTGATTATAACATACTCAACAGTGAACTGGGAATGTTCAGTGATGAGAATTTTAAGGACGATGACCATTTGAATAAGAGTGGGGTAAAGATACTTGACGAGCATCTTATCCAATGGCTTGATAGGGATGATGAATCATCTCCATCCCATGTTGATCACTAAATTGCAGATTTCAGCAGGCTTTCACACTCTTACGCTAACAGTTATTTTTTTCATTGAGAGGAGATCATGGACAGGGTAGAATTTGGCAATACAGGAATGGAAGTCACGCGGATCGGGCTTGGTGGGTTTCCTTTTGGTGGTGTGAATAAGGCCCGCAATTGGGACCCTTTCTCGCCAGCGGGACGCAAAACTGCCATCGCAACGATTCACAAGGCTCTGGACTCAGGCATAAACTATGTGGATACTGCTCCGGGCTACGGTAACGGGAATAGCGAAAGCCTGATAGGAGAGGTGATGAAAACGCGCCGGGATGAGTGCTTTCTCGCGACAAAACTCGGATGGCGCGGTATGGACAAGGACGCTGTTATAAAAAGTGTCCACAACAGTCTGGAACGGCTCCAAACCGACTACGTGGATGTCATCCAGTTTCATGGCGGCATGTACACTGACGAAGACTATGAACACATCTTCAACGGCGGGCCATTGGACGGGCTGCGCAAGTTGAAAGAGGATGGCAAAGTGAGATTTATTGGACTGACCAGCGAGGAGCCGTGGACAGTCCGACCGTTTATAGCAAGCGGAGAGTTTTCCGTTATTCAGATACGCTACAACCTCATTTACCAATCCGCCGCGCTGAATGTTCTCAACGAAGCAAATGAGCGCGGGATTGGTGTTGTGACCATGCGTTCTATGACATCCGGCATTTTCCAGCGGATCGTCAGGTTTCTTGTTCCTGAGTGGCAGGAGACGCAGGATGTGTATGAGGTCTGCCTGAAGTTTGTCCTCTCGGACCCGCGTGTGCATGTGGCGAATGTGGGTATGCGGTGGCCCGAAGAGGTGGAAAAAAACGTCGCACTGATAGAAAACTTCAAGCCGCCGCTGGACGTCTCCCAGTTGCCGCGGCTAACGGCTGGGATTTATAAAACGCAGGACGCCGAAGCCACTGATAAAGCATAGCTATGGGGCGTTCCGCATAATATGCAACCATGTTGATACGAGTTCAGTAGAACGCGGCTGCCAGCCCGTTGCAGTAGAACGTGCCGCCGGCTCGTTTGCGGAAACGGGCTGGCAGCCGCGTTCTACTAAACTCGTAATGTTGAGGAATAGAGGGTTTGGAAATCAAAAGGCTAGAAAGAAAAATCGTTCCGATCATAATATCGCTAATCTGCTTTGCATACTCCATAAACTTCCTGATTAGATATGGAGAAATGTTCCCAAGGGGTTCGGATGTAGTCTCCAATACTGCTTATGGACTGACTATGTTCGGGGATTCATATCACGCAGGATGGAGTGTGCCCAAGCCTTCCCAGATGATACTGTTTGGGCTTACTTACCGGATAACTGGAAGCCTCTGGTTTGTCAACGCGCTCTTCGTCGTAGCCGCCGCCCTCCTCATATATTACACCTGCCGCATTATGGATAAGAGCTACGGCGTACCGATCCCATTCCTGGTTTTTGCGGTCCTTGTAATGATGATGCCATTCTTTTTCGGCGCAACGCTTGGAGGTGGCTCAGGGCTTCTGAACACCATGTTTTTGCTGATAGCTCTGGCGTATATACGAGACCTCAGTCGTCTGAGAAACCGGATCATGGTCATCGTATTTCTCAGCGCGGCGAGCCTGACGCGGCCGGATAACTGGGCAAACACTTACCTGATAGTCTTCTGCATCTTTGCATTGAAGTATTTCCCCAGGAACAGGCCACAGTTCGATAGAGCCGATTTGCTGTTCCTGATCCCGCTATTCATGCCTGCGGTATGGCATATCATGGATTATTTTGTGTTCGGAAATGTGTTCTACAGCAGATGGCTGGCTCAGAGATTTGCCATCGAATATTCAAACCGCAGCAAGGTATTCGACTGGCATAAATATCCGGGGTTGGTAAAATCCGCCTTTTTCAGCGCTTTCTACCTATCTGCCTGGCTTTCGGTTAGAACACTGATACTCATTGCGTTGTCGGTGACGGGGATCGTGACTATGTTCATAAAACAGCGGCGGATATTGCTCTTCATGGCATGTCCGTTCTTGGGAACGATAGTTTTCTATCTTGCGACCTATGTCAGGGGAATGCTCTTTATGAATCGATTCCTTTTCTACAACTACGTCTTCATCATTTTTGCCGTGAGCGTCGGAATAGCTCAGTTGGGCATTTTCGTTCTTTATCTGCCAGTCAGATACCTGCGAAATATTCTACAGGTAGCATTGACCTGCCTGATAGTGCTTTTCATCGTGTATGTGCCCTTCAAGACAAAGATAGTAGATTCCATGCTGCCCGGACTCAAAGCACGTTCCACAGTCGTAAAAAGAGAGAGCAAAGCCGTTCGATCCATAGAGAACGACTTATCCTCTGGTGATAATCCTGTTATAATGGCCAATCTATCCATCGCAACTTCCAGAATTGCTTTGAGAGTGAGGACAGGTAAGGACATATATCTCCTGGAGCGTCTGGTAGGGCTTGAAAAATTGGGCGTGCAGGACTTTCTTCCTGACATGAAAAACCGCACAGTGTATCTTGCATACGGCAAATCGGTAAAAGGCGGGGTCAAGAATTTGATACAGCGGATAGAGGAAGAGGCTGTGAAGATAGAGACCATATTCGATGAAGACGGACTGAAAATAAGCAAGCGTCTCTGACAAAACTGCTCAGAAAAGAGAATCACGAATGACACGAATTAACGAATGGTTTTGGCGGTATTCAGAGCGGCCCTGGGAGCGCGGACATCTTGTCCGCAAAGAATGCGGACAAGATGTCCGCGCTCCCAGGCAATTCCAGTGCTTCCTATAACTCCTCTGTCATTCCATCATTGGCGATAAAGACTCTGTCTCCCAGGATTCCACGAGCCTTCTGTAGTTCTCCCTCAGCATCACGGAGTATGGCTCTGCCATGATGGATAAAGCCAAGCCGACCGAAGCGTTTCCCCGAATCCCTCAGGTAATTACACACATCCTCCACCTTATGATGTCCTGTCTCCATCAACAGAATATCACAGCCGTCGATCAGTTGGGCGAAGTCCTCTATGCTTTTTACGTCCCCGGAGTACACAATGACTTTTGAGCCTACCTCTATCCGGAATGAAAAGGATTTGAATGGTTCTGACTCACCCAGATGCCCATTGTGGCAAGCTGTCACCCGTACGCTGTTTTCCTCGTAGACCACACCATCCTGATAGCTTTCGGCATCAAGATGAAAAGGAATGCTGAAATTTCCCTCAGTGCCAGCGAGGATCCTCAAAATGCCTTCCCACACATCAAGATCAGGTATGCGGACATTGATATGCCTATCTGTCAGCCGCTCCCGGGCATCTGCGGATACCGACGTCAGTTTTCTCAAGGTCCACAGAAGATTTGGGAGTCCGCCAATATGGTCCATGTGGGTATGCGAGATAAAAATCGCTTTCGTCGCTGGCAGATCAATGCCGGCCAGATACCCAGTGTAGGAGCAGCATTCCCCAGCATCGAACCAGTAAGTATTACCGTCATGCTCAATAACGAATGAACAGTGATGTAGACCAGGCATAGGCTCTGTGCCGCTGCATGTGCCAATGAAAGTGATTCGCATATTATACTCCCTCACGTTGTGTGCTTCTTAATGAACACAACATTCTCAGTACCCTGATGTGAATTATGACCTAAATTTCGTCCAATGAGAAGCGTGTTTCAATATTGCGAGATTATGAGCTAAACCAAATAAAGACGTGCCATGGCGACTACTCTAAGGTATCATATAGATGGAAACACACCATTGAACCTTAGAGGAGATCAACCATGGCTAAGAAAAGGATAAAACGAAAAAGGAAAAAAAGCAAGAAGAAAATTCAGGAAAACAGCGCGCACGCTTCTCTGTGTGCATTGGCTCCGGTGATAACGGATAAGGAGATATTGGAACCCATTCATGAGAAAGTCCAGATTCCACAAAAGGAAGTGCTATATCGTCCCACAGATAAGTTGGTATTCGTTGTTCTTGGTATTGTGTCAGGCTGTGAAGCAGTCTTTGCCCCCTGCTTGCGCAGGGGCAGGTTCTGAATCAAAGCCTGCGTGTTGACAGACCATTACTTCGTGCCTTTGGATATGAGAAATGTGCTGACCAGTCAGTGATCCAGGATACTCTTAACGCCGCAACAGGAGAGAACGTTCAGCAACTGGAGGACGCTCTGAAAGCTATCTGGGATGGGAATAACCTGACAGTATCTCTTCTTGAGAAGGCTCAAAGAGAAGGGACAGTTGCCACAATAGACATGGATTTATCTG
>SDBU01010139.1_pt1 | contig 10486 bp, 6 predicted proteins | sample 2277071 | NCBI WGS metagenome assembly SDBU01 (sample SAMN10397929, study PRJNA504765) | marine sediment metagenome | isolation source: marine sediment core GS08_GC12, 126 cmbsf | place: Arctic Ocean: Gakkel Ridge, Loki's castle | collected 2008
CAGATATGCTATGCAGCCGGTGATGATCCCGAGTCCTGCAACGAGCGTATCGATTGTAATCGCAGGGACACTCTTGAGGACAAAGAGCGTTCCTTTCTTCCGCCATAGGGTTTTCAGGAAACCACGGTTAGATATGAGAAATGCAGCGTACATGAGCACCGAGGCAATGAGGATTTCGTGCTTCGCGAGTACGGCGCTCACCACAAGCAGAAACAGGGACAAGAAAAGTAAGAAGACGCTCGAAATAAACGACCCGGGCACGGAACTCGAATTTGGGTGGTTTTCCCATATCAGGCCTCTGCGAAGAAAAAGCCTTGTTAGCGAGGCAGACCTCATAAAATCCATTCGCAGCATGCCTGGGAACGAGTATTTCTTCATGTGTTCGACGGCGAGCCTTTTGTTCAAGTACACGTCATGGCCATCTTCCCTCAAGCGGTGGCCGAAATCCGTATCTTCAATGCTTGGTGTGCGATAATTCTCGTCGAAATGCCCCGAGTCGAGAAAGACGTCACGGAGTATCGCGGCACCGCTTGTGTAGAACACGGAGACCTTACCGTCGAGACGCTCGAACGTGTGATTCATCCAGAGATTCTTGTACTCGCTGGAGAAATTCCCATATCGCTGCGTGTCGGAAAGAAGACCGGTAATGGCCTCTATCGAGGAGTCCTTGAAGGTCTCGGTAATAAGAGACAGCGCGTTATTCGGCACCTTGACATCGGCATCGATGAAGAAGAGTATGTCCCCCGTGGCTGCAATAGCTCCCCAATTGCGCGCAGCGGCAGGACCTGAATGCTCCTCGAGCTTGACTATGGTGACCGGATATTCTCTCGCTATCTCGACGGAGGCGTCTGTTGACACGTCATCGACAAGAATGATCTCATGATGGGGATGGTCATTGCTGCACAGAGCCTCGAGGCACTCACGCAATGTTGCCTGACCGTTATGTACGGGAATGATGGTAGATATTTTCATTGGTACTGTCAGATTCCAGTTCATTGGCGTCGGCAACGTCCGGTAAGGACAGACGATAATGTGGCGGTGTGACGGTCTCATCGACATCGGATATCCTGTACCAATCATGCCGGTCCCGCCACCATTTCCTGAATAGAAATGCGAGATTCCCGAAGCCGTCGCGCCAGATGTTAAGTTTACTCGTTCCTATTCGTTCATCACGATACAAGATGGGGATCTCGATTGCTTTGACGCTCGGATGCAGGTAGGCTTCTATCTTAAGTTCCTGTGACATCGGCATACCGGGGCTCTTGACGTTCAGCCGATCGAGGATATCTTTCTTGAACACCCACATACCGGATTGTGAATCTTTCAGCTTCACCCTGAAGAGGATCCTGGTTACGATGTTCAGAACGACATCGCCATAGTATCTCAACAGGCTGCCGAAGTTTCGTCTGCGATCGGGAATGCGTCTTGTTGTGATGAAATCATATCCATCATTTGTCACGGTTTTCACGAGGCGCTCGATGCTTTCCAGCGGATACATTCCGTCCGCGTCCATTGTCACGATGATGTGTCCGCCGACGTTCTCGAACCCCGCGCGGTATGCGTTGCCATAACCCCTTTTCGGCTCGAACACAACTTTCGCCCCAAAGCTCCGCGCGACCGCAGCGGTGGCATCTGTGGAATCGTTATCGACAACTAACACTTCATCCACGACGGAGGGTATATCATCGAGCAGGACTTGCAGACCTTCTTCCTCGTTGTAGCACGGTATGACTAACGAGACTTCATATCCTCTGTACATTTTGGCAATCTCTCAATATGTGTTGGCAACGGTTCAGTGTGTTCTCCCGACCTGTCCTCGAGAATTCGGTCAATTCTGTTTTTCGTTTTGCCCCATTTTATTGAAGCCCATTCTTTGAATACCTTTGGCAGCATCCTTGGATTGAACAAGATGTTGAGGGTGTGGAAACATTCATAGGTGCAGAAACATCTGTCTTTCCGTATTGACTCGCGAATCTCATCCGCTCTCGAGCTCAACCATATTTTCTTGAAGTCGTAACTGCTATGGCGGAGGTTTCCCATAACCATGTCGGTATGGAGCTCACAGGGCAGGACATCCCCATGGGCGAATATCGCGGCACCAAGCCTTCCCGCGTAACACGGTGTCTGATACTTGTTTTCTCTGACTGTCTTCGCGATGAGGTTGTGACGCACAACACGCTTGGCGTTGATAACATCGCTGAACGGGAACGAGTGATAACCGGAAAGAACCCTTTCCCTGATGTCCCCTCTGAGGATATTGCTGTACTGTTCGTATTTCTCGATATCGAAGAATTTTGATGACGGGTCTTTCGGCTCGCCGCGTGTCAGGAGAGTGAATAACGTATCTACTTTGAGGTCATTGACGAGAAAATCATGAAGAGGCACGAGCTTGTCATCGTTATAGGCTGATATTGTAGTCTCCACGTTGACGTTGAACTTCGGATATGTCTTCTCGAGCTTTTTCAGTTCTCTGTATGTCTGGACAGCCTTTTCGAACAAACCGGGAACTCCACGGATTTCATCGTGGTCCTTTCCCAGAGCATCGATGGATACGTCTATACCGAAATCGAGATCGGGACATGACTCAAGGACATTTATGGCGATTTCCACCGTTTTCTCAGTCATCGTTCCGTTTGTCGGGATCCCGACATTCTTGACGTGGTTGTTTCTGTGGAAGATCTTTACGATCTCACCGAGATCTTTCCTCAGGAACGGCTGTCCCCCCGTCGGGAGCAGAAACAGGAAATCATCCATGCTGACCGATATCTTCTCAATCTCGTCGATTGTCAGGTCATCTGCCGGCGCTTTGTCCGAACCAAGGAGACAGTGTTTGCAGTGCGCATTGCAGCGGTTAGTCACAAAAAAGACGACATAAAGGGGCGATGTCTTCCTCTTCCAGAATATCTTCCTGGCATATGAGAGATATCCCAGATGACCCATTTCTCAATTCACCTTCTTTGATGACAGTTCTGTTCCAGGTTTCAAGCTGTAAAGACGAAGTATCGGACCCGGTGTCTTCCCAGTTTCCGGTGCAAAGGTTTTCACCAGGACGGCTTTATTATCAAGGTCACGATAAAATCTCGCCTGAATGGAATACTTTTCCTTACCGATTTTGGTATTAAACGTCTCTGCGATAATGCTGCTGACAACGATGTATTCGACTTCAAGGTCTCTCAGCTCGGAGATATCGTACAAATGAGGGACGATCTCGATACCTTCGACTTTTCCAATGCGGACTATTTCATATTCTCTGTCGGGTTTTGCTTTGAGCCTCATCTTATGAATCCTGACCATCTGGTCTTTTTCGAAATGTACCGTCTCCCTCTTGCCGTCTTCATATTCGCTTATTTTCATTTCAATGCTTTTACGCGATTCATCAAGGGGTACTGTGACATTCGTATCCCATTCCAGGGCGATCTTTGAGCCTTCGGGGACGTTTGTTTCGATCCACCGCTTCGCAATGGTTCGGGTATCTTCCTGAGACATCACATAGTCGCTGAGGAACGAATTCCTGAGAGGAATCATTAGCAACACGGCCAAACAAGCCCACGCGGCCCACCGTCGATATTTTGAGCAGCCAACCTTTCCTGATATCTCGGCGATCATCACGCCAGCAAAAATCGCACAGAGCGGAAGAACCGGCAGAAGATACTTCCGGTTAACGACACTCCAGCTTCCTATCAAGGCGAAGAACAAAAGTGGGAATATGCCGATGACCGCTTCCTTTCTTCCCCTGCGGTAAATGGCATAAGCTACGCCGAGTAGGAGGAGCGGACCCGCAGTATTCGCTACTCTATGGGGCCACGAGTAAAGCTCATCGGTGAAGAACATTCCGATGTAATCGATCCAATGGACACCCGATGAGAGGCCGTACACCCCATTATGAATGTGCTCTGAATCAAATCTGAAATCTTCTATGAATGTGTTGAAGTCGAGAAAACAGAACGGCGAAACGCAGAAGAAAATGACGACAACTACTGCGCCGGCAATCATGATTCTGTTACTGAACAGACACCCAGCTTTTGCCCTGATTCCGGATACGCGGGCCATGTGTGCGGTCAGAATGAATACCGATGCGAGGACACCGTTGTACTTGGTCCCAGCAGCCAGGCCCGTCATTATCGCTGCGAGTATGTAATGTTTCAGCCTGCCTTCCTCGAGAATCCTTACGCTGAAATAGGCCGCCGCGATGATAAAGAACGTCATGGGGACGTCCGTCGTTATGTAATGTGATGACAGGACATGAACCGGCAAAACGGAGAGAGTCAGAGCCGCAACTACTCCCGCGGTTCTCGAATAAAGCCTTTTGCCGATCAGGTACACGACAAATATAGTCGCGGTTCCTAACAAGGCTGTTATTGCCCTGCCGATGATGTAAAACATGGTCGGATCTGAGAAGAAGAGCATGGTGAAATCTGACATTGATGAGAAATAGCCAAAGATCGTCCCGAAGACATAGAAGGCGCCGTAGAACAGGAACAGAAAGTACATCATGAATGACGGATAGTTGAAATAGTGGGGATTCAGATCCCCCATTCCGAACGCCAGCGCATGATGCACAAGCCTGTCCTCATCGTCGTGATAACTATGCGGAAGGCCGAAATCGATCCCGTATATTCTCAGCCCGAATCCCAGCACAAGGATTGCGATGAGAATAATGGTATATGTGTTTTCATGCTTTGACGGCATGGTCTCTTTGTCCAACCAACTCGCGGTAGATTGATTCGTATTCTTTTACACTTTTTGCGATGGAAAAACGGGACCTGACAAGCTCCGACGCGCGTTTGCCCATTTCGAAAGCTTCTTCCTTATTGTCGATGCAATACTCTATTGCTTTTGTAATACCTGAAGGATCGCGCGTATTCACGAGAAGCCCTGTTTCTTTGTCGGTGAACACCTCTCTCGACGCTCCGACTGAAGTTGTGATGATCGGTTTAGCCATCGCGGCCGCTTCGAGAAGGCTTATGGATAGCCCTTCGTAAAGAGATGGGAGAATGAAGATGTCGGCGGCATCGAGGATATCCCCGATGTCACGACGGACTCCTGTGAAGATAATGTTTTCTCGAAGGTTGTCAGAAGCGACGCGCTCCTCCAATTCTTTCCGGAGAGGCCCATCACCCACACAGGCGATTTTCACCTTCGGCTTTCTGCGAACAAACTCCTTGGCAGATTCGAGCAAGTATCTGTGACCTTTCTGCTCGTCAAGCGCTGCTACGGTCACGGCAAGGATATCGTCGTCCTGACAGTCGAATTCCCTCCTTATCTCATCACGATTGCCGTTGGGAACTAACCTTGACAGGGAAACACCGTTTCTTATGACCGTTATTTTGTCTGCGGCCACTCTGTCGACCGTAACGAGTGAGTCCTTAACAGTTTGAGAAACCGCGATGATCCTTGCGGTGATTGTAGAAAGCCATCTATTGGCCAAACGGTGATACCAGCGCTTCCAGTGGGAGGTATTGTGCTCGGTCACGACGCAGATTCTGCGAGTAATAAGGGCGGCTATCCTCCCCCAGAAGCTGCTTGTGAAAAGATGGGTATGAACAATGTCAGGCTGGAATTCCTTGATAAGGTTTCTCATTTTCGCCAGCGAACGCAGATCAGCCTTATGTTTTCTCCCAATAATGCAAACGGGGACCCCAGCATTTTGTATCTCCTCGACAAGGGGGCCGCCGGAAGCGAGACAACAGACGACATGCTCGAAACTCTCCCTGTCAGTCTCGCTCAGAATATCCAGAAGCAGTTGCTCGGCTCCCTCGGCAACGAGGCTATCGATGATGTGAAGGACCCTGATTCTCCTCTTCACGTCTTTCCTGCAGCTGTGCTCCTCGGCCGTAGCCTTCTTACGGTGCTGACGGCGTTGAACATACCTGTGGACAGCATCGTATGCTCCCGACAGCTTCTTTTTGAAATCGAGCAGCGAATCGTCACCGGATATTTCAGTTCGTCTGAGCTCGTAGAGATTAGTGCTTCGGGTGTTTCGACCTGGAATCACGGAACATGCCCCAAGATAACCCGCTTCTCTGACAATCTCCTGTACGGTTTCGTCAAACATGCCTTTCGGGTAACAGAATAAATCAACCGGCGCATCAATCTCGCGCTCAATGACCTCCTTCGACATGCATATCTCGCTTTTCGCCTGACCGATGCAGACTTCAGTGAGGTCGCAGTGGCTATGAGTATGAGCGCCGAAGCTTATTCCCTGTCCTTTCATTTCCCTGATCTCGGACCAGTTAAGCATAGGCGCTTCCGGATTTCCCATGCGATACCTCGAACCCCGTCGTGGATCGGAGATGTAGCCTGATGCGAGAAAGATTGTCGCATCATAGTTGAACATGCGCAGAATCGGGACCGCATATGAGTAGTTATCCAGGTACCCGTCATCGAATGTTATCGCGACGAGCTTGTCGAGGGGGTGTTCTCTGTTGACGATATGGTAACGGACATCCTTCAGGCTCACCACTCGATAACCCGCGTCACGAAGGTAATCCATTTGCTTCAGGAAAGCTGGTGGTGAGACTGCAAGTCTGTCGGACGGATCGTAGCTGATCCGATGGTATGTCAATATACGGATGCAAGAACACAGATACTTCTTTTCTCGACGAGAAGCAAAAGGGTACAAACACGTACTAATAGACTTTCTAAGCAATCGTCTCATAGAGGATGTCTCTTATGTGCTGGGCGTTTTTTCGAAGGTCAAATTTCTCCTCGATCTTTCTTCTTCCCTCTGCGCCGAATGCCAACAGCTCATTTCCATCACGCGCGCACGTCTCTATCACCTCTGCAATAGCTTCCGGGTCTTTTTCCGGAACTGTGTATCCACACGCCCGACCATTCATAAGTTCTTTCACCGCCGGAAGGGGAGTACATACGACGGGTGTCTCAACAGCAAGCGATTCGAGAAGAACGTTTGGGATCCCCCAGTGGATTTTCAATACGGCGGGAAGGATAGAGAGATCGGCGTCTTGGTAGTAGCGAACAATTTCACCCTGGCTCATGTAGCCGAGCAGTTCAACTCTATCCTGTAAATCCAGCTTGCTGATAAGTGCGTTTAGTTTGTCGTGCAGACGACCCCCGCCGATGATCTTGCAGCGGTAGTCAACCCCCTTCCGTGACAGCCTTGAACAGGCACGAATCAGGTATTCGAAGCCTTTGCATTCGAAGAGGCTTCCGACGCCGAGGATCTCGAATGGCATGCTTTTCTTCTTAGGCTTGTCCAATCTTTTCGGCAGATATTTCTTCAGATCGATGCCGTGGTAACTGACGATGATTTTTGACTCATCGATGTCCGGGAAGATTCTCAGAAGATGTTTCTTGTTCTCGGCGGTGCACGTCAGCACAAATTGCGCTTCTTTGAGCTTTCTGCCAAGCGTGGGATTTCTCAGGAAGATGTCATGTGCATGTCCGGTGAAGCTGAAAGACACTCCCGTCAACCTCGAAAGGATCATCGCGCATTCCGTTGGAATTGTCGCCCAGTGGGCATGTATATGGGAATACCGTCCCAGCGCGATGTATCTCGCATACGAACACAGTTTCGGAAAGACATATATAAGCTTCAACAGGTTCAGCGGTTGTGCGATCGACGGTATGAGGACTTCGCAGATGCTTTTGGCCACTCTCACCGGATGCCCTGTCATAAAACAGAGCATGCTGATGAGGTTGCCGAATGAGATAAAGGGGAGATATTTTGTCCTGATGAGCAGTGTTTTAGCATCCTCGTGGATCACACGGTCTCTGCACGATTTCAGCGAGAATATCGTGAGGTTGACTCCGAGATCGACAAGCGCTTTCAGCTCGCGCGTGACAAATGTCTCATCGTAAGCTGGGAACTGAGAAATAATGTGGGCGACTTTGACGGATTCGGTGCCGTGCCCCTGTGATCCGGCTTTGATCAGCCTTGAATAGACGTGATCGTAGTCTTCAACCATCCTTTTGGCGTTGAACCGTTGTTCCACGTCCTTTCTTCCTCCGGTAGCCAGCTCTTTCCTTAACTGAGACGACTCACAGAGCCTCATCAGAGTTTCCGACAGAGCCTCGACATCTCCCGGTGAAACAAGGAGTCCGTTCTCATCATGCCTGATGATATCGGTTATGCCGCCCACGGCTGTGGCGGCGACAGGTATTCCGGCCAGCATGTATTCGAGTATCGCATTCGGCATCCCTTCGGACAGCGACGCCATAACACCAATATCCGCGTCAGCAAGGATCTCCAATACGTTTTCACGCCGGCCAAGAAAATGGACCGTTTCATTCAGTCCTCGGTCGCGGACTTGTTTTTCGAGGTGCTTTCTCAGGGGCCCGTCGCCGACGCATACCAGGTGGACAGTAGGACATGCGATGTCGATTTTCTCGAATGCGCGCACAAGGTAGGAATAGCCCTTGACGGTACTCAGGTTTGCCACTATGCAGACTATTATCGAATCGTCAGAGAGCGATAGTTCCTTTCTTATTTTACCTCGCTTGGGTAAGCTTGAAGTTATCTCTATTCCGTTATGGATAACGAGGATTTTGTCGGCATCTATGCCCTCATTGCTCGCGATGAAGCTCTTTACGTTCTCGGAGTTGGCAATCACACAATCCGAGTACTTGTTGACGAATCTCCAGACCAGCCTGTTCGGATTCTCGTTCCAGTATCCAGCTTGCCGCCTTGAATTTATCACAACCCTTGCTCGGGCGAACTTTGCGGCGAGAGTTCCAAATACATTGGCGGCGAAGAGGAAATTGTGGACGATATCGTATCTTCCCCGCTTGATAAGATGAATCAATCTGAAGAGCCTGTGAAGCGCTTTCAGACCGTAGATCTTCTTCAACCCGAGGACATGGATTGGTATGCCAAGTTCTCGAATCTTATGGGCCCACTCTCCCTCGAACAAGAGGCAGCAGACTGCTGGTTCGTATCTGCTCCGGTCGATACCCCTGAGCAACTCGATAAGCTGCTTCTGTGTTCCCCCGCAGACGAGTTTGTCAATTATATACAGGATGCGGATCTTTCTTCTCAAAGGTCAGACCTCTCTCCTGATTATGTCCCATGATGTAGCTTTTCTTGGTGAATCGATACAGCGACTCTGAGCGCGATTGCCAATCCGCAAAATTCTCTAAGACGTGATTTCTGCCGTTAGTGCCGATTTTGCGGCGCTTTTCCGGGTCGGTCAGTAATTCCGTTATTTTGCTTGCCAGCGATTCTGTCTGAGATATGGGTATCCTGTACCCTGTTTCTCCATCAATGATTGCGTCAGCCGTTCCCCCTGATGTACTGCCGATCACAGCCCTGCCCTGAGCACTCGCCTCGAGGAAGACCATGCCGAGACCTTCGCGCGCCACCCCGTTTTTTTCCTTGTTAAGCATTATGAAGAGATCGCAGGCTGCATAATAGGACGGCAGTTCATTGTTGGGGACGAAACCGACAAAGATGACATTATCAGCCAGCCCATGCTCTCTCACGAGCTTGCGAAGACGCTCTTCATCAGGCCCTTTCCCCACGATGAGATAGGCAATGTCCGGCACCCGGTCAATTATGGCCGGAAGCAATTTGATCACTTCGTCATGGCCTTTTTCCTCGACGAGTCGCCCGACTGTTAACAACACTCTCCTGCCATGCAAAGAATGCCTGTCCCTGACTAAGGAAGGATCGGCGAGAGTGAGAAAGTTCTTCTCCAAAGCAGTGCGAATCACAGCAATACGTTCGCTGTCAATGCCGTATCTCATTACGTTGTGTTTTGCCTGCGAACATGCCGCTACTATCCCGCAGGCATTGCGATAGCAATGGCGCATTGACCTCGGGTACCACCGTAGCCCGGGTATCTCAGGGTCGTCGTGGGCATACATCATGTATGGAATTCTGAACAGAACATAGACGAGGTAGCCGACAACACCGGCAGGTTCGGGTTCACCGCAATGGATGACACTTATGCGATGTCTCAATACAAGATACGTGGCGGCCGTGAGAAGAACAAGATATCGTATCAAAGAGGAGACAAATGGAATTCGAGTCGTCATAGGGTCAGAATTCACACGATATATGGGGAACGCCTGCTTGCGGTCGAACTCGCTGCAGCCGGGAGTCTTGCTCGTCAGTACTACGACGCGGCTGTCCTCCATGTGGCTATAGAGCTGGTGGTAATATACTCGCGAGCCACCTACATGTGGAAGGTAGTTATCGGTTATGAGCAGAATCCTCAAGCTTCGTTCTCCTCAGCAATAATCTCGAGGCAATCAGGACAACGCCCACGGACATCGTGATTAACGAAACATACCGGCCATACAACCAGGATGCCGGTCGAAACAGCCATTCCACGTTGTGCAGCCCCGGTCCGAGATACACCCCGCGCAACAGATAGTTCGTTCTTATTGCCTCGGTTTCTTTTCCATCAACAAAAGCTTTCCATCCCGGATACCAGACTTCGGAGAGGACGAGCAGGCCCGAGCCATCAAGCTCAGCTTCAATTGCTATTCTGTTTGGCGAATAAGACTTAATCTTCGCAACGCC
>SDBU01010140.1_pt1 | contig 10486 bp, 7 predicted proteins | sample 2277071 | NCBI WGS metagenome assembly SDBU01 (sample SAMN10397929, study PRJNA504765) | marine sediment metagenome | isolation source: marine sediment core GS08_GC12, 126 cmbsf | place: Arctic Ocean: Gakkel Ridge, Loki's castle | collected 2008
ACCTGCTTGGGATCGGTCGTGGGATTGCCGTCCTTGTCCAGTGCCCAGCCCTGGGGTAGGGGAATGCCTTTGTCGGCCGCAAGAGAGACTTTTCCGCCTGCCGCAACACTCGTGGCCATATCGAGGACCAGAGGACGATGCTTCTTCGCGGGCACGGCTATGGCGATGGGACTGTTGTGCACGCCAGCCGCTCTGGCACCATAGGGTGCCATGTTTGGTGGGCTGCATACGATTGCCAGGCCGGCCATGTCTTCCGCTGCCGCCATCAGGGCGTAATAGCCCATAGCTCCCTGATGGGTCGTGTTTCGGATGAGGCACCACCCGACGCCCACGTACTTCGCCTTTTCCACGGTCCTCCTCATTGCCATCACCGTGACCACGGGGCCGAAGGCGTGGTCCGCCTCGATCAGAAGGGTGGCGGGCGTCTCCTTCTCGACGCGGATGTTGGCATTGGGATTCATGCTTCCCGCTTCGATGCCGGCAACGTACTGGGGAATGCGGAGCACGCCGTGCGAATCCACCCCGCGCAAGTTGGCCCATACGAGCACATCTGCCTCGATCTCGGCATCCTCGGGAGGCAGGCCCACCTCCACGAACACCTGTTTCGTGAACTCGCGTAGCACCTTCGGTGCTACGCGAACCTCTCCCTGTGTCATTGCTTCCCTTTCTCCTGACCCTCGTGGCCTGCGGTTGGCTCGTCGCTGGTACGATCACCAAACGAAGACGGTAGATTCAAGGCCAGGCGTATGAACGCCACACCATGGGCGGCGAGCTCGCCGGACGGCCCGAAAGGAACTGAGGAACAATCGCGGAAACTCGTTTCTCCACAAGGACGGCCGTCATGCGCCTGGCAGGCACCTTCACACCAACCAGTTCCAGTGCGCCGGTGCCAGAGTGTCTCTAGCCGGGTAGATGCTCGACAGCCCAGCCCACGCCCAGTTCCTGCAGCTTCTCGACCGTTGGCACGCCCGTCTCCCGGTCCCAACCCATCATGCCATAGTAGGTGTGAATAGCCTCGCGCAGCTCTCCGGGGTCGATGCCGCCGTCGGCCAAAGCCCCGCCCCTGGTGGGGACGTAGCTTCGTTCGGCCAGACGATCATCCTCCACGGTGAGTCCCTCGCGCACGTTGAAGGTGCGGGCCAGGGTCATGGCTCGCTCGCCCACCCTGAGCAGTTCGTAGGCGGTGACATCCCAGCCAGTCGCTGCCCCGGTCATCTCGACCAGCTCGTCAAGGCTCCATCCCGGCATCGAGCACATGATCAGACAGTTGTCCATAATGGAGGCCATGGAATTGTAGATCGTCGCGCGGACTTTTTCCGGCCCCAGGCTCTCCACAGCCATCGGCTCCAGGGCGCCCATGCCCCTCAGTCTGGCGCTGGGCATAAAGCCCTCCTCGTCGGCGTTGATCAGCCCCGTGTCGTGCAGAGCGTGACAGTGGTCGGCGCCGGTGGGCGAGACCGCATAGCCGATGGCCAAACCGCGCTTCAGGCGCGGCTCGTGCATGGGGTAGGCTTGATTCTTGCTGTGTACGGCAAACATCTCGGCCCCCTGACCGATCTTGGCGGCGGCGGGTGCCAGCCCCTCGGCCAACAGATCGCCCAGGCCCTCTCGACGGGCGATCTTTTCCACCATCTGGATCATGGCATCGCCGTTCCCGAATCGCAGGTCGATGCCGTCGGTGTCCTCCAGGGTCAGCAGGCCGTTCTCGTAGCATTCCATGGCAAAGGCGATTACCACCCCCGCGCCGATGGTGTCCAGCGAGTAGGCGTTGCACAGCTCGTTGGCCCTGGAGACGGCCACGATGTCGCTCACCCCACAGCAGGAGCCCAGCGAGCCAATGGTCTCGTACTCGGGCCCGCCATAGTCAGGATCCACCTTGTACGCTTTCGTCTCGGCCTGCACCACCTTCTTGCAGCGCACAGCGCAGGCCCAGCAGCCCTCCATGCCGGTGCCGATCTTGTCCATGATGTATTCCAGGCCGCCGATCTCGGGGAACTCACCATCGCGAAAGTTGCGGACGGGCAGATTGCCCTGCAGGACGCCCCCCTCAAGAGGGCCGCCACCTGTGCCCCACCTGCTCAGGCCTCTGTCGCCGTCCCTTATCTCTTGGGCCTTCCGTCGAGCCATCTCGCGGATCTTTTCTGCGTCCACGCCATCCAGGTTCATCGTGCCGCGGACGGCCACCGCCTTGAGCTTCTTGGAGCCCATGACCGCGCCCAGGCCCGCTCGTCCAGCGGCGTCCTTGAGTCCGTTCATCACGCAGGCGTAGCGCACCATGTTCTCCCCGCCTGGGCCGATCATGGTCAGCTCTGCGCGACTCTCGCCCAGCTCTTCACGAACCATCTCCTGGGTCTCTTTGGTCGTCTTGCCCCACAGTTGCGTCGCCTCACGTATCTCGACCACGCCGTCCTTGATCCAGAGATAGACCGGCTTGTCGGACGCGCCCTCGACGATCAGGGCGTCAAAACCCGCACGCTTCAACTGGGCTCCAAAGTTGCCCCCCACCTCCGCAGCTCCAAAGCCGCCGGTGAGCGGGGACTTGGCGCCCACAGCATTCCGCGAGGCCCCCGAGATCGCTAGGCCGGTCAATACGCCAGGGGCAAAGATCAACTTGTTCTCGGGCCCCAACGGATCGGCGCCGACCGGCACCTCCCTGAGCAAAAGATCGGCGATGATGTTCCAGCCGCCCATGTAGCGGCGAAAGTAGACCGCCCCGGGCTCCACGACCCGTGTCGTCCCCTCGGTCAGGTTTACTCGTAGAATCTTGTTGTGAAATGACCTCGACATGGTAACCTCCTCCGATTCATGGAATGATCAGATGTCAACGTTCCCCCTTCCTTCGCAGAGGATACACTTTGCCGCCCACTTGTCAATGGCCGGTCACAGGAGCCAATGCGGTATGGCGCATTGCCGTACGCCAGGTCGGTGGCTGTGGGCGTCCACGAGAGCGCCATTGGCTGGGCATCGATGGGTCACGGCTTCTGGCTCTGCCGTGTCTACGACCAGATCGACGGCAAGGTGCTCTCTCAGAGAACGCCTCTGCTTCCGCCTCTTGGGCAGGTGAGCAGCACTGCGCGCACCGCCCACCAACCGTAGCCGCGCTCCCCCGAACATCGAAGCTGCTGCAAAAGTCGGGGGACGCCCGTTTGCCGCCCCACCCCCGCTACTGTGGTATAGATTCTATCTCAGTGGGTTGTGTTTGGTAGGGGCGCATCGTCGCGAATCCCGGCACAGCCGGGGCATATGCGCCCCTGCACCCAGCCATAGTCTGCAACACTCCCCATCCCCGGGGGAGTATACTCATCTGGGTGAGCCGAGGCCACTCGGCGGCCAGGCTCCCGGACGCAGAGGATGAGCTTGCCATCCCAATCTCCTCCCGTCCTTGGAAGGGCAGCCTACCTCTTGCGTGCCAAGGCGATCGTACGTCTTTCCAGGCCCCATCACTGACAGAACGCGCTGACAGGTGAACCTAGGCGATCGGTGCCCCGTCGAATTCCAGTTTGATCACCAGCACCGACCCCGCGAACTCATTGACCGGCAGATTGCGCAGTCGCAGATAATGCTGCTTCTCAGGAACCAGAAGCCCGCCTTCCCTCATGTGCAATGTGGGGAGGTCGGCCAGCGATACCTCCACTTCCTGGCCAGTGTTGAGAAGCGTGGCTCTTTGGGGAGCCTTGCCGATGGGGTTGAGCAAGACCCGTTTCATGGTCGGGAACTCGTGCAGGTGGACGTAGAGAGTATTGCCCTTTCTGGTGAGCAATACGTCGCGGTTCTCGATCAGGTGCGAGGCGGGCTCTGCGCCCAGAAAGGACTCTTTCACCGCGCTGTACCATTGACCGATGGTTCTCAGGATGCGAACCGCCTCGTAGAGTATGGTGCCATCGCTCCTGGGCCCAACATTGAGCAAGTAGCTGGCCCCCTTGGCCAAGGCCTTGTCGATGCTGTAGATCAGATGGCGATCAGAGTAGTAATCCTCGTCCGACTTGAAGCCCCAGCTCTCCCGACCCACCGACTGATTGGCCTCGGTTGGCCGCTTGAAGGCCAGGATCTGGTCCACAGAGCCATCGTAGTCACGCTCTGGCGTGCCAAAGTCCCCCGCGTCGAAACCACGGTTGTTGATGACGGCGTTGGGCTGCAGAGAGCGGATCATCCGGTTGATAGAAGGATCGACGATTCCGGTCACGTTCATGTCCCACCAGAATCCATGGATCTCTCCGTACCGAGTGCACAGCTCTCGCACTTGCTCGATGAGAAACGCCCTATACTCCCCGAAATCAGGGTCATCCCCTGGTTCAGGACCGGGAAGCTCGTGGCTGCGCCCCTGGTTGGGGTAGTTGGGGTGATGCCAGTCAACGACAGAGTAGTAAAGGCACAAGGGGAAACCTCGACGGTGACAGGCATCAGCCAGCATCCGCAAGACATCCTTGCCGTACGGGCTGTTCATCACGTTGTAGTCTGTCTGAGCGGTGTCCCACAGGCAAAAGCCATCGTGGTGCTTGGTCGTCAAGCAGACATACTCCATGCCAGTTTTCTCGGCCAGGTCGAGCCAGGTATCGGGATCGTACTTGACCGGGTTGAACTGATGGATGAGCTTCTCGTACTCTCCACGAGGCACGCTGCCTCGCCACTGGTGCTGTTCGTGCCAGGCGGGGATAGAGTAGAGTCCCCAGTGCACGAACATGCCGAACCGCTTTTCAAAGAACCAATCGCGTCCGTCGCCGAATCGTTGGACCATGATCTCGCTCCCTCCACGATACGATACGCGTAGATGGCAGCCGCTCCCCATCGACCTCACTTTTGATGCCTCTGCACCTCGAAAGCGCGCACGGAACCAAACGCCGCGATCCCCCTTTGCATAAAGTCCCTGCCAGAGCCTTGGTCCCTGGCCCCGCCAAGTCGTTCAAGAGCCCAGCGGATTGACAGTCCGTTGCAGTAGGTCGTGGCTCTCTTGGCATCGAATTCGAACCAATAGAGTTGGCTGTTACTGGAAAAGACCCCAACCAACCGTAGCGGTGAAAGGGGTCTTTTCATGTCCAACACACAAAGTACGCTACGGATTCGCGAAAAAGCCAACCTCGACCGCGAGATCGATGCCTTCCTGATCGACCGCCGTGCCCGTTCTCTTTCCCCTCACACCATCAAGTACTACGATGAAAAGCTTACCCTATTCCGCGCGTATCTGCAAGCTCAGGGCATCAGAGCTGTGGAATCCGTCACTGCGCCCATCGTCCGGCGCTTCATGCTGGAACTCAGCAAGACGCACAACCCCGGCGGTGTCCACGCCGTGTACAGGGCGGTCAAGGCCTTCCTCCGCTGGTACGACGTCGAGGTGGAGCCCGAGGGATGGTCCAATCCCATGGCCAAAGTCCGCGCTCCAAGAGTACCACAGGAACCACTTCAGCCGGTGAGTCTCCCTGACCTGCGAGCGATGCTGGCCACCTGCAAAGGCAAGGGCCTCGGTGATCGCAGAGACAAAGCAGTGATGCTCGCTCTCTTAGACACTGGCCTCAGAGCAAGTGAACTCATAGGGCTGAGCGTGGGGGACGTGGACATGCGCACGGGGGCGGTCATGGTGCGCCATGGAAAGGGCAACAAGTTCCGAAACGTGTTCCTGGGGGGCAAGTCCCGCCGCGCCCTGGTTTCGTACCTTCGCATGCGAGACAAGGTTGGTGATGCGGAACCGCTTTTCGCGACCATCGATGGCGGTCGACTGCACTACTCCAGTCTGCGCGACATCGTGCGTCGGCGTGCCGCGAAGGCCGGCATCAGCCACGCGCCTACGTTGCACTCGTTTCGTCGAGCTTTTGCTCTGGCTTGCTTGCGCAACGGGGTAGACGTCTACTCTCTCCAGCGCCTCATGGGGCACGCGGATTTGAGCGTCCTGCGGCGGTACCTGGCCCAAACTGAGGAGGACCTGAGGCGGGCTCACGAGAGGGGTGGTCCTGTCGACAAGCTGCTCTGAGGACCACGTGGGGCCGATCTCGACTGGATGCTCGAAGACCCCTCCGGGCTCCTTGCCGCCATCTGACAATCGCGATCCTTGACGGCGTGTTTGCATCCTACGGAGTACTCTCGCCGCGATGTCTTCGCACCCTCTTGAGAGCCCCGCTTGCACAGTCGTCACAAAGCTTTCGCCTGTGCTCGCCCTTTATGCGCGGCCACTGTTTGCCGCAACGGGGGCACATCGCCATGTCCTTGAGCAGACTCGCCGCTAGACTTTGCGCAGCTCTGACCCACCCCCAGAGAAGCAGACTGGAGCCACCAAACAGAGTGGTGACGGGAACACGTCTTCCAGTCCGTCGAATCGTCCCGAGCTGATCACTCGTTTCTCGCCACTGATGCACCCGCTGGATTCTCTGGTACTCCTCCCAGATGCCGGAGTCCTCCCACGACGTCATCACCAAGGGAGGATTCCTGGTCTCGATTCCATCCCAGCGGGCGAGGTTGCCAACCTTGTACGACTGGGCCATATTCGTCAGGTTTTCCCTCTCTCTGTCTTGCAGCACCTCAGAGACCGGGCGGCGCCCGTGCCAGCGCACTGGTGGCGCCACAAACCAGTACGGTCTGAACTGCTCTGTTAGCTCTCTCTCACAAAGGAGCTTCTCCACTCCCGAGACCGTTCCGCGGAAGTCCCCTCTCTCATCCACGGTGCCAGCGGCAAGGCCGTCGTGGGCGGCGCCCGAGACCGAGTCGAGGACCCGTGCCAAGGAGAATCCCTTGCGCTGAATCATGAGCTCGATTCGGTGGGGTTCTCTCTCGAGAATAGGTAGATGAAAGCTGCTCAGTGACCGTTGGAGATAGTTCCAGAGGAGCGTGACTTCGCGTATTCTCTCTCCGGCGTTGAAACGGTATGCGACTATTCTCGACGTCCGATGCGGACTCAGCATCTTGGTGAGATCTTGACTGGCCTGCACGAGTCTCTGAATGTTCCGAACTCTCGCGTCCTCAACCGCGCGTTCGTAGGCCTCGCTGCCCCGTCCTAGCTCCTCGAACTCCCTCAGTGCATTGATGAGCTGCAGATCCGGCAAGGCGAAGCCACTCAGCTGCTTCAGGCGACGCCACTGTGTAGCGAAATCCTCCTCCGACTCGTCGATCCATGGGGTGTCCTTGTCGATAGCATCCACATCGCGAGCAAAGCGTTCCGCCTCACTCTCAACCGCAAGGATTCTATACCACTCGTCGATCCTCGGCACTTTGCTCTTGGGAGCAAGCATTCGCATCTCCCAAGAACTGTCCAGGTCGGCTCGCCACTGGCGAAGCCTGACGATCTGCATCACCACCTCGTCAGGAACCCTTCGCTTCAGAGAGTCGTCCTCAGCCACCCATAAGGTAACGTGCTCCACGCTTCTGCCTCCAAGCTAGTCTCCAACGTTACAAATCGTTGGTTACACATCGACTTTAGCCCGTCTCATTGTATCATGGTAGGCGAGGAAACGAAAATCGAAAAGGAGAAGAGGAAATGGCTTCAAGGTTGCGTTCGCTGCGACGCGCGAAAGGGCTGACGCTCCAGGGCCTGGCTGCCGTGAGCCACAGTTCGCCGGCGACCCTGGTGTTCATCGAGCGCTACGGGCACCGGCCTGCGCTGACCTGCGCCAGCGAATCGCTCAGGCGCTCAACGTCGACGAAAGTGACCTGTGGCCAGAGGTGGCTCAGACTAAGAAACAGCAGACGGGATGCCAATGAGCCCATCAGCTAATGGACCGGGATGCCTTCGGGCCAACACGCCGTAGCCAGGGAGTTTCCGCATCCGATGGACGACTTTGAGTTTGGATTGCAGCGGGAGATCGCGGCCTTCTTGATCGATCGGCGCGCGCGCGGCTTGAGTCCCCGGACCGTCGAGTTCTACCGGCAGAAGCTCACACTGCTTCAGAGATTCCTGGGTGCCGAGGGCGTCGACCATGTTTGCGCGATCACACCTGACCTTGTGCGTCAGTACCTGTTGCGGCTTGGGCGGACCCACAATCCAGGTGGGGTGCACGCGGCGTATCGTGCTATGAGAGCGTTTCTCCGTTGGTTTGAACTAGAAGAGGAACCCGATGGGTGGAAGAGCCCGCTACGAAAGGTTCGCCCCCCACGAGTGCCGACCGAGCCACTTGAACCTGTGCCCACTGAGCACGTGAAAGCGATGATCCGCACCTGCAGGCGACGAACGTTCTTCGGCGACCGGGACCGGGCAGTCCTGCTCTGCCTGCTCGACACTGGGTGTCGCGCGGGCGAGTTTGCCGCCATCAACATCGGTGACGTCGATCTGGCCACGGGCCAGATTCTCATACGTGCTGGCAAGGGTGGCAAGCCTCGAATGGTTTTCCTGGGATCCAAGAGCCGAAGGGCCCTGGTTACCTATCTCCGCCATATTGGGGACGTTGAGGACTCAGCAGCCCTGTGGGTTACCAGGGAAGGCAGGCGCCTGTCCTATTCGGGCCTGCGAGACATCGTGCGGCGACGGGCGAAGCGGGCCAGCGTGCCGGCACCAACGTTGCACAGCTTTCGGAGAGCATTCGCACTGGCCTGCCTGAGGGGCAAAATGGATGTGTACTCGCTCCAGCGATTGATGGGTCATGCTGACCTGACCATGCTGCGGCGATACTTGGCGCAAACCGTCGAAGACGTGCGCAAGGCTCACGCGAGGAGTGGGCCGGTGGACCGTCTGCTCTAGCCATGACACGATGTGAATCAGGGATGGCAGGCCACGCAACTCGCAACAGGAGAGGATTGGACACGAGGATGGAAGAGCGAAAGATCCATGCCGGCAGGTTGCTCAGTTCGGCACTGTCCTATGCGGAGCACGGCTTCCACGTGTTTCCCCTGCAACCGGGCCGGAAAGAACCGATCATCCGGGACTGGCCCAGTCGAGCTACAAGTGACCCAGTCACCATTCGGGAATGGTGGCGGGGCTGCTCGGACGCCAACATCGGCATCGCCACGGGCCCTAGCGGGCTTGTCGCTGTCGATGTGGACGTCAAGGATGGTGCCTTGGGGATGGAAAGCTGGGGGGATATCCTGCAAGAGCATGGTCGCAGGCTGGCGGAGACGGTGACCGCGGAAACACCCACCGGCGGACTCCACGTGATCTATCGCGCAAACGGCCTGGCTGTTCGCAGTAGTGCGGGCACGCTGGGTCCTGGTCTCGACGTGCGAGCGAGCGGTGGATACATCGTAGCCCCTCCCTCGGTGCACCCCAACGGCGGCCGGTATGTTTGGGCAATGGGCTCCTCCCCTGACGATCTGCCTCCTCTGGCCCTGCCCGACTGCCTAGCCAGGCTGCTGGTCGAGACGATGCCCAAAGCTGCCCAGCCCGTGGGCGACATCATCCCCAAAGGCGAGCGCAACGCGACCCTAGCATCACTGGGGGGCACGATGAGACGACGCGGCATGGGCGAGGCCGCGATCACTGCTGCTCTCCTGGCGGTAAACTCGGAACGCTGTCGGCCCCCGCGACCGGAAGCTGAGGTTGTGAAGACTGCCACCAGCATTGCCCAATATGCGCCTGCCGGAGAATACCCTACCATAGACGAGAGCCTGGATCATCCGAGCAAGATGAAGCTGGCCCAGATCGCCGAGCTGCATCAGACAGAGTGGGATAGCGCGGAGGCCATGGCCCTACTGTACGGTCATGCCATGCGGTATAACCATAGAACGGGCAAATGGTTGCTCTGGCGCAAGCATCGATGGGGGCCAGATCAGGACGACAGGCGATTCCGCTTTGTGCGAGCCACAGCGCGGAAGAGGGCAGAGGCAGCATCATACATCAAGGACAAGGAAGCCTACAAAACAGCCGTAGCCTATGCGATCCGCATGGAGAACCGACAGCGCATGGTGGCGATCCTGGCGCAGGCCCAAGCGGTGAAGCCAATCTCTGCAATCGGTGACGAATTCGATGCCGATCCGTTCCTGCTTGGCTGCGCAAATGGTGTGCTGGACCTGAGCACGGGAAGGTTCAGAGATGGTGAGCCCAACGACTACATCACCATGGGCACCGGGATCGCCTTCGACCCAGAGGCAAAGTGCCCACGGTGGGACCTATTCATTGAGGAGATATTTGCCGACCATCCTGAGATCGGACCGTACATTCAAAGGGCAGCAGGCTACTCCCTGACTGGCGACTGTCGGGAGGAGTGCCTTTTCATCCCCTGGGGTCACGGCTTCAACGGTAAGACCGTGGTGCAGAACATCCTTCGGATGGTGCTCGGCGACTATGGCGCTAACACCCCTTTCAGCACGTTCGAGGCAAGCCGGTACGACCGCATCCCGAACGACCTCGCCGCACTGCAGCACGTCAGACTGGTGACTGCCTCCGAGAGAGCGGAAGCGCGCCGCTTGAACGAGGCGAGGATCAAGGCCATCACAGGACGCGATCCAGTCACGTGCCGGTTCATGCGCCGCGAGTGGTTTACATACACACCAGAGCTCAAAGTCTGGCTGTCCTGCAACCAGAAGCCCATCATCCGAGGTAGCGACCTGGGCATCTGGCGCAGGATCCGGCTCA
>SDBU01010141.1_pt1 | contig 10485 bp, 7 predicted proteins | sample 2277071 | NCBI WGS metagenome assembly SDBU01 (sample SAMN10397929, study PRJNA504765) | marine sediment metagenome | isolation source: marine sediment core GS08_GC12, 126 cmbsf | place: Arctic Ocean: Gakkel Ridge, Loki's castle | collected 2008
ATTGCTTCGCTTCGCTCGCAATGACAAATGATACCCACAACCTGTAATTGCGAGCGAAGCTCCTTGCGACGCGATAGCCAAAGCACAGAGAAGCAATCTCTCCTGAGGTGTCGGCAAGAATTGAGAAATATCGCTGAGATTTGCCCGAAAGGAGCATGGAATAATATCATCTGTGGATTCTCCCCATTTCGGCAATCCAGAACTCCAAAACTATGCTTGATAGTGAACTTCAAAAGGCAGGAATGAATAGGAAGCCAGGCTCCTCTGTGACGCTTCGCTCCATTGTGATCGGTCTGTTACTGCTGCCTATTAACGTCTATTGGATGAGTATTGCGGAACTGAAGTATGACTCTCAGGCAACTGCGTTACCGCTCTTCGTCTACCCAATTTGCTTCCTCTTCCTGCTGACGCTGATGAATCTGGGGATCGGAAAGCTCTGGAGGAAGGCAGCGCTTCAGCAAGGAGAGTTGCTCACCATCTACGTCATGCTGGTCATCTCGACCTCGCTGGCAGCCTATGGTATGATGCAGGATCTCTTCGCGGTCATCCTGCATCCCTACCAGTTCGCCACACCCGAGAATGACTGGGAAGCTCTCTTCTTCCGATATATACCCTCATGGCTGACTCTGAATGATCAACAGGTGATAAGCGCATACTATGAAGGCGATTCCACCCTATACCTACAGACACATCTGGGGGCATGGATAAGGCCGGCGCTGGCATGGGGCGCGTTTACGCTTCTGCTGATATTTATTATGAACTGCATCAACACGCTGGTACGCAAGCAGTGGGTGCAGCAGGAGCGACTGGCCTTCCCTGTCATCCAGCTTCCTGTTGCCATGACTCATTCGGAGAGCTTTTTCAAGAACCGCCTACTATGGCTGGGATTCGGGATCGTCGCTCTGATAGATCTCATAAACGGATTGCACGTTCTGATCCCCACTGTGCCAGGCATCAACGTGAAGCTATACAGCATCGACCAGTTTTTCACAGAGAAGCCGTGGAGCGCTATGGGAACAACACGCACGTCCTTCTATCCGTTCATGATAGGGATAGGGTTCTTCTTGCCACTGGACCTGTCTTTTTCATGTTGGGCCTTCTATGTCTTCCGCCAGTTTCTGAAAGTAATCTCAAGCTATACTGGCTTCCAAAGTATGCCATCCTTTCCCTACTTCCACGAACAGTCTGCTGGCGCATGGATTGGCCTTTTTCTGGTGGCTATGTGGTTGAGCAGGAGACATCTTACTTTAGTGTTCGCTTCGGCCTTCGGAAGGAGAAGAGTTGACGACAGCGATGAGTTAATGAGCTATCGAATGGCAATCTTTGGGATGCTGGCTGGCATGTTCGGTCTTATGCTGTTCTGTCATCAGGCAGGGATGTCTATTACTTATGCCTGGATTTTCTTTGCGCTATACTTCATGATCGCCACTGCTATCACGCGATTGCGCGCTGAGTTCGGCGCTCCGCATGGCGTCTTCAATCACCCACTGGACATAATGGTTACATCATTAGGTACCAATGCCATAGGAGCGCAGAACCTCACCACCATGTCATTCTTCTTCTGGTTCAATCGTGGGTATCGCCCACATCCCATGCCGAACCAGTTGGAGGCGCTCAAGATGGCGGAAGCGGCAGGCATGAATAACCGTCGGCTTTTCGCCGCTATGATGCTGGCTGCTGTGACAGCGATCATAGCGACTTTCTGGGTTGATCTTTCCCTCATCTATAAGGATGGCGCTACCTCTCGCCTGAGCGCTTTCCGCCTCTGGGTAGGATCTGGCTCATTCGATCGATTGCAGCAATGGCTCTCCTATCCCAAAACTCCCGATCCACTTCGCGTCGGTTTCATGGCGGTAGGTATGTGCTTTGTGTTCCTTCTGCGGATACTGCGCATGAGATTTTTGTTCTGGCCATTCCATCCCGCAGGCTATGCGCTCGCCGTCAGTTTCGCCATAGACTATTTCTGGTTTCCGCTTTTTTTGAGTTGGTTGCTGAAAACAGTGATCCTGAGCTATGGGAAAATAAAGGGATATCGGGAAGCAATACCGTTTTTCCTGGGTCTGATACTGGGGGATTTCGTCATGGGCGGTCTGTGGATGATCTTCGGCGTGATAACTCAGCGCCAGGTGTATATGTTCTTTATCTGATTGACACAGCGAAGGAAGTCTGGTAATCTTACCTTGACTTTGTCACATTAGATCGCGATGCAGTCGTAGCCCAACTTTCTAAGTTGGCATTCTGGGAATCAGGTGTTGGGAACCAGGATAGAATCTTAGGCTAACGTCAGTTCGACATAAGAAAGCCTGTCATTCCAGCGAAGGCTGGAATCCAGTCATTTTACGAGTAGATCATACAGGCCATTTTACAGCCATTTACTTGCTATACACATGTAAACCTCTGGATTCCAGCTCCCTGCCTTCGCAGGGACAGGCCCCGCTGGAATGACAAGTCTCCGCGAACGGCGCAGAATGGCGGTATTATATGGATCTTTATATCGAACTGACGTTAGGCTACAGGTAATGTGACAAAGTCAAGATAAACTTGCTCAAGTAGATACAAAACATAAGGAGAACTACAGATGAAGGTTTTGATAGGCCCCAATATGATGTGTTTAGAGAGCGCCCTCCCTGATCTCAGGCAGGAGCAGCCTGAAGTAGAGTTTGTGCATTGTGCTGATAAAACTGCTCTACCGGGAGCTATTGCGGATGCCGATGTTTATATGGGTTGGCTAGACCGTGAGCTTTTCCTGGCTGCCAGGAATCTCAAATGGATACAGTCTCCCAGTTCTGGTGTTAATAATTATCTGACCATTCCTGAATTGGTAGAGAGCGACGTTATTCTGACCAGCGCCAGCGGCACTCATGCTGCTTGTCTGGCCGAAAGTGTGCTGGGTATGATCCTGGCTTTCACGCGTGGTGTTAGAGCCTGTGTAATATGCCAGCCAGAGCGAACGTGGGGCAATCGGGAGCTTAGAAGCAAGCTGGTAGAACTGACCGGCAGCACAATGGGCATCATCGGCTTTGGATCAGTGGGCCGTGCCATCGCTAAACGGGCGCAAGTCTTTGATATGCGTATCATTGCTGTGGACCTGCATCCCGATAATAAGCCGGACTACGTCAGCGAATTGTGGAAACTGGACCGTCTAAGCGATCTGCTGAAGGAGTCGGATTATGTGGTAGTAACAACGCCTTACACCCCGCAAACACACGGCATGATTGGGGCGGAGCAGATAGCCATGATGAGGCCTGGCGCGATGCTGGTGGGCATTTCGCGGGGACGCATTATCGACCAGAAGGCTATGGCTCAAGCATTGCGCGAAGGGCATCTGGCAGCGGCAGCCCTCGACGTCTTTGACCCTGAACCCTTGCCGGCGGACAGTGAACTCTGGGACCTGGAAAATCTGCTGATCATGCCCCACATAGCTGGCGGTACTCAGTTTGAGTGTCAGCATATCATCGACATCTTTCGTGAGAACCTGGGACGTCTTCTGAGAGACGAGCTGCCCTTGCGCAATCAAGCCGACAAACAGCAAGGATTCTAGTTAACGTCAGTTCGATATGAAGATCCATATAATACCGCTATTTTGGCGCCACTCGCGGAGAATTGTCATTCCAGCGAAGGCTGGAATCCAGTGGTTTACATATATATAGCAAGTAAATGGCTGTAAAATGACCTGTATGATCTACTCATAAAATGACTGGATTCCAGCCTTCGCTGGAATGACAAGCATTCTTATGTCGAACTCACGTTAGTTAGAGGAGGCCACCTATGAGCGATGTCAATAGCTGCAATGACCTGTATGATCTGCATCTTCATACCTGCTGGAGCTACGATGCCACGACGAATCCGGAGAATTATTTCAGGCGAGCGCGGGAGATCGGCGTACGCTGCCTGGCGATTGCGGACCATCACGTCCTGGATTCGCTGGAAGAGGTGCTGGAAATCGCCCAGGACTATCCAGACGTGCGGGTGATCCCATCGGCGGAACTCTCCGTCACCACATCCATCGGCACCGTTGATCTGCTGTGCTATGGTTTTCCGCTCAAGCCATCAACGGAACTGCAAGAGCTTCTGAAAGTATACCACGAGTGGCAGCGAGCCGCCGGAGAAGCGCGATCCAGAGGTCTTCAGGCGCTGGGATATGATTTTACGGATAACCATCGCCTGGAGTTGCTCAAGTCCTACCGGCCGTCGAGAGCCATAGAATTACAGGGAAATACACATATCAAGAACGGAGTATTTCGGGAGTATTGCGTGGAACGAGGGTTCATTGACCGCGAGGAGGAATACACTGATTTGATGAGTCGAGCCAGAAAAGCGTTTTCCTTTCCGCCTTATCCGAATGCGGCGGAAGTGGTTCCGGTAGTAAAGCGGGCGGGTGTCCTGGTGGCCATAGCGCATCCCTATGGGTATTTCAAAGGCTATGATATTTCCAGAATGGATACCTTTCGTGAGGAATGCTGCCTCGACGGCATTGAGTGCATAAACAAGGCACTGATCCCACCAGACCACATCAGACTTTATCGTGAATACTGTGTGCAACATGGACTTTTCTCGGTAGCGGGATCAGATTGCCACTCTGATGAGGATGTTCAGAAAGTCTTCGCGCTTCATGAGGGTTTCACTCCCTACGAGGGAAGCGATAAATGGCTCGATGAATTCCTGGATCGGCTGGATAGTAGAGCGGTGGCAGTATCTAGAAAATGAGTATTCTATAGAGCCACCGGAGGATTTTAGGCAAAATATTCCTACCATAGAAAAAGCCACCAAGTCAATAACCTGATGGCTTGTGTTGTCATGTCTAGCGGTACCTATTTTGCCATCACCTCTAGTGGCGGTGATTTACTTACCTTGCCTTGATTTCCCCCCACGCTGCCGGCAATTTGCCGCCGGGACTCACCGCTGCTGATACTGCCAATACGCCATTGATAGAGAAGTTCTTGAATGAGGCTTCACAAGACAATGTGACCTCGTGTGCTGTAACAGCGAGGCCTACCGTTATGGTCTCATTCATATCAATTGTCACGGTAGCATAATCGTCGTCCCATGTAACACCGTCATCGGACCAGGCAGAGGAGAACTCGTTTCCTGAACGCGTAAGTCTGAGCCATTCGCCATCATTGAATTTCGTTGGGCCTCCCAGTTCCCAGTAATTCAGTTCGCTAGTAGCGCCATTTGTCTGTGGGCGCCATGTTAGCTGCACGCCATAGGCATCTCCCGCCGCAGCCGTTGAAAGAGCGTTCTTTGCACCAGGATCTACGGTTTCTCTGGCTATCAAACCTGCTTTTGCCCAGGGTTCCCCAACAACTCGTTCGAAATATGTGACCTGGACAATAGCCTCAAAATCGCCGCTCACTTCTGTGTATACGTATCTGAACCCATCCGCGCTGTCCCATAGATCGTGCCCAGATCCGATGACCGTGATAGTACCATCATCCAATATTTCAGTTGATCCCGGTTTATTCGCGGCATCTCCTACATCGAGGCTTACCAGCTCCGCCTGAATGTATGAGATATGTCCCAGAGCTAACACCAATACCAAAACACTTAGACTCAAAAGTAATATCTTTTTCGTCATTTCGCCTCTCCCCTCATTATGGATGGTTACCTGCATAACACATGACAACAATTAGAATCTGACAGCTTTTACCGCCTACTTCATGAACTCAGGATACTATATTTTACAAAATTCCCTTTGTCGAGTCAACAAGAATAGTCATCCAAGCATAAAGTTTTGATACGCGGCACCGCCATTGGGTTGAATTGGCATGTCTAATACCAGGATTTTTCGGACAATGGGAAGTTATTCTTTTACGTCCACTAAGTCGGACTCCGACATGATCCATTTCCCATTTTCTATCCCGCCTCAGTTCTAATAACTACACTCCATAATTGATAACACAATTCAGATGGAATAGCAATATCCTGGCAGGGATCACACGTATTTGTCTATCTCGTCTATACACATCATCACATATTCGTTGTCGGAATACCATCCTCGCATTGTGCCTAGAGTTTGTTTCGCGGCGTGTTTGCTACCCTGACGGCCTCTTTCATTTTTCTGGATCAGCCCTCTATAGAGAAATTTGAGGGTGCTGTCCATATTGCGTCTGTCTTTGGGCCTGGTGGCGGCTTGCAGCTTATCCACGTCGAACACCTCGGCTACGCGTTCCAGTACTATATCATTGTCGCTATAGAGGCCGTATGCCAGTAGACGCACGAGGTAGACGGTACTTTCCAGCCGAAACCTGACGTCCGGCGGTGATTTGGCAAGTTCCGGAAATTTTGATTCAATATCCAGAGCCAGAAACTCTATATTCTGGAGCGTTTGCTTCTTCAGCTTCAAACGTCCCTGGATAGCAGATAGGACTTCCTCTGAGAATTTCCCCAGAGTAGATTTCCGTTCAATCTCCATATACATGAGATTTATCTCATCTTCAATAAGCATCCGCCGCTGACCGTCAATGGCCATTCTAAGGATCTCATATATGAGATTTATATATTCCAGTTCTTGCTCTCCCACGAAACTATTGTCTGTATAAAACGTTTCGGGGTGCACCCTGCGCCATAAACGTGTATCTGTCGGTACATACGCGGCTATGAGTTCGCGCCGCTTTTTTACCATTCTTTCTGATCGTGATAGCATAATCCTCCAGGCCCTTGCTCATTGTTAAAAAACAGCTTCCCTTTCTTTGGATGCTGTTTGTCTAAGAAAATAGTAAGTAGAGCGTCGAAACCGTCTAAGCCGCCCAGATCAGAAAGCGACTTTGACGGCTTCGACGACTTCGACGATATTCTCTATCGTCTCAAGTTCCTTTCCTTATTTTGTACTGCTGTATGTCAAACGTTCGTCTTTCCAGGGGGATCCCCACCAGCCAGCCATTGATCTCCTCCAGTGCGGCTTGATAGGTTGGCAGTATCCCCAAAACCGATTTTTCACCTGTTATCGCGATGTCGGGATGTGAGTCTTTCACCTGCCCGGGGAAGAAAGGTATATCATCCTTGGTGGCGATCACAATTACGCTCTCTATGTCCTCCAGCCTGCCTTTCGGCAGTGCCACGCGGAACCGTTTACCCGACTGGCGTTCCGCTTCAGTGGGCAGGAGGGATGTTTGCTTGCCTGACATTCGCCCTTGAGATGTATCCAGCACAAGAACAGTATGGTCAGACAGAATATTGAATACAGTGATATAGCAGTCTTGCGTGGGAGTTATAGATAGAACCATCTCCTCACCATCCAGGAACGTACTGTTGTTAAGCCTGAGATACGTACTGAATCCCGGGTCTGGCTGACTCTCTTCCCGGGAAACTCTGGCTCTTAAAGCAGCGCAATAGAGTGGTACAGACAAGCCGCCAGGACGTATCTGGATGTTCTCGTCGGATGTCCAGACAGGCTCCTTTTCCTCAACGATCTCTCCATAGAGACTGGATTGGCTCAAAACATTAAAGGCCAGGTGAAAGTCTTCCACAGAACGTATCAAAACTCCCCGGGTGGGTCTTTCTGCTCCCAGGGCGATCTTAATGGCGCTCCGTCTGGCTCGCTCTAGCGCACTCCGTTGTGCTTCCTCTGGAGTGATATTCTCTCCATAGCATTCTCCTGTCACATCGACCCAGCCTTCCGCCCTTTCCTGCAAAGTCAATGGTTTCAGACCTGGTTCAGGTAGCTCTATATCCAGTTCTGAGAACTTATCCTGAACTTGCTCTTCAGCCAAATCTACTTCCGATAGCTGCGGAATCGGTTTGTCTTCTATATTCTTGGCATCGCTTGCTTCGCCAATATCCTGCTGAACTGGTTTCGCCTCCGGCTCGTCTAGTACATCCGTTTTCAATTCCCTTGATACAGTTGTTTCGTCAGAGGATGGGGATGCAGAGTTCCCCTTATTCTGCCCTTCGGCTGTCCATGAGAGTATCATGCTGCTGGCTCTGGGATCGCCGCTAATATCAATGCGCGGTATCTGCGTTTTGTTCTGCCCGAGTTCACGCTTGACCAGATCCGGTACGCGATTCGCCAGATACAAACCTACTTCGTTCAGTGTAACGTTTCCATCCATGTTTTCATCAGCTTTTCCGCTCAGAGCTTCCTCCAGCGTTATGCTAAAGAATCCGCGCCCTCTCCCGGGCCATTCATAAGCTCTCTGGCCCGTGTTACATGAATATATAGTCGCACGGAATTTTATGTCCTCGACGCTTTTCACAAAGCTGTTGGTCATCAGGTTATCTTCATCGCCGCGTCCTGCGCTGGGGTTGTTTCGACACGCGTCCAGGATCATTATAGTGTTGGCCGACTGTATCTTGCTCAGATATTGATTAAGCTCATCCACAGATAAGGCGGTCTTTGGAAGCAGGAATGGTCTTATGTCCGATTCGTATGCCAGAAGATAGTTCTGATTGTCCAGGGAAACGCCGTGTCCTGCGAAGAAAAACAGAAATACGTCCCCGGATTTCGCTTTCGAGGCGATATAGTCCAGCTTGGTAAGAATATTGCCCAGATTTGGCAAGCTGGTTTTGTCGTCAGAGGTCAGACAGAAGATATTATCCGATGGGAAACGGGCGTATTTAGTCAATATATCGCGCAGAGCGCGTGCATCTCGCGCCGCTCCCTTCAACGGTGTGATGATGTCATTGGAGTAATCATCAATACCCACAAGCAAAGCCCATCTTTCTTCTGCATGGCACACAGCGGCAACTGCGCAGAGAAATATTACGAATACAAGGTATTTCTTCAATTTATCATCCCTCCTATGGTAGGATAGAACTAACAATCCTCACTTAATCATTACTAAAACGCATCAATAGGCAGTAAGGTTTATTGTATTTTTGGCTTTACGGCCGATCCCTCGAAAAAAGATCAGGGTGAAAATTCTTGATAAATCTATGGTGGTATGCTATCCTAATTGTGTATCTTGCTCAATATCTGGGAACCGAACAGATAGAAAACACCAGACAACAAAATACTTCTATCCAAACGTCAGAGCAATGTTATTAGAGATTTTTGTCACTTCTACAAGAAGGAAGGCATAATGAAAGAGCGTTTAGAGGCAATTTTTTCATCTTACAATGGGGAGGCTGGTGAATTGATCCCCGTTTTGCAGCAGGTGCAGGAAGAGCTTGGCTATCTTCCTGATGACGCCATGCTTGAGATAGCCAGATTTACAGGTGTGCCAGAAGCCCGGGTGTATTCCGTAGCGACATTTTACACGCTATTCCGGTTCACGCCTATAGGAAGAAATCACGTGATGGTATGTCGAGGAACGGCGTGTCACGTAAAAGGAGCGCCGCGAATATTGGATGAACTGAAGAAGCAACTGGGCATAGAGGAAGGTGAAGCTACCCCGGATCTGGCATTCTCTCTGGAAACCGCAGCCTGTATTGGCGCTTGCGGCCTGGCCCCCACTATGGTGGTGAATAAAACTACATACGGCCACCTGACCGCGGGTAAGATTTCTGATATATTAGCTGAGATTAGGGTTGAGGATAAGGGGGCGCAGGATGAGCAATAGCGAACGGACAGTATTAATCTGTCATGGAACGGGCTGTGTGTCTATGGCATCGCCCGATATAAAGAGCGCAATTGATGAAGAAATAGAAAAACTGAAGCTTGATGATGTTGAGGTGAAACTCACAGGATGCCACGGTTTTTGTCAGCGCGGCCCAATAGTGGTGGTTGAGCCAGAAGGGATCTTCTACTCCGAGGTAAAAATAGAAAACGTTCCCGAAATCGTGCACTCCCACCTGCAAAATGGTGAGCCTGTAGAAGACCTCTTCTACAAAGACCCCATAACTGGCGAACCCATCCCGCATTATCGCGATATAGCATTTTATAAAGGGCAACAGCGCATTATTCTGCGGAACTGCGGGCATATCAACCCTGAGTCTATTGAAGATTACCTGGCTAGTGGCGGGTATCAGGCGTTGCGTAAGGCTCTTGAGATGACCCAGGAGCAGATTATCGCTGAAGTGAAGCTTTCCGGACTCCGGGGGCTTGGTGGCGCTGGCTTTCCCGCCGGGCGGAAATGGGAAGCTTGTTACATGGCAACTGGCGATGAAAAGTACGTAATCTGTAACGCCGACGAAGGCGATCCAGGGGCATTTCAGGACCGGTCAATCATGGAGGGGGACCCTCATTCGATCATAGAGGGGATGACAATTGCCGGTTGTGCTGTTGGGGCTAAACATGGAATTATCTATGTACGAGCGGAATATCCACTGGCAGTGAAAAGGTTAGAAATCGCCCTTGTTCAAGCAAGAGAAGATGGATTCCTCGGCAAGGATATTTTGGGAAGCGGATTTGATTTTGATTTAGAGATTTTCCAGGGCGCTGGGGCTTTTGTCTGTGGCGAATCCACCGCCCTGATCCTTTCGATTGAAGGCAAGAGAGGGATACCCAAACTTCTCCCTCGTCCCCGCACCACGGAGGTAGGTTTGTGGGACAAGCCGACCTTGCTCAATAATGTAAAAACCTTCGCCAACGCTCCTTTGATCATC
>SDBU01010142.1_pt1 | contig 10485 bp, 9 predicted proteins | sample 2277071 | NCBI WGS metagenome assembly SDBU01 (sample SAMN10397929, study PRJNA504765) | marine sediment metagenome | isolation source: marine sediment core GS08_GC12, 126 cmbsf | place: Arctic Ocean: Gakkel Ridge, Loki's castle | collected 2008
GTAATAATTTTCTTTTATGGATGGTATTAAATTTAGACAGGGCTAACCCTACTATATAATCAACTGTAGAGCTAATGATGATAAGTGAAAGAAATCGCCAGTCCCACCAACCATAAAAGAAATAACTGGCAACTAGCAAAAAAAGATTCTGGAGCTTTAGCTTATTTTTGAATACAAACCAATATAAGCTGAAAACAATTGGAAGAAAAATCGCAAATTCTATTGAATTAAATAGGTATGAACCTGTTAAAATTACAGAAATACAGGTTGTCCATGAGGAAATACGCCACGCTGCCCTCGAAGAGGAACGTCCTTTCGTTTGAGAAGCCGAACCACCCGATTTGCACCGCGTCCGTATTGCGCACCGTGGCACTGACGATAAGCGGCTTGGGCAGGATCTCCTGAAGCGTTATCTTCTTGGTGGCGGTCAGGGTGTACTCCTCGCCGTCATTGTCCCTCACGCCCACGGCGCTCAAGAGCCCGCCCAAGTCGTTGTCGAGCCCATCGATCGTCACGTTCCGTTTGTAATGGAACCCGACGGTGACGGCCGGCACCCAACTCAGGTCGGACTGTCCTTCCTCCAGCAGCAACAGGCGGGCGTTGAAGTTGTGCATGTCGACCGAGTGGTCCCGAAGGCGAACACCCGTGGCCGCGAGGACGTCCTCGTGCAGGTCTCCGGCGTCGAAATGGTTCCAGGCGTATCCCAACTCAAGTCGTCCCCACAAGGTCTCAGTGATGCTGAAGGACTCCAGCTGTCTTCCCTGGCCCAAGTGGACAAGCATGCCCCCGACGCTCGGCAACCCGAATACCTCGCCCTTCTTGGGCGGGTTCACCAGATAGGCCGAGTGCACGGCGAAAGAACCTCCGACCCCCTCCACGGCGTGCAACGGCATCGGCGGCCCCTCGGGCGCGGGTTTCTCCGCCGTCTCTCCGTCGGCAAAGGCGTTCGAGGCGATTAGCAGGATTCCCGCCGTCAAGATCAGCGCCAACAACGCGTTCCCTGTCTTCTCAGCCCGGCTTGTTTTCTTGCCCATCTCTCCTTTTGCTCCTTTCTTGCCCCTCTGTCATCCGGGCCGGTTCGCCACGCTTTTTGTGCGGACGAACGGAAACCGCGTGCCCGCGTGAAAGCAGGCATGAGCCCCCCCCGCTTGAGATTCCGCGCGATATCTCCTCCAAAAAGGACCCTGGTATGGAAACACAAAAGGCGCGCGACCGAGAACCTTTGGTCGCGCGCCTTATGAACCTGCAGATGTTATAGGAGCAGTCTGCTGCTAATTGTAGAAGGTCGTCTCTCCTTCCACCGAAGACCCCAACGGACCCGCGTCTATGCTGGCCTCGCACGTGTGCTTGCCTTTCTTCGCTACTCCCACGGAGTAGCAGGGGGCGCCGCCTCACGCAAAGCCGAACTTGCTGAGCGGCCCTTTCGCCGAGGCGACCTCCTTGCCGTCACTGTCCACGAGCCGGACACTCACCTCAGCGCTCTTGCCGGCCTTGAGGACGTCGCTCAACTGCAGCTTTCCCGACTTGAGACGCACGCCTATGCCGACGTTCTTTCGCCTTCCGTCCGGCTTGGCGACGACTTCGAGGGTCAGGCCCTTGATATCGGCAACTTGGATCAACGGCGCCTTGTCCGGCGCTTTGCCGAGCTGCGAACTTGCGGACCAGGAATAGACCCACTCCGTCTTCTTCTCGTCCGTGAGGCAGAGGCCCAGATTTCCCTGGACAGTTGCTTGACGCGCAGCAGTCATTCTCCCAAGAAGCCCGCGCCGCCGGGCCCGGGAAGGCTGTCGATAGACCATCAGAGTGGCTTTAAGCGCCCCGCCCTTGCCTGGGAGGGCTTCGGAAGCAACCGGAAGACGAACCTCAGGGAAGTTGGTGACGGCTCCTCGTCCCCCCGTGGCCTTGACCGGCTTCGCGTCCTTGAGCCCTTCCACACTGCCGGCCACTCGCATTTCCTTGTCCCGGAACTCCACGTACACAGTCGCCTTTGGGGAGACCGAAATCCGGATGTAGGCAGGCTCCGGCTCAGCGGCGAGCGCACTTCCGCCGAGCAGCCAGACAGCGGCCAATGCGACAACAACGCAGACTCCCAACCTTTCACACCAACGCCGCGGCATCACATTACCCTCCCCAAAGCTTCGATTACCTTGGTAACATGGTGCATGGTACAATAGCCGTCATGGTCGTGTCAAGGCCCTTTTTTCAGGGGGCTCTGTCCGTCATCCTTGGTGGCCGCCGTGGAAGGGGCGCACGGACTTCGGCGAGCTCAGTCGAGCCGCCGTGCGCCCCTACATCTTGGATCAACAGAAAATGCACAGCCTTTCATGAGAAAAAGCCAGGGCGCGCGACCGAGAACCCTTGGTCGCACGCCCTTTGAACCTGCTGATCCTATGGAAGCAGTCTGCTGCTAATAGTTGAAGGTCGCCTCTCCCTTCACCGGGGAGCCCAACGGACCCGCGTCTACGCTGGCAACGCACGTGTACTTGCCTTTCTCGGCTACTCGCACGGAGTAGCTGGGCCCGCCTCACCCAAAGGCGAATTTGCTGAGCGGTCCCGTCGCCGACGAGACCTCCTTGCCATCGCTGTCCAGGAGCCGGACGCTCGCTTCAGCGCTCTTGCCGGCCTTGCGAACGTCGCTCAACTCCAGCTTTCCCGACTTGAGACGCAGGGCTATGCCGATGTTCTTCCGCTTTGCGTCCGGCTTGGCGACCACTTCGAGGGTCAGGCCTTTGATATCGGCGACTTGGATCAGCGGCGCCTTGTCCGGCGTTTTGCCGAGTTGCGAACCCGCGGACCACGAATAGGTCCACTCCGCCTTCTTCTCGTCCTTGAGGCAAAGGCCCAAGCTTCCGTGGATCCTGGTGCGCACACGCTCGGTGCGACAGAGCACCAGAGTGGCCTTCAGCCCCGCGCCCTTGCCTGCGAGGGCTTCGGCAGAAACCGGAAGACCGACCTCAGGGAAGTTGGTGTGATTTCCTTGAACCTTGGTGGCCTTGACCGGATTCGCGTCCTTGAGCCCTTCCACACTGCCGGCCACTCGCATTTCCTTGTCCCGGAACTCCACGTACACAGTCGCCTTTGGGGAAACCGAGATCCGCACGTACAAGGCCTGCGGCTCAGCGGCGATCGCACTTCCGCCGAGCAGCCAGACAGCGGCCAATGCGACAACAACGCAGACTCCCAATCTTCCATACCAGCGTCGCGGCATCATATTGCCCTCCCCAAAGCCTCGATTACCTCGGTAACAGCGGGCATAGTACAACAGCCGTCATGGTCGTGTCAAGAGCTTATCCGGGGAGAAGCTTGACATATCACAGCAGGCGGAGAATAATCGTGCGGTCATGGTATGTTGTGGGTTCGACACGCAAGGGAGAACAGCATGAGACATTGGTACGTTGGCGGAGTGATGGTTCTGTTTGCGGCCCTGGGGTTGTCCAGTGCAACGCACGCCCAAGAGGCGGTCAAGCTCGAGTACAAGCTGAAGCCTGGCACGGAGTTGCGTTACAAGACAGAGGGGACGCTCACGCAAAAGCTCAGCACTCCGCAAGGCGATATCGAAGGCGGCGCAACAATAACGGCCACTAGTCGCCTCATCGTGGCTGAGGTCGATCCTGAGACCGGCATCATGCTGATAGGAGAACTGACCAGCTTTAATATGGACATAAAGATGACCACGCCCCAGGGTGAGCAGACGAGGACTCAGAAGCAGATCCAGGCAAAGGCATTCCGTGTGGATAGTACAGGCAAGGCTGTCGAACGCGAGGCGGCGGCTAACGAGGAAGAAGGCCGGCCCAGGCAGTTGCTGCAATTGATGAGAAACCAGCTTGACAAGAAGACGCTCGACCACACGCCCCTCCCGACCGCGGCCATTGTGCTCGGGCAGGAGTGGAAGTCGGAGTTGGGGCTGCCGCTGATGGGTTCTTCCGTCCCGTGCAAAGCAGTAACAACGCTCTCTGAAATCAAGGACGTGGAGGGCGCGAGGTGCGCCCTGATCAAGAGCGAGCTTTCCACAGCGGAGACGGCTGGATTGGGGATGCCGAACATGGATATCAGCGGCCAAGCGGAGATGCTCTTTGACATCGAGCGCGGCATGTCTCTGGAGAAGAACACAAGACTCACTATGAAACCGGATGCCCCGGGCATCGAAGGTGAAATGACGATGGAAACGGTGGACAAGCTCGAATCGGTTCGGGTCATGCCAGAGGATGAGGCCGCCCGCTTCGCCGAGCTGATCAGGGGCCTTGACTCGGCCCTGACCGAGCTCCACAAGAACGAGATTGACAAGGCGATTGAGCATCTGGACAAACTGAGAACCTCCGCAGTCGAGGAAGACTGGAAGAAGGGCCTCGAACAGACTCTCACCATGGCCAAACAGATGAGGCAGTTTGCCGCAGGGCCGGCTGGCTTCGCGCCCGGCGAGGAAGAGAAGGAACTGGGGCCGGCGGACAAGCTCATGAAGGCGGCTGAGACCGCTGCAAAGTCTGGCAACTGGAAGGAAGCCGCGTCGAAGTACGCCGAGCTCGCAGAGAAGCATCCCGACCACGAGTTGGTCCCCATGGCCTTGTCCGAGGCCGCGTCGATATATGAGCAGAAACTGAATGACAGGAAGGCGGCCGCAGAGATAAGGCGGAAACTCATCGCCATGCAGGAGGAAAAGGCGGCGTCCGATCCGATGCAAACCTACAGGCTGGCCAAGTCCTACGCGGATGCAGGCGATCTGGAGAAGGCCGTCGAAGCCTATCGGAGAGTCGCCGCAAGCGACAGCAAGGACGTGCCTGCGAGGACAAGGATGCTTGCGCAGTACAGGGCCGCGGGACTGCTGGAGAAGATGGGACGAGCCGAGGAGGCGTTGAAGGCCTATCGCGCGATGGAGAACATCGCGGCCGATGACGACTACTCGAAGAAGATCAAGGAAAACGCTCGAAAGAAGGCGGCCGAGCTCGCAGCAGAGCAGGCCGAGTAAATCACGAGGACCCAGGCGGAAGGAGGCTCAAATGCGATTCTTTCTTGTCTCGACGCTTGTCCTTTTGGCAGCGGCAGTTCAAGCTGCCGGAGCATCGACAGCGGCCCTGCATCCCGTGGACGGGCGGGCTGCGATCGGGGCAGCGTATGGGTACAGTGCGGGGCAGGAATCCTGTCGCGAGCGCCTCTCCGCTGAGCCGGACTATCGCAGCGATAAGCCTCTTTACCTCGAGCTGCAGCTGGGCAGTGGGAAGGACCGATTCGTTACTGTTGTCCTGGATGAGTCAGGCGGAAAGGGCAGCGGATACGACACAGTCTATATTGACGCCAACAACAACAATGACCTCACTGACGACGAGCCGGTCAAACCAAAAGTGAAGAAGCAGCGCCAGTCAACCTCAATGAATCTCGAGCCGCTCCCTGTAACAGTGAAATATGAAGACGGCGCGCAACGCACGCTGCGCATCAAGCTCAACCTCCAGGCCTATGACTTCCCCGACATGGAGCGCACTTCCTGGTCGGCCAACTATCAACTCTGCCAACACATGGAGGGAAAACTCTCGATCGGCCGAAAGCGAGACGTCCTCATAGGCATATACGATGGTTCTTCCCGGGGGCGGCGCGGAGCGAGCGGCTGTTTCGACGATTTCGGCGTTGACCGCCTGCGGATTGACCTGAACGGCGACGGCAAGTTGGACCAGGCCAAGGAAGACTTCCCTCTGAGCAAAGTCATAGCCTTTGACGGAAAGCTGTGGGAACTGGCGACCGACAGCGCGGCCAGGCAGATCGAGATCAAGCCCTGCGGCCTGCCGGTCGGCACGATCAAGCTCAGCGCCAACTTTGGCGAGGGCGCCACGATTGAGGCCGGCAAGATCGAACTTGCCGGCAACAGCGGCTACGCCTTCGCCTGCGACATTTCAGGAGAGGGAACATCCCGCATGCCCGCCGGCAAGTACCGCATATCGAGCGGTTCCTTGACGCTGTCTGACAGCGAAGGTGCCAAATGGAAAGTGACGTTCTCCTATCCGAAGGCCATTCCCGTCGAAGCGGAGGGAACCACGCCGATTGTCATGGGCAGGCCGGCGAAGGTGGATCCGACAATTACCGGCACGCTCAGAGCCGGAGGCACGATCCAGGTCTCGCACAGCCTCGTGGGCGTCGGCGGCGAGACTTACGAAACCATCTCCCGAAACGGCAAGCGCCTCACGCCCCAAGTGAAGATATCGGACGCTGAAGGCATTGATGTCGCCGAGGGCAATATGGAGTACGGGTGAGGGGACAGCTGCGGATATTCGTGGAATATCCCAAACGATCTGGCGCTTACGGAAATTGACTACGGCAAGTTTACGGTCGTCGTGACTGCGGAAACAGGACCGCTCGGCGGCAAGGTTGAGGGCAGCAAGGAGATCACTATCCGAAAGCGGTGAGCAGCAGGCCCCTCTTACGGACAACGTCCAAGCCTGTCAAGTAACTGAAACGCTCAGGCAGCCGGCGCCTCATTCTTCTCCTATGTGCCGGCCCCCGATTTTTCCCGCCAGAACATCATGGCCTTACATCCGCCGAATGCGACGCCCATCCAGGCGGCTTCCTCGATCTCCTCGGCGCTGATGCCCATGCTGCGGGCCTTGTCCAGATGGATCTCAAGGCAGGACTCGCATTGCACGGCGACCGAAAGCGCGATAGTCATAAGCTCCTTCTGGATGACATCGAGCGCGCCGGGCGCAAACGCCTTGGACATGAACTGCCCGAACGCCGTCTCTGCCGTGCCTGCCGCGGCGGCAACCGTGCCAGGCGCACAGCATTCCTCCTCGGCGACCGGAACCTCGGCGGGTCGAGGGCCCGCGGCCGCGGCGCAGCAAGGCTCTTCGGCCGGCTCGGCCGCGCCTGACGCCGGGGCGCTGACAATCTCCTGAGCGCGCTTGTCTTTCTTCGTCACGACTATCCTTCCTTTCGATTTCTCGACTATCCTGCCCACGACCGCGGCGTCCGGGCAGCCGGAGGCATGAAGCGCGCCGATGGCTCGTGGGGCGACTTCCTCCGGCACTGAAAAGAGCAGCCCGCCGGACGTCTGCGCGTCATACAGGATGTCAAGGTCGCGTTCGGATACGCCGTCATCGGTCTCCACGATCTCCGATGCGAACTCGCGGTTCCGTTCCGCCGCGCCGGATACCATGCCTTGCGCGGCGTACTCCGCCACGGCCGGAAAGGTCGGCACCGCGTCCGACCATATCTCGGCGGTCACCCCGCTCTCGCACACGACGCGGTGCAGATGCCCGAGCAGACCGAATCCTGTGACGTCCGTGCAGGCGCGCGCCTGCACCTGCCGCATGACCTCGCAGGCGCCCTTGTTGAGCGTGGCCATGGACGCCGCGGCGCTGCGCACGGATTCTTCGGAGGCGCGGCCGATCTGGGCTGCGAAAGAGATGATTCCCGTGCCGATCCTCTTGGTCAATATGAGCACGTCGCCCGGCTTGGCGCCGGCGTTGGTCACGATGGCGTTCGGGCTTATCGTGCCGGTGACGGCGAATCCAAAAAGGATCTCCTCGCCGTTGATGCTGTGGCCGCCCACAGGCACAACGCCCGCCTCGGCCAGCTTGTCCATGCCGCCCTTCAACATGCGATACATCCACTCATCGCTGAGGGTATGGATCGGGTAGCTGATGATGGAGAGCGCGCAGATCGGCGTTCCGCCCATGGCGTAGACGTCGCTCAGGGAGTTGCAGGCGGCGATCTGGCCGAACTGGTACGGGTCGTCCACGCTCGGCGCGAAGACGTCAACCGTCTGGACCAGGGCCAGATCAGGCGAAACCTGAAAGACGCCCGCGTCGTCCGCTGCGCTTATCCCAACCAGCACACGCGGGTCCTTGACGGCCGGCAGGCGCTTCAGCACGCGCGCCAGGTCCGCAGGAGGTATCTTGGACGCGCAGCCGGCGTTCTTCACCAGCTTGGTCAGCGCAACGACCTGTTCAGACCTGCCAGGCCCTTCGAGCCGCTCGCCCGCGCACGTGCAGACGTTCTTCTCGAGGAGCAGTTCGCACGGACATCCCTTTCGCGGGTCGCAGATGCAGTGGCCCAGCTTCTTCGACCGGCTCATCACTCGCGCACGTTTTGACGACATCGGCAACCTCTCACTTCCGGATTCAAAACCTCCCCGTGCAAACGCGCCCTTGGCCTATTCCTCTCCGCCAGTCAGACCGGCCGACAACCGCGCGCGCTGCATGTTTGATTCTCCCAGACGACCTGCCGGCCAACCGTATTCGCCAGCCATTAGCTCCATTTTCCTCCCAACACTTCTAACACTCTCGGCGAATCCAGGTCAAATGTTCCTCCCAGTTCCTGCAAAGCACAAGGACAGCGGACCGAGGCAGCGGCCCTGCAATCCTGGGGACTTGGTTGCGCTGCACTGCGTGGGACTTCCACGCGCCATCGAATCAATCGTCCAGTTGCCCCCTGGGGCGGATTGGATCGTGCACGGTAAAAGGGGTCAGGCTACTTTTCGGCTTAACGGAGTCCGATCCTGCGCGACTAGCCTTTTGGAGGCAAAAAGTAGCCTGACCCCTCTTACCTCTTTTACCTCCTTTTACCGTCGGCAATTGCCAGAGCCGCGCAGTCATGACTCGCAAGGTTGGCGGCCATGTCGGCGGACCAACCAAGAGCCCCGCCCGAGCCTCCCAAGACAACAACGCCTGCATGGACCCTGTTGTCTGCCGGTCGGTACAGCTTGCCCAGTATGCCGTCAGACCTGACCTCGGTCTGTATGATCGCACTTCCATGAGACATTGACTGAGTGCACTCCGTCGGGCTGCGCGCTACTGACGATGAAGGTCAGCGCCGCGGCTTGTGTCGGTCCGCTCCGGCGTCGAGCGTGGGGCGAGGCCTTCCGGACGTCGCCTCAATGCTCGCGCTCGCCCTTTCCCATTCTTCCCTGGATTCCATCACAATGGCATTGCGCGGGCAATGCGCCGAGCAAAGATCGCAACCAAAGCAATCAGCTGTGGAAGGCTTCTTCCCATACGGACAGATGTCTTCACATACCCTGGAGCTGCGATCTCGGCAACCATCGCAGCCCGGTCCTCGGACTGCGATAAAAGGAGAGGGACGCAACGCTTCGGGAATCCCGGCCTCGTAGGCCTTGACCACGGAACAGCTACGTGAGCAGCAATTGCACACCTCAAGAAGTGCACCAAAGCTGTAGATGGCGTGGTGGGCAAGGCCCGAGTTCGTTGCGTTCACACACAACGTTTCGGCTTCGCCCGGCGCGAGGCGCTTGCCCAATCCGCTGCCGATCTGGATCACGGCAGCCAGACCGAAAGACAGGCACACATCGAGTTTGTGTTCCCCATGATGAGGGTGATCGCAGGACGTCTGGCCTGCACGGCAGACACAGGGAATGGCCGCGATGAACCTCTGCCCCTCAATCAGGTTGCAGAGCTGCCGTGTTGAGAGAACGTCGTTCGTGCGAGAACGACGAACCAAGTACGGGCGAGCGTAGAGAACAAACCGACAGAACAGCCGAAAGAACGGACGGACAGTGTATCGCCCGACGGCTGTCTTACTGCATTTGAGGAGGACTTGAGCGAGGCGGATCAGAAGCGCCGCCGGCCAAAAGAAAAGGACACGCGCGATTGTGTTGCCGGTCATGCCGTATTATTGTAGCTGAACGCTAAACCTCAGCAGCACGCTTCATCGCCTCCGCTGCAGCGACTGGTTGGCCTCGGTTGCTTCCTCTTCTACGTCCCACCCACGGCTTTCATGGTGACTTTGTGCTCCGAGTCGAACCCAATGGCGTAGGTGATGTCGATTCCGTTATGCCAAAACAGATAGTAGGCGGAATCGCTTCTTTCGGCACGTTCGTATTCCTTCTCAAATCCCGTCTTCTGGCTGAGATGGAAATCTACTTCCTCGCTCCGAGGCTGTCCCATCCGTCTGGCAACTTCCTCCCGTGTCATGTCAGGCTGGATTGATTGGAAATGGCGATGAAGTCGTCGGTCGAAACCGGTGATTGGGTCGATCATTAATCGAGAAAGAGTCCATAGCCCCGCTGTGACAATGATGACAAGGACAATACACCCTATCAGAATGGCTTTCTTCATCCGCATTCCTACAAGCTACTGTATGAGTCAGCCGCGCGGAGTTGATACGTCATCTTCACCTGGTGCTTGGCGTGTTCTCCGAAAGCATCAATCCGATCCACCGCTGCTGAAGTGATTCTTGACCCGTTGCAGGTGCTCCGGGATCTTCAGTTTCTGCGGGCAGACAGTCTCGCATTCCCGGCATTCGGTACACTCATCCGCATACTTCGCAGCCCTGTCTGCTATCTTCTCGCTCCCATCGAGTTGTGCCTTCATGAGGGCCATGTTGTAGGGCTTGAACACACTGAACACGGCGAGGCTCTTTGGACATACCGAAAGACAATAGCGGCAACCGCCGCAAAAAGCTGACTGCAATTCGCCCAGGTCGTCTCCCAGAGCGGCCTCGATCTTCCTGTCTATCGAATCCTGGTACTCGGTGGAACCTTTTTCC
>SDBU01010143.1_pt1 | contig 10484 bp, 11 predicted proteins | sample 2277071 | NCBI WGS metagenome assembly SDBU01 (sample SAMN10397929, study PRJNA504765) | marine sediment metagenome | isolation source: marine sediment core GS08_GC12, 126 cmbsf | place: Arctic Ocean: Gakkel Ridge, Loki's castle | collected 2008
AAATGCTCCTGCACCTCGGTGTACAATGACATCAAAGCAAAATCCAGTACCAAGTATATCTTCACCCAGTAGACCATATTCTTTAGCCTGATTGATAGCTTTTCTCATCCTCTCAACTGCTATAGGGTACTCAGTCCGTATGTATATGTAGGCGTGATGTGCTCCGATAGCTCTAGCTCCGATGGTCATTCCCTCTAAGACTGAGTGAGGATCAGATTCAACGATACTGCGGTCCATAAAGGCGCCGGGATCACCTTCATCAGCGTTACATATTATATACTTTTCCTTCCCCTTGGCCTTAGCAGTGAATTCCCATTTTCGCCCCGTGGGGAAGCCAGCTCCTCCTCTACCTCTCAAACCAGAATTCTTGATCTCCTTTATTATCTCATCGGGTGTCATTGAAGTAAGGGCTTTGGCCAGGCCAGTGTAGCCACCTCGGGCAATGTATTCCTCTATTCTTTCAGGATCTATCAGTCCCCGATTTCTTAGTGCAATCAGTCGCTGATCTCTAAAAAATCCGATATCGCCCATCTGCGGCACCGGAGCCTTTTCTTCGGGAGGAGTATACATCAATTCTCCTACGGGCCTACCTTTCAAGAAGTGCTCCTCCACTAAGTGAGGAATGTCCTTTTCGGTAAGCATTTGATAGAATATCTCACCCGGATGGACCACCATAATCGGTCCCTGGGCACAAAATCCGTTACACCCCGTCCTCACAATTAGAATTTCTTTCTCCAGCTTATGCTTCTTGAGTTCTTTTTCCAGGGCTTCTTCTATCCTCAAGGATCTATTTGAGACGCAACCGGTGCCGGCACAGAGCATGAGGTGCATTCTATATTCAGCCATTCGACTTCCCTTTTTCGAGTATAGGAAACATAAGGCAAACAGTCATCATTCCTACCTTCAGACCACAGGATCTTGATTCCTAGGAGACTCGTTCACTTCCTATGGCCAGAGCGTATTTCGCAAGGATCTTGCCACCCATAATATGCTCGTCAAAAATCTGGCGAGTCTTGTCTTCGGTTACATCAACATACTTGACCGGGGCTTCTCCTTTCAATTCAACAGTTATCATGGGTTCACGACTGCAAAGTCCAGCGCAGCCGGAACTAGTAACAATTACGTCTTTGGCATCCTTCTCTTCCATCAGGGCCAAAATGGCAGCCATTATCTTGCGGGCCCCCGCAGCAATACCGCAGGTCCCCATGTGAACAATAATTTTGGCTCGAGCAGTCCCTTCCCGCAATACCACCATTTTTCTCATTTTTTCACTAATCTGTTCCAGATCTTCAGGTTTTAGTTTTGGCATATTCGGCACCCTTGTACTTTTCTACGGTTTTTTGAATTTTAACCTGAGTCACCTTCCCGTACAAATCGTCCCCAATAGTAACTACGGGAGCTAGTCCACAGCAACCTACACAGCGCACGGCCTCCAAAGTAAAATTCAAATCGGAGGTAGTTTGACCGGCTTTGATCCCTAAGTTGCGCTCCAAGCCTTCCAGTATCTTCTGAGCTCCCCTTACATGGCAGGCGGTACCGAGGCAGACACTGATTATATAGCGCCCCCGCGGCGTCAGACTAAAACCCTTATAGAAGGTGGCTATGTTATATATCTGGCTTAGGGGAATGTCCAGGTCCGAGGAAACATATCTTATTATATTCTCAGGCAAATACCCGTATTCGGTGTTGATATCCTGGAGAAGGGGCACTAGAGTTCCTCTCCCGTCCTTACTGACCCCCATTAGTTCAGTAATTTTCTTCAAATCCTTCTCTTCCAACTCGGGTTTGACCGTTTCTTCATCCTCAGGCTGAGCTATGTTTGTCACCGGACAATTGTTCCAGCAACTACCACAACCCGTGCACTTGGATTCATCAACAAACCTGGGATGTTTTTTCACTCGTACCTTGAACATGCCCGGTTCACCTTCAATCCTATCTACATCTGCCATGGTAATGATCTCGATATTCTGGTGTCTTCCCGCATCTACCAGCTTGGGAGCTAGAATGCACATAGAACAGTCATTAGTAGGGAAGGTCTTGTCTAATTGGGCCATTGTCCCCCCGATTGCGGGTTTCTCATCTAGAAGATATACCTTGTATCCCGATTCAGCTAGATCGAGCGCAGCCTGAACGCCTCCTATCCCTCCTCCAATGACCAGTACGGATGCTATTTTTCTTTTTTGCATCGTAGACAGATTGCTCATTCTCCTTTCACTAGATTAAGGGAAGTGAGTAGCGGCAAAGGGTCTGTTAAGTGCCGTTCAAGCCAACTCTTTCCTTCTATTCCCAGGGCTAGTCCCAGAAGCTCAGTAAAATAGAAGACCGGCAGGCCGTCTTTACCATAGCGCATATCCAGGTTCGCCTGACATAGCGGACAGGCGGTAGCTATGGCTTGGGCCCCCGCTTCCTTGGCCATCTCAACGATATTTCTGGCAAGTTTTTCCACGATATCAACCCTGGTTAAGGATAGACTTGCCCCGCAACACTCTGTCTTATCGGACCAGGGGAGAGACTCTGCACCAATAGCTTCTATCAGATTATCTATGACCTGGGGTTGCTCTTCATCGTCAAATTGGGTGAGCTTATGGGGTCGGACAATTACGCATCCATAGTAAGGAACCAACCTAAGGTCTTTCAGCGGATTAGTAACTTCTTTCCTGATGGTCTCCAAACCAACACTATTATAGATGACATCCAGAAGGTGCCTGATTTTGAAACTGCCCTTGTAAGGAATACCCATTATCTCCTCCATCTTTACCCTCAGCTCTCTATTCTCCTTCAGGACAATATCGGTCTTCTTAAATCGGCTGAAACAGGCGGCACAGGCAACAACCATATCCAGCCCTTGCTTTTCTGCCAGGAGAAGGTTTCGGGCTGCCAGGGCCTGCCCAAGAAGATAATTTGTGCTGTGACCGGAACTTGCTCCACAGCAGTTCCAGTCAGGAATCTCAATCAACTCAAGCCCCAATGCCTGGCATATAGCGGAAGTAGATAAGCCATATTCCTTGGCGGTACCGTCAAGTGAGCATCCGGGAAAATAGGACAGCTTCAAATTCTACTCCTTTTTGCTCTAGCCAAAGGTTCTGAAAATAGTCTCTAGTTCGTGAACATTTTCTATACGGGTAGGTAAGAGATTCAATTTACCCTTACGAAACATCTTAATTCCCAGTCCTATGTCTTCAAATAGATTTAGGCTCAGCAATTTAAAGAGAGCCAAGAGAGATACCTCGTGCATGCGTCCGTATTCTCTGAGGCAATTGAGAAAAACTCGGTGAAATGTCTGGATACCAGTCTGCCCACTCCTGATGCCATTTTGAATAGCCATTCCTTTTAGAGTATCCAGGATGGTTGGTAGGTCCACCTCATTGGGACATCTGGTGTAGCAAGTCTCACAGGAAGCGCAGAGCCAAATAGTAGAGCTAGACAGAATTTTTTCGCGCAATCCGAGTTGAGCCATCCTGATGATTTGATTAGGAGCCCAGTCCATGGCAAAATTAATGGGACAGCCAGCGGAACACTTCAGACACTGGTAACACTGGTGTAGGTCCTTGCCACTTTTCTGTTGCACCAGTTCAGCAAATCCAGGCTCAACTGTGTCCTTATTGCTAGTCTTGGTGATAGTGAGGACTTTCACGTGTCTTATCCTCCTTGCCGTTTGCAACCTTTCCCTTCTCGAGAGCTTCAGTCCTGATCGCTGCTTCATTAGTCAGAAAATATGAGAGACGTTCTAGCTCGGTCGAGAAGTCGGCGGCGTGCAGCTCCACGCCATCGGGAACCAGTATCCTGGCAGGGGCAAAGTTCAAGATAGCTCTTATGCCACTGAGGACAAGCATATCAGCGATCTGTTGTGCTACTTTCGCCGGTACTGCAATAATTCCTATTTGTATGTCTTGCTCCTTAATTTTCTCCGGCATTTCAGATACGTCCTGCAGGATTACATTTTCCCATTTCTTTCCGATCTTCCGTAGGTCATTATCAAAAACGGCCACGATTCCAAACCCGCGCTTTCTAAATCCCGGATAGGCGAGCAGCGCCGAACCTAGATTTCCTGCACCGACTAAAGCCACATTCCACGTCCGGTTGATCCCTAGAATTTGAGAAATGGCTTCTTTTAGGTTCTTGACGTAATAACCTGTCCCCACCTTACCGAACTCGCCAAAGCAGGATAGATCTTTCCGAATCTGAGCTGCACTATAACCCACTCTTTCTCCCAGTTCATCTGAAGAAATGATCTCCATTCCCCCTCTGTCCAGCTCATCAAGTGCTCGGTCATAGGTTGACAATCGGGCCACCGCTGCTTCAGCGATTCTTTTCTTCCAGCTCATGTGGGTAACCTCTACTTGTTGAAATTAACAGACAACTCGTGAAAACTGTCACAGGATTCGACAAAAAAAACTTGGCTAAATTCCCTCGTAGCATCCTCCTTTGACTTCCCGGCTTCGCTAACACTCCTCGAGGCGCCTGCCATCCCCCTCATAGGGGTCAGATCACCCATCAGGAATATTATACACAAAAACCATTAGTATGTCAAGTCGCAAAAGAATCCGTCTAACCTTTTTCCTTGAAGAACAATTCTACCGGCTAAATAATCAACAAAGTAGCAACTCTATCCACTTATTTACTACCCTCCTCCACTAGAACCTTCTGGTGTTTGACATATTCTAACCGATCAATATCGCATTTCGAGTAGAACCTGTTCTTTCACCACTAAATCCACCTATAGCCTCGTTGGATAACCTTCTTGGTCCGCTTCGTTATTATATGTCATATTGAAATCATTTGCAAGCAAATTCTCTCTTCTTGGAGACTTCTTTTCCTTTGTGCCGGCCCGGTCTTTTTCCGGAGGGAATTTGTATGTTATGGATGAGAGCCTTCAAGTTTTCTTTGTCTTACGGAGTAACTTTTGCGGGGTAAGAAACATGAGAAAATCCATGGTCGAACAAATAATTCTAGATACCCTCGCCCTGGGAAAACCATTGCTGGGTTCTCACTTTGGCCTGGGACTTATTTTCATTGGCAGAAGCTAAACCTTGTCTTTCCTCGGATTTTGCTATTTTTTTCTCTAGCTTCTGAATTCTATTTACCAGGATATTCACCGCTTCGGCTACCGGATCAGGTAGCTTCCCATGCTCCAGGTCTATGAGGGGTTCTACGGGAGGTTTCTTGCGCGTCACCGTCCGGCCCGGCACTCCCACTACGGTGGCACCTGGAGGAACCGGCTTGATCACTACTGATCCTGATCCAATGAGGGCTCCGTCTCCAATCTTAATGGGTCCAAGGATGGTAGCTCCAGCGTGGATAACTACAGAGTTCCCAATGGTGGGATGACGTTTCTTCTTCTTCAGGGTAGTTCCTCCCAGAACCGCCCCCTGATACATGAGAACATCGTCTCCGATTTCCACAGTTTCCCCTATAACCACTCCCATCCCATGGTCAATGAAAAATCTTCTTCCAATCTTTGCCCCCGGATGAATCTCAATCCCGGTCAAGAAACGATTTATATGGGAGATGAATCGGCCCAAAAAGCGGAAATCATGACTCCAGAGGTAATGAGCTATGCGGTGCGCCCACATAGCATGCAGGCCGGGGTAGCAAAGAATTACCTCTGCCCGGCTCCGTGCTGCCGGATCTCTATCGAAGATAGCCTGAAGGTCTTCTTTGAGCCTGTCCCACATCTTAAAAACACCTCCTTGAAATTCACGGCTGTTCTCTGGGGATATTACACATATACGCCTATTTCGTCAATTCTCATTTTCATCAAATTCTTTCTCTTCCTAAGAAGCTCTTGCCACCATTCAGTTTATATGCTTGATCAATCTTGTCCAGTATTTTTTGCAACTTTTCGACCTCTTGAAGCATGCTTGACCGGGTAGATAAGTAAGATAAAATAGGCTCACTTTATATTCCAACTATAAAAGCCTTGGAATCAATATTCTATTCCTGTAAGTTGGACCACTAAGAATGAGAAAAAGGTCTAAAGTAGCCATTGTTTTGTTGATAGTCATCTGTATTGTCTTCGCCTATTTCTACCTATCCTATATGGAAGAAAAAGGACGGGAAGATCTAGACTACGAGACACTTTACTTTTCCCTTGGTATTCAAAGAATCGACCCACCTCAAAAAACTGAGGATTTCACCTTAAGGACTCTAGAGGGGGAGAGGGTAAGCCTGAAGGATTATCGGGGCAAGGTTATCTTCCTGAACTTCTGGGCTACCTGGTGTGGACCCTGCCGGATGGAAATGCCCTCCATGGAGAAGCTCTGGCAGGACTTCAAGGAAGAGAATTTTCTCATTCTGGCCGTTAACATTCAGGAAGAAAGCAAGCTGGTCAGTTCTTTTATGAAAGAAATGAACTTGTCCTTCCCCGTGCTTTTGGATGAAAAGGGAAGCGTGGCACGTAGTTATGGGATCAGGGGAATTCCCACTACTTTTTTTCTAAATTCCGAAGGGGAAACAATAGGCACCGCTGTAGGAGAGAGGGATTGGGCCAGCGAGGAATCCTTTAGATTAATACGGGAGCTCCTCTTGGAGACAGTATCTTGAGAGATAATATACTTTTTGGGCGGGGAAAGGATCACCATTCCGCCATTAGAATTGGCTCAGATTGCGAAGAAGATCCAAAAGAATGTTTTTAGCTAAGGAGTGGCTTGGCTCAGGAAATAAGAAAGACCTTCCAGCTGGATAGCAAGATCCACGTTCTTAAGCTTGACATAGGCAGGAGGGACGATTCTGGTGGGAGCAAAGTTTAAGATGCCTTTGACTCCACCCTCTACTAGTTTATTGGCCACCTGTTGAGCTACTATTGCCGGGGTGGTAATAATTCCAATGTCTATTTCCTTCTGGGATATAACCTCAGGTATCTTTTTAACATCCTGGATTGTTACTCCCTCCCAAGTCCTGCCTACCTTGGATGGATCATTGTCGAAAGCTGCTTTTATCTTGAGCTCTTTACTCTTGAATCCGGGATAGGCAAGAAGAGCTGATCCTAATTTTCCCACTCCTACCAGGGCTATTCTCTGATCTCTATCCAATCCAAGGATATGGGAAATTTCCCCTTTTAGTTCGCCTGCCTTATACCCTTGACCGGGGACGCCGAACTCTCCAAAGTAGGCTAGATCTTTTCTTACCTGGCCATCTGAGGTACCCACCTGCTCAGCTAGTCTTTGAGAGGGGACAATTTCGTCGTCATCGAACTTTTTGATGGCTCTAAGATAGATAGACAGACGCTCTACAGTGATTTCCGGTATTTTGAATCTGGGCATTTTTTTGTCCTTCCTTTCTTATTTTGATCCTTCAGCTGCTTTTGGCAACCCTCTACCCCGAGCTTGCCTTCACAAGGTTTCAGGCGGAGCTCTTGTTTCAACAGATCCGGGGTAGCTGCTCGCCGGTGAGCATGTCTACCACCCGTCGGGTCCCTATCCCTGTTCTAAGGTACACTTTGCCCTTGGGCTCGGAAACTACCTTTCCCATAATCTGGCTCTCTTTTCCCAGAGGATGAGATCTTAAGATGGACAGCAGTTTTTCTGCCTCCTCTTTCTTAGCTATTAGGACTACTTTTCCTTCATTGGCCAGATATAAAGGGTCAAATCCCAGCATTTCGCAGATGGACGCAACTTCCTCCTTGATAGGTATCTTCTCCTCCCACAGTTCAATGCCAAAGGGATGGCCTAAGACTATTTCATTGAGGATACTGGCTACCCCGCCCCTGGTAGGATCACGCATCATTTTTATGCCCCGGCCTTGAGATAGAATCTTACCAATAAGGTCATTTAGAGGAGCGCAATCGCTTTCTATTTCAGTCTGAAAATCAAATTCCTCACGTCCCGAGAGGGTGGCAATGGAATGATCCCCAATAGTTCCGTTGATGATTATTCTGTCATCTGTCTCAATTCTTCGCGGGGAGAGATCCTCCTGGGTCCTCACAATTCCCACCCCACTGGTATTAATAAATAGCCCATCAACACTCCCGTGTTCCACCACCTTGGTATCTCCGGTAATGATCTGAACTCCGGCTCCCTCAGCTGCTTTTTTGATGGAGGAGACAATTTTTTCCAGGGTAAGAAGCTCCAGTCCCTCCTCGATAATGAGGGCGCAGGAAAGAAAGAGGGGTGCTGCCCCGCTCACGGCTAGATCATTTATGGTGCCGCATACAGCCAGTTTTCCGATATCTCCTCCCGGAAAAAAAAGGGGTCTGATGACATAAGAGTCTGTAGTAAAAGCCCAGCGAATCTTCTCTTTATCAAAAATAGCGGAGTCACCCAGCAATCTTAAGAACTTGTTATCAAAGCTTCGCAAAAATACGTCATTGATGAGCTGATGCGAGAGTTTACCGCCACTTCCATGAGCCAGAAGAATTTTTTTCTTCACTAAAACTTTTCCTCAGAATATTTATAATAAGCGGCGCAGGTTCCCTCACTGGAAACCATACAGGCCCCTACAGGATGGGAGGGTATGCAGACTTTCTTGAAAAGGGAGCAATTCAGAGGGCTCTTTAGACCTCGAAGAATATCCCCACAGATACATTCTGGATGCTCCCTGCTCTTTGCCACCTTGAGGGGAAGTCTTACCTCAGCATCGAAAGAAGAATACTCTTTCCTTATCTTTAGTCCACTCCCCGGAATTTCACCTATTCCTCTCCATGAGGTAGATCTTTCTTCAAATACCATGTCCATGAGCTTCTGAGCTTTGAGATTACCCTGGTAGGTCACTGCCCGGCGGTACTCATTTTCCACTTTGGCCTGGCCTAATTTTTTCTGGCTAAGGAGAAGATGAATACTCTCAAGAATATCCAGGGGTTCAAAGCCAGCCACTACACAGGGGATACGGTATTTCCGGGCCAGGAATTCGTATATTTTGCTTCCGGTAATGGTTGATACATGACCCGGACAGAGAAAACCATCAATCTCGATCTGGCGATCCTCCACCAGGACTTGCATGGCAGGAGGCATTATCTTATGTCCCGAGAGGACCAGATAATTGGAGATACCTCCCCTAGAAGCCATGAGGATGGAAGCAGCTACTGTAGGGGCGGTAGTTTCAAACCCTATACCCAGGAAGATAATCTTTTTCTGGGGGTTTCTTTGGGCTATTTTTATAGCTTCCAGGCTGGAATAAACAATCTTCACCTGGGCTCCCTCAGAGGCTTCCTGGGCTAGGCTGGATCTCGATCCGGGAACCTTTACCATATCTCCAAAGGTGGCTATGATAACTTTATCCTGATGAGCATAGGCAATGGCCTTATCTATATAATCATTGGAAGTGACGCAGACCGGGCAACCAGGACCAGAGACGAGACTAAGCTCTTCCGGCAGAAGATCCGTTATTCCATAACGAAAGACAGCCATAGTATGCGTCCCGCACACTTCCATTAGAGAGATTTCTCTATCTATATCCTCCATAAGCTGGTGGATTTTTCTAGCCAGTCGTCTTGCTGGCTCTTCTTGGCGAAACTCACTAAGATACTTCATTTTTCTCTCTACTTCGCTGCGTAGCTTTAAGTTTCCTTATCAGCTGCCATTTCCCTCGCTCCCAAAATTCTTCCTTTTTCCTCAGCTCGAAGTCTCGCAAAGGGGAAAGAATTAACGTCCGCTCCGGGAAAGGCAGCTCATTCACTAGCTACTGCCTCCATAGTTGCCAGGAGCTGAAGCAGCTCCTGGGCTTCTTTTGTGTTGATCTTGCTAATAGCAAATCCGGCATGGAGAAGGACATAATCTCCCACTTTTACCTTATCTAAGAGCATGAGGCTTACTTCTCTTTTCACTCCTCCCAGCTCTCCCCTGCCCATCTTTCCTTCAATAGAAGTTATTCTTACTGGTATGGCTAAACACATTTTATTTTTGTTCCTTCTTAATCTTTCTCCCATAGTGGGCTACTGCCGCCTGACCCAGGGAAATTCCCCCATCATTGGGGGGAACCCGACTGTGAGTATAGACTCGGAAATTAGCCGACTCTAGAAGAGGAAAGACCCTTTGCAAAAGATACATATTCTGAAAGACCCCTCCACTGAGAGCCACCCTATTTAAATCCGTTCTTTCCCTGATTAGCTGGCAACTTTGGAGAATAATTAAAGCAAGGCTGTTATGGAATCTGGCCGCTATAGCGCCCCCTCTTTCATCTTTTCCCAGGTCAGCCACCACAGATCTAATAAGGGGTCCAGGGTCAAGGATGAACTTTTCCCCTTCCCTCAGGATGCTGAAAGGATAGCTTTTTTCCTCTTTATCGTCGCACGCCATTTCCAGCTCCATAGCTGCCTGACCTTCGTAGTTTATCTCATTCCGAATCCCAATCAAGCTGGATACCGCGTCAAATAGCCGACCTACAGATGAAGTTAAGGGAGAATTTATTCTCTTTTCTATTAACCTATCAACTCCTAAGATCTTATCTGGATTTACTTTCTTAAGATGCTTTAAGGCAAGTTCAAGCCCGTCTTCTCCAAAGGCTTCCTTCAAATAAGAGAGAGCCATTCGCCAGGGCTTCTTGATAGC
>SDBU01010144.1_pt1 | contig 10483 bp, 8 predicted proteins | sample 2277071 | NCBI WGS metagenome assembly SDBU01 (sample SAMN10397929, study PRJNA504765) | marine sediment metagenome | isolation source: marine sediment core GS08_GC12, 126 cmbsf | place: Arctic Ocean: Gakkel Ridge, Loki's castle | collected 2008
GTAAGAGTTTCTTTTAATGAAGATAATCCTATGAACTCTGTAGGCGGTGTCCAGGTATTTGCCGCGCTCAAAGAAGTTGGTACTATCCTGCAGACCAGTCCGGATTTTAATGAACTGTTGGAAGACAATTTCTTTCCTATTGTAAACTATTATCTGGCCAGCAAGGAAAATCAAGAGAAAATTAAATCGGCATCCAGTATTGACGAGGTTGTCAATAAGTCTGAAATCAAAGTTCTAACTATAGAAGAGACAGCTGCAGCAGCAGCTGAACCGGTTTCAATTGAGCAGGGAATCACCGAGCAGGCGGAAGAGAAAAAAACTTCTACAGTAAAAAAACCTTCAGCATATGGATCTGTATTGAGAGTGGACAGCAGCCGGATTGATCTTCTTCTGAATTTAGTAAGTGAGACAATAATTACCAAAGCCACCTTTAATCTGATCAGCGATAAATTCGGTAAGATACTTCAAGGTTTTCGGCAATCAGAGATACTTTTTCGGGAAAAACTGACTCACTTGTTTAATTCTCTGCCTGATAATCTGGTTGAAAACGGCAATGGGGATTCGCTCAGCAATATAAAAAGAATGATAACCGAACGTTCCGAAGAAATATTGAATATTTTTGATCTATTCCACGGTAATCTGAAAGAAAATATAAATAAATTCCGCGATACAGCTCAAAGCCTGGGCAGAATAACTTCTGATCTGCAAGAGGGAGTTATGCAGATCCGTATGGTGCCCATTTCCCAGCTGTTTTCACGTTTTCCGCGCCTGGTTAGAGACCTGGCCCGCGACCTGGATAAGGATGTGAAATTGATCATTGAAGGTGAAGATACTGAGCTTGACAAATCGGTTGTTGAGGACCTGGTGGATCCTTTAGTTCACTGTGTACGCAATTCTCTTGATCACGGAGTAGAAACGCCCGAGGAGCGAATTAAAGCGGGCAAAGATACCCAGGGAAAAATAGAACTTAGTGCTCATAATGAAGGTAATTTAATTGTAATTAAGATATCTGACGACGGCAAGGGAATTGATGTTAATTCAATCCGCCGGAAAGCTGTGGAACGCGGCATAATTCATCCAAATAAGAATCTAAGTGAAATTGAGGCTTTTAATCTTATATTTGAAGCAGGATTTTCTACAGCAAGTAAAATCACCAACGTTTCCGGACGGGGGGTAGGGCTGAATGTAGTAAAAAAACAGGTTGAGAAATTAAATGGTAGTGTCAGTATCTGGTCTGAAATGGGTAAGGGAAGTACCTTTACCATTAAATTACCTTTAACTCTGGCTATTATTCAGGGAATGCTGGTACGCGTAGGTAAAGAGATATATGCAATACCAGTGTCATCGGTTATAGAGAGCTTGCGTTTGAAAACTTCCGACATTAAAATGCTTGATCATTATGAAGTATTTGATCTGCGTGATGATGTTCTTTCCCTGATCCGCCTTGACAGACTCTTCCGGATAGAAACTGAACAAAAAGGGAATTATCATTTTATCATAGTTGTCGGTTCTGAAGATAAAAAGGTTGGTCTAATGATTGATTCCCTTATTGGTGAAGAAGATGTGGTCATAAAACCGCTTAAGGATAGATATACAAACTCTCCAGGCATTGCAGGAGCAACTATACTGGGTGATGGTACTGTTTCTCTTATCCTGGATGTAGGCCAGCTTCTAGATTATGGATTGAAAAGCGGAATGGATGAGCGCAAAGAAAGAGAGATGGCCTTTCGCTAACCTCCGTATAGCAGGGATTCCCCCTGCTATAAGTGAAAGCCGAGGAAGGACTTTATGGATACGGCTGTTAATCAGATATCAATAGAAGAAGCCGCGGATCTGCAACAGAAGATCGACTTTAAAATGGTAACCTTCCGCCTTGGGGGAAAGGATTACGGCATTGACATTATGAAGGTAAAGGAGATCCTGAAGGGGAATAATTTTACCTTTGTGCCCAATACTCTCCCCTATGTAGCAGGTGTTTATAACCTGCGGGGGGATATTATCCCCATTATTGACTTGAGAAAGATGTTTTATCTCCCCGGGGATGTAAAAAAACATAAAGCTCAAGAAGAAGTGATCATATTGCGTCTGGTTGATGATCTTATATTGGGTATAATTGTTGATTCTATTAACAAAGTGCAGGGTATAGTTTCAGACACCATACAACCTCCGCATCCACTCTTCGGGGACATTAATATTAAATATATAGCCGGTGTAGTTGAACATGAGAAACACTTGTTTATTATTCTCGATGTAGAGCGAATTTTCAGTGAAACCGCGGAACCCTTTGAACAAATACAGCCCCCAGGGGAAAAAGAAAAGAAGGGCATAGTCAAGAAAGCTGCTCTCCAGGAAGTGAATTACAGTTTTGTTGTTGAAACTCTGCGTACCTTCAAATCTTTTTATGTATCAGATTTGAATCGAAAATGGGTTGAAACTCGTTTCAAAGAATGGAAAACATTACGGGAAGATGAGAATAAACCAATCCAGCTTGCTGGTCCTGAAGATGCAGGGCAATATCTTGAAAATTATTTCTCACCTTACGCAAACAGGTTGTGGGGGGCGGATTATAAAGAGAATTTATTGAAACTGATGCCGGATACTCCGGAAGGTATGTTTAACGTCTGGAATCCCGGCTGCGGACGCGGTTTTGAATCTTACTCAATAGCTTCTATAATCAGGATAAAATATCCTGAGTCACCCTTTAAAATATGGTCCAGCGATAATGATTTACTCAGTATTTCAGCTGCCCCCAATCTACTGCTGGATAGAAATGAAATACCTGACTATTTTTTTGCTGCTCAACTCATAATTGAGCAGGATAAAGGATGTAAATTTCTTGATGCTATCAAGGCTAATATCATTTTCGAATATCATGACCTAACTCATAAAAATGAATTTCCAAAACTCGACCTTATAATCGCCCGTGATATCCTCTCTTTTTTCGACCTTTCTCTACAGGATCGTTTGCTTACCGATTTCAGGGAACATCTTAAAGAGGGAGGTATCTTGATTTTGGGGATCAATGAGGAAATCAAAGAGAATGGCTGGTATCGTCTTGAAGAAGGAAATATTATAGCTTATAAAAAGAATAAAACCTAATAATTATAACCAGGGAGGTAAATTTAATTAATGAGAGTCGAATACATAAACCCATTTGTTGAATCTGCATTTAATGTTCTGAAGGAAGTTGTAGGCGGTGAGCTGACCAGGGGGGACTTATACTTGAAGTCGACAAGTCACCCTGTGCTCGGTATTACTGTTATTGTAGGGCTGGCGGGTGATGTCGAAGGTAGAGTTCTCATCGATATGTCCAGAGAAACCGCTCTAGCTATTGCTTCGGTAATGAATGGTGAAGAACTATCGGATTTTAATGATCTGGCGAAAGCCACAATCAGTGAATTGGCAAATATGATTACTGCTCAGGCTGTTACCAAACTCTACGATTTAGGCTTCAAGTTCGATTTGACTCCGCCGGCGCTGATTACCGGTCAGAATCTTGAAGTTTCAAATGCGGGAGTTGAGACCCTTATTGTACCGATTGAAATGCCTCAAGGCAAGATAGAGATAAACGTAGCTATTCGCGAGAGAGGTTTGGAGGAACATTTATGAAAACAAAATCTGATTTTCCAAGTATTAATGAAAGACCCCCGGAGGGATTAAGGGAAGACGGCACTGCTTTCAGTGTTTTGATTGTGGACGATTCCATGTTTGTTGCCAAGCAAATTGGTCAAATATTAACTTCCGAGGGATTCAATATTGCCGGTACCGCCGGTGACGGCGAAGAAGGGTTGGAAAAATATAAAGAGCTATATCCCAATGTTGACCTGGTTACTATGGATATTACCATGCCAAAAATGGATGGTGTAACTGCCTTAACCAAGATATTGGAATTTGATAAAGAGGCAAAGATCATAATGATAAGTGCCCTTGGTAAGCAGGATCTGGTAAAAAAATCCCTGATGCTCGGAGCTAAGAATTATATTGTAAAGCCCCTCGATCGTAAAACGGTATTGGAAAGGGTGGTTTCAGCACTCAACCGATAGAATACCAGCTTCAATATGCCCGTTTTGGCTATATTGACAAAAGGGGTAATTTATTCTATTTAAGTGGTTAAGGGCGGCTAGCTCAGCTGGTTAGAGTACGTGCTCGACACGCACGGGGTCGCTGGTTCGATTCCAGTGCCGCCCATAAAAAGGGTTCCGTAACTGGAACCCCTTTTCTAATAATCTCAACTTTTTATAGCGCCGGCGTCTTTTCTATCATAACCAGCTTGTCAACCTTTAATTTGTGGAATGTGCTATATAGCAAGTCGCTGCAGCCGACAATTTGCAACAATCTATTCTGGGCAAGAAGCAGCTGCCTGGTACGCAGGATTTTCCCCAGGCAGGTGGAATTTATTGAATTTACATCAGCCATATTGAGTGTAATAATCCGGTGGGTTCCGGTAACGATGTCATCAAGATATTTCTCATATTCGGCTGTGGTATAATCGTCAAGCGGTCCTGATATATTAAAAATTATCTCTTCTTGTCCAACTTCCTTTTTACTAAACAATTAAGCTTCCTTTGCGAGTTTAGCTGGTTTCCCTGTGGTACTTATCGTACTGAAAAGCATTTCCCTTGACCGATAAATTTGAGAGGGCCTTACCCGGAATGATTTTTATTATATACTATAGGTCATGCGGATTAAAAAAAATAGAGAGACTATGCCTGAGAAACTGAAAAGCTTTTATTATTTTAATTTTGCTGAACATGATTTTATCCACCGGGAGTTATTTTCTGATAAATATTATGGAAATGTAATTGAAGTTATTGCCGGCATAGCTGATTTCTGTAGAAAATGGCTGGCTGAAGAATCGTCTTCCTGCGGCCGATATAGATCCATCACTCCTCCGGGTAACTCGCTGGTTCATGGCAGGTTTGAGGTGTTTGCCCGGGACGAGGTAACGTTTTTACCGAGTACAGTAATTGGCCCTGCAAATGGCGAACCGGGCAGATTGTTTATCAGTAAAGGGGCGCAGGTTATAGGAGCTGCTCTTTTCCTTGATAGGGGAGATATCTTTATTGGTGAAAACACCACCCTGCAGCCGGGAAGCTGTCTGAAGGGACCGGTTATAATAGGCGCGGGAAATGACATCCGGCCGGGATGCTTCTTCAGGGGGGATGTTATAAGCGGCACTGGCTGCATTTTAGGCTGTGAAGCAAAAAATGCTGTGTTTCTCGATTATGCTGATTTTCCTCACCCCTCTTATGTAGGCGACAGTCTGCTCGGCTTCGGTACTCATTTCGGCAACCAGGTAACTGCCGCGAATTTCAGTATATTTTCCAGTATGCTGCCTGTTGCTAAACAAAAGAATATAATAGTCAAGGTTGATGATGTAAAGTACGATACGGGTCTCAAGAAGCTGGGCCTGGTGCTGGGCGATTACTCACAGGTGGGCTGCAGCTCTGTTACTGATCCCGGTACTTTCCTCGGACCCCGAACCATGGTTTATTCATTGACCAGGCTGCAAAAGGGCTTTTACGGTCCCAATCAAATTATTAAAAATAAACCCCTTGAAAAGGGTGTTTTAGAAATAAGTCCTTTGATGAATCAAGATCAGACCGGTGCCCCGGATGTAGATATTGATTCCGCATCACCGGTGCGGAGGAGATTTAATGGATTATGAAACAAAGATACATTGATTTACGTTCAGACACGGTTACCCTTCCTACCCCTGAAATGAGGAAGGCGATATTCGAAGCTGAGGTCGGGGACGATGTGCTTCAGGAAGATCCGACCATAAATTCCCTGGAAAGTTATACTGCCCGGCTGCTGGGTAAAGAGGCAGCATTATTTGTACCTTCCGGTACCTTTGGTAACCAGTTGGCAATTTTTACTCATTGCCGTCACGGTGATGAGGTTGTACTTTCCGAACATTCTCATGTTGTCCAGCATGAAGCTGGAGCCTCTGCGGTTATAGCCGCTGTACAGCTGCGCACTTTTTGGCCGGTTTTGAGCTACCCTGAATGGCCGGAAATTGAATCCCGGGTGCGAAAAGCTCAAAACATCCACTACCCGCACACCGGTTTAATTGTATTGGAAAATGCGCTCTCCCAAGGGGACGTAATGCCTCTTGAAGAAATGGAGCACATATACAGACAAGCCTCCGGATTAAAGATTCCGGTTCATCTAGACGGTGCCCGTATTTTTAACGCTGCTGTTTACCTGGGCGTGGATGCCCGTGATATTGCCGCTTTTGCAGATTCCGTGATGTTCTGTCTTTCCAAAGGCCTTTGCGCACCTGTAGGTTCGCTACTGGTCGGCAGGCAGGATTTTATTGACCAGGCTCGTCGTAAAAGAAAGATTATGGGCGGCGGCTTGCGCCAGGCGGGCTTTTTAGCGGCTGCCGGTCTGGTAGCGCTAAAGACCACTGTTCATAGTCTGGGCGAGGACCACCGGAAAGCAGAGATCCTGGCCGCTCTTTTGACCTCTGGTGGTCTGGTGGAAATGAAACCGTCACGTACAAAGATAAATATGTTTTTTATTCATTTCATAAAAGATAAATATATAGGATTGGAAAATCGGTTTGTCGAAATCCTTAAGAAACATGGAATCCTGACCTATCCTCCTAAAGATGGCTGGATCCGTTTTGTTGCTCACCACGATGTCACTTTTAAAGATATCGAAGTAATTGAGCAGAAAATAACTCGAATATTCGAAGAGCTTTCTTCCTAGTTTTTTAATGCCGGAATTACCAGAAGTTGAAACAATAGCCCGCGGGCTTAATAATCACCTTGTAAACAAACAAATTGTTGCTCTTGATATACGCTGCAGCAAAATCGTTAATGGGGACGAAGAGACTTTCAGGCGGATAATCTGCGGCCTGAGAATTAAAAGGATCTATCGGTATGGGAAATATCTCTTCCTGGTGCTGTCAACTGAAGTTGTTGTGAGCATTCATCTACGCATGAGCGGACAGCTTTTTCTTAACGGTTATGAGGCAATACCGGCTAAACATACCCATCTTGATTTCTATTTTAAAAATTATAATAAAAAGCTCAGTTATCGTGATATAAGAAAATTCGGACGTCTGGAGATTATTTCCAAAGGAGATATCAGTAGGTATATCAGAACAAAAAAATTGGGCCCCGATGCTCTTGAAATAGACAGCGTTTCTCTGTCAACAGCCTTGAAAAGCAGTAAGCGGACTTTGAAGGCTCTACTACTGGATCAATCACTGCTCGCCGGTTTGGGTAATATCTACGTTGATGAAACCCTGTTTCTGACCGGGATCCTACCTTTCACCAGCGGCAATAAGCTTACCGGCAGGCAGATGGAAAAACTCTTCAACGCTATCAGCGAAGTTCTGCAGCAGGCGATAAAGAACAGAGGTACCACACTCTCTGATTTTATAGATGTACATGGTAAGCAAGGCAGCAATCAATTCTTCTTAATGGTATATGGCCGGGCTGGTAAACCCTGTCCTAAATGCAGGCAACCGATCATTAAAACCAAAATAAACGGCCGGGGAACTCATTACTGTGCTTCTTGTCAAAGGTAACGGCTTTTTTTCATGGATGGAGCTTCATATTGACAAATGAAAACAGGGCAATTAGGATTAAATTTGAAACTTGATATTATGGCAGTTTTATTTCACCAAGGAGTACGTAGAAATGCCTTCAACTGACCTGATATTTGCACTGCTCAAACAGTTTGCCATGAAAAAGAAAAGCTCAAATCTGGATTTTGTTGAGTTTGTTGCATTTTGTCAGAAATATGCTGAAAAGTTCGGTGACAAGGATCCGGAGATAGAGCGTTTGCGCAGTCTAACGGGCGGCGAAATAGTTGAGCAATTGAATATGCTTGCTGCTGAGGGTAAGGTTACTCTGCATAATGATAAGCAAAGTATTACTACAATAGAAATCCTCTCCTTTTTTTCGGATGCTATTCAAAGGGCTTATAAAAAACTTGAGAAAAACTCTGAGCTTCCTTTTCCCAGTGAAGAGAGCCTGGGATTAACCCTGCCGGTAACTTTAGTTACTGCGATTAATATAAAGTCTGATTTAGTATCTTTATTAGTAAGAAAGGATCTAACAGATACCGGTATTATTCGCCTGCTCTTTCCGGATGACATCAGCAGCCTGGTAATTACCGCCGGATTATTATCACATAAAATGCTGGAATATTCAGTTCAAAAGATTAAAATCTATCTAAATCAACAGAAAAATTCCGCCTATATGCAGCAGAAGTTGAGGGCAATTTTTAAACAGATAGGCCTGGTCTTAAAAGAGCTTTACAATAAAGTTCTTACCCGACCCGGGCAGGCTGTTAGCTCAATTATAGAACCCACTGATTTTTCCTTTCGTTTTTGGGCGCATCTGACAAGCTTAATAATTCAGGAATTTCGAGCAAAGGATAATAAGCTTGCCGAAGAACAGAGTATCTGTCAGGCAGCTTATCTGCTTGACTTTTACAATGTCCACTATCAGGGGATCGCCCAAAAAAAGAAAGAAAGCGAAACAGCTCTGCGCTATTTAGAATTGCGGCTGCGAAAACAACCATATTTCTTTACCATAACTGACATTTACGATCTAAAAGATTCAAAGGGGATACTGCTTACCAGAAAATATTCAAAAGAGGCACTGCATGAGTTTCTTGAGCAAGAGCTGCATATTAATGAAGGTCAAAATCTTCCTGAACTCATCAGGCTTAAAACCGAAAACAAAAAACAGTATTATATCCATAAGGAAGTCATTCTTCCCCTTTGTCTTAAGAAGATCTATGAAACTGCCCGTGAATATAAAGAAATATATGTTGAAGAGTGGACGCTTCTGCTGAAGGAGTTTAAGAAATCTGAAATCATGACCAATGATATAGCTTTTCTCCATGATCTGGAGACCAGGCTGAAATCAGAAGATACACTGCTGCACGCATTATTGAATTTTGATATTCTCTTCCTGGCGCTCGAAGAAGCGGAGGTTAGTTATGAAGTCGCCCAGGAAGCAGAACGTTTGTTTGATAAAAAACACCGCTCCCTGGCGCCTTTGGATAATATCCTGGGATTGGAGCGAAAAGCCTTATTGGCTGAAGCTAGAATGCATTTGCCCATCTGGGAAGCTTTTCCCATTATTAAATACTTTATAGCCTTTTTCAAAAGGCTTTTTATGGGAAAATCAAGGAGCAGAGTTGTCGGTCAAAGGGTTTTTGCCGCTGCTCACGGCGCCTCACAACCGGCAACCGGTAAAATAAATAATACAAAAGGCAGGCAGCTTAAAACAGAGGCGCGCCTGAAAGAAAGCAGGGGAGAAATTTCTGTTAAGAAGCCTCCTTCGCCCAAAGCACAACTGGCTGCCTATCGTAAAGCTTTATCCGGGCTTAAAGAGCATTTTGTGGGCAAGGGCATTACCATGGAACAGAAGCTCGCTGATCTTACAGCAAAATGGAATCCCCTTTACGACAAACTGGCCAAACAAAATCTCGTAGAAGATGTAAATTCTATGATCAGAGATTACCTGCGCTCACTGAAAAGAGGATTCAAGGTACAGCCGCCTGATGTGCAGCGTATTCAGAATCTCGCAAAAACATTAGCGCAAAACAAGTCATTTAATAAAATCAAGAAAAAAGAGTATTTTCTTAGGTATATTGAAATATATATGATAAAATCATTAAGCGAAAAATAGAATTGGCTGGATCAATATTCTGTCAACTGAATTTGCGCTTTTTAACTTTTATATTTAAATAAAATCAGGAAAAGGGGAAGAAAAAATACATCTGTTATGCGCTACAAGTATCTATACGCTACTGATATACTTTCACTCACTTTTGCGCTCCTTTTTGCGCTCCTTTCACTGTTAAATCTCGGCAAGGTGGAAATTAATGTTGCCGGGATCACTTTGGACAGGGAGCTTTTCATTGCTTTCATTTTCGTAATTATTATCTTTTCTCTGCTGGTACTTTTTAAAGCAACAAATCATTGTAGAAATAGAATTATTCATTTCTTCCGATTATTCTATCCACAGTTGCTGTACATCCTTTTTTTCGGTGAGGCAATTATCATGTCACAGCTTTTCTATAATAATTACTCATTCGACTGGTTTTTTTCGCAAATTGATTTTATGCTTTTCAGCTCACAACCCTCAATAGTCTTTCATCAGCTTGTTCCCAATACCCCGTTAATAACCGAGCTGGCTTTTTTCAGCTACTTCTTTTTTTTCCCGCTTATCTGTTCGGGCTTGTGGCTTTTATACCTGCAGGGGCGAATAAGAGAGGCGGTCAGAGCTTTCTCGATTACAACACTATCTTTTTATATTTTATTTTTATTTTTTGTTTTTTTTCCGGTAAAAGGACCCAAGTATTTTTTCCCTTATCTAAACAATATCGGATACAATACTTTTGAAGGCTATTTTTTCACCTCTTTTATGCGCAATCTGTTTAATCACATGAATCTGGCGGGAGCTGCCTTTCCATCGTCTCATGTTGCTATTTCACTTATTGCCATATT
>SDBU01010145.1_pt1 | contig 10483 bp, 10 predicted proteins | sample 2277071 | NCBI WGS metagenome assembly SDBU01 (sample SAMN10397929, study PRJNA504765) | marine sediment metagenome | isolation source: marine sediment core GS08_GC12, 126 cmbsf | place: Arctic Ocean: Gakkel Ridge, Loki's castle | collected 2008
CAACATTATCAGTGGCAGTTTCGTTGCGACTGCCACAAAGGACACAGCGAGTAGCGACCCGACTGTCACGACCCTGTGGCAATATGGCGGTGTAATGGACCTGAGGAATACGTTTGCTAACTTCGCAGTGACGACGTTCAACTACGAGGGTGGCTCGTATTACATCTCGCCAGGTCAAGTCCTGACATTGAGCTAGGAGGTACAAGGATGACTACGTACGCTGGAACAACTTTCGAGGTAGCAACAATCGGCGGTAACACTGCCTACGGTGCCACTATGACGAAGTACGCCGGGTTCAACTGGAAGCTTCACGAGTTTGGACCTGGAGGTGGAATGGGCGCGCCGAGCGTCAAGCCGGTGAAGATCAAGAAGCTTCCTATGCTGACACTGAGCGGAAAGCTGTGCGCTGGGATCACCAGTTCGATCATCACTGCCTGCGGGCTTAGCGCGCCTGACTTCAGCGTTGTGCGGACCGGCCCTGCTGGGGTTACCTGTACGTATGGCGGCCCTGACGGAGGCTTCAGCACCACTTCGTGTGTGGGGACGCGACTGACCATATCTGGGACTTCTAACGAGATAGCCGACTTCTCCCTGGATATGTTCGGGGCGGTGACGTCGGAGTCGGGAGCTGTCACGGCTAGCGGTGGCGCGAGCGCTGAGTTTTTCCCGCTAGAGCTTGGCACTGGCGGCGCTGAGATCCTGGGCTTCACCCTGACGGTAGATACTGGGTTCGTGCCAGTGTTTGGCATGAGCACTCAGGGGCCAAGTGGATGGGTGAACCTTGGAGACGTTGGCGCTACGTGTACCCTTCAGTTGATCCGTGCGGATCCGACTGGCGCGTTTGCTTCCGTCGACGCGGTTGGCGTGACTAATTCTGAGAGTATCACTCTGGTAAGCCCTGGCGGAGCCAGTCTTGGCATCGGGGTTACAGGTTACTACAGCGCTCTCGATAGGGCTGAGGTGCAAGGGATCTTATGCACAGCTCTTACGCTGACTGGCTTTGGAGCATCTATGGTAGCGCTTAGCTGATCGCGCCGATGAGATATGACGACATACGCTGGAAAGTGCTTTGCGGTGGTGTCGGTTGGTGGGGTCGCGCAGTATGGCAGCGTGTTGACTCGTTCCAATGCGGCGCATAAACGCCTGTTCCTGTATCCCAATCAGTCTCAGGGGTACGGGTCGCTGGTGGTGAAGCCCGGCGATATGCGAGATCTGTCACGCATGACCTGGGGCGGATTGTTGAGCGTCGCTGGCAAAGGGCTAATGGCGGGGATGTGTGGCATCAGCGGCTCGCCGAGCTTTGCTACCCGTCTGACGCCAACTACTCAGCCGGTGGTCTATGGTGGTGTCGGTGTTGGGGCCTACAGTGCAGGAGGGTGCTTTGGTGTTAAGCTTAGATTGACCGGAAGAAGCGGCCAGCCTGTGAAATTCTCCTTGGCGATGAATGGGAAGGTCGCTACTACCACGACCGTGAATGGTGGTGGTGGCGACAGCGCTGAGTTCTTCCCGCTAGAACTTGGCACCGGTGGTGAAGCTATCTTGGGGTTCGATATCGACTATCGAACAGGTTTTTTTCCCAGGTTTGCGCCAGACGGCAGCCAGGGTTATACAGAAATTAACGAGAGCTTGAGGCTTAGGCAGCTTCGGGCTACGTTGCTATTTGCTAAAGGATCGGCAGCAGCGACGGCCGCGTTTGCGGCATATAGTGCCATCGAGCCGGTGACGCAGATACTCGGCCTTGCGAGCCCTGGTGGCGGTAGTTGCTCAATTAACCTGGGCGGGTACTACACTGACTGGGGGGGTGGAGAGGTAGCGGGGATAATGGTAGAGGGGGCCGTCCTGACAGGCGTGAGCGATCATGGCGGCATGATAGGCATTAACTAAAAGGAGGAACCAAAGTGGGAAGTTTTATAACAGGCGTAGAATTGGAAGTGATTCGGGACGAAGCGTGGAGCGAGTACGAAACAGTTACGGTGCACGAGTACAATCAGGGCCAGAAGGACAGCATGGACAAGGAGATCATCGAGATGGCTGGCCTGGTTGGGCAGATCCCCAGGGTGGTCATGCAAAGTGCGATCGTACCTGTCCTGGTTGCTGGTATCCATTCGTGGACGTTGCGCGAGCTGAGCGATGATGAAGTGCTGCGTCTATACGAGATCCAGGCGAAGAAGCTCAAGAAGGAAGTGGACGAGCTGAGCGCGGGCGAGAAGTGTGAGGCGGTCAAGGACTCGCCCATAGTTGCATGTACCAGGGAATGGATGGCGAAGCTGAAGCCTAGCTACGCTGGCTACATCGTTAGGGAGATTCGCAGGCTGAACCTGGGGAGGACTACCGCTGAAGAGCGGGACTTTCTTCGCGAAATTGGACTCGGCGATCAAGAACAAGACGAATCTGCCGGTTGAGATAACGCCGGTCGCAGTGATGCGGTTTATGCATTGGACGTGGAGAGGCTATTGTGAGGCTCCGGCCGGGCTTGTGACGGATATTAGGCACTACATGAACCGGCTAGCTGTGAGTAGTGACCAGCCACAGTTCTCATCTCCTGCGGGAATGCCTGAAGCGTTCAAGAGAATTATGAGGGGATATTAGGATGCCGGACCCGTTTAGCACAACTGGATTTGGTAGGCCACAAGATATATTTGACGTGGGCCCTGGCGATTTGGTAGAAATGACCATGGAGCGGATGGAGGGCTGGCAGGACTGGCAAGAGTTACAGAAAACGGCAATGATGGTTACTGGCGAAGTGATGCGTGAGCAGGAAAGGACGATGAATATCATGCGTCAGGAAGCCAACAACTTGCGAGCGACTATGGCCTCTGCTAAATCGTCGATTGCCGGCACCGCTGCCGCGGGCCGCGGGGCGATTGTTAGCGGAGGTGGTGGCGCCGCCGGGGAGAAAGAAGTGGGCGGCGGCCGGATATTTGCAAATGTGGCAGCGTTCGATGCCTGGGCGCATCGTGCGTATGCGAGGGCTGGTCGGTCATCCGGTGCAGCTCCTCCGGGTGGCGGTGGAGGCGTTGGTGGAGGTGGACTGGCATTTGGAGGCGGATCATCTGATATTCGCCGTCAAACTACCTATGCATTGTGGTATATGCGTGCTATTTCGGCGCAAATTAGAGTAATTCAGCAGCTTGGTCAGCAACTTACGAGCACCGCAACGACCTGGGCGCTTTATGCTGCGCGGCAAGAAGAAGCAGCGAATGCCGCCGCTGGCATTATACACGCCGGTGGAGAACTCTCTACCGTTTTGGTAAGACAGAGAACTGTGGCGGCCGATATGAATGCAGAGCTAGGTGGTGCGCTACTGCCTGCGTATAAAGCATCTATCGAGGTGGTGACTAACCTAAAACAATCTGTGGCAGAGTTGAACGATGGGTGGCAAGCAGCCATTGGTGTCGGGACAGTGGTTGCAGGGACTGTTATGCAGGTTGGTGGCTCAGTTGCTCAGGCAGTGATGACTATTAGTATGATGACGCTCGCTTGGAAGTCCTTAGAGCTTGGGATGCAGACTGCGACGCTCAGCTGGCTTAGATATGGAGTGGCGGCGGCGGCCGTCGTGACGATCGTCGCTAGTCTTGCGGTGTTGCATAGGAGCTTGGAATCTGAGCTTCAGCAATCAGCGGATGTGCTTGGCGAGTTCGCGTTAAAGTGGGGTTTGACCGGGCGCGAAATGGCAAAAATGGCGGCGGGGTTTTATGATAACCTGAGCGCTGTTGGCAAAGCTGTGTTCAACTTGAAAGGTGGCATGGATGCCTTCCTTGAGCGTATGCAGGAGAGCGGTTCTAGCCTGAGCGTTATATTCAAAAATGCTGTTAAGGCGGTAGAAGCTATGGAATTGCCTGCCGCACGGGCTTTCCAGAACTTTGCTGATGCTCAAGCAAGCATTCAAAACGAGATGGAGACCAAGCGGAGAGAACACGCGCACATTATGGAACGTATTGACAGCGGGATGTACAGAGAGCAAGACGTAGCACAAGCGACTGCTCTGGGTGCGCAAATCAGACGGCTTGAATTGGCAGATGCAGCGGCTGTAAGGTCACACAAAAGGCAGATGGAGCAGATCGTATTGCAGACGGTTAGCGCTCTCGAAAGAATAGGGCACATAACGCCAGAGGAGGCTTTGGCGGCGCGCGGGGCTGCTTTCCTAGAAGCTGGGGGGACAGAAGAGGCTGTAACGGCAGGGCGAGCATGGCTTGAGGAGCAATTTCCAGGGGTATTAGGTGCTGGCGCGGAGGCAAGCGTGGTTATTCCGGGCGAGTTCACGGTGACGCAGCAAGTAGTAGCATTGGAAGATAACACTAACAAGCTAGTGGACGTGAAAGATGCAATTTATGACTGGCTCGAAGGCATAGTTGCTGGCGGCCCGTATGGGCCCGGTGGTAGCGGTGGCGGGGCTGGCGGAGTTGGAGGTCGCACCGTAGGCGACGAACTAAGCACGCAAGGCGTGAGGAATAGACGGTGAAATGGCGAAGGCACACTGGGGAGACGGCGGGCATTGGGGAGACGGCGGCAACTGGGGTGATGGCCTGCCTGAGTATCCTGGGCGGCTGCACCTCAGCCTTCACATTCGGACAGCGAGTGGCACTGACTACATTACCAACTCAGTAGATACCACCTGGCGGATCGAGAGCGTCCTGGCACAGCGCATCTGTCGAATGTACGTCACACTGAGGACGACCAGCAAGACCAGTATTGCAGTAGACGACGAGGTGATCGTCGTCACCCAGGGCCAGGATCGGCTCTTCGCTGGCTTCGTCGAGACCTTCACTGAGCGGGTAGATGGGACGGAAGTACTGACCGACGTAGTGGCCGTGGACTACTCGTGGTACCTGAGCCATCCAAGTCAGGGTCTAGAGCAAGATGGCGAAGGTGCGGCGGTCGGCACAGGCATCAGTATAGTCTTTGATCAGGGCAAGTCTGACAAGTTCATCATTCAGACCGTAATAGAGAAATACTGTCCGCAGATAGACGCTAGCGATATCTCAGAGTTGAGAAGCGAGGGCGCGGGCGGGCTTGAGAACGTGTACTTTGAAGACAAGACGCCGAGGGAGATACTGGACTGGGTAAGTGCACAGACAGGCGGAGTGTGGTACGTAGGCTTTGAGGCTGCCGGGGCGTACAAGGCAGCCCTGCACTACTTTGATCCTGAGACTGGCGCGGCAGATAGTGGAATAGACCTTCAAGATGGGATCATAGCCGATCCGCCCCCATATCCTTATGGTGACTTGGAGGCAAAGACTTCGCACGGTGTCAGCCGGGTGGTTGTGATCGGCCAGGCGCAGCGCACGACGAATTCATTTCGTATTCTTTATCCACAGACGGACAAAGATGGAAGCTATAAGGCGCGACTAGACCTGCCCTGGCGGATTAACGAGCGTCCTGGCTCCAACGTGCCTCGCGTTTTTACTTGGCCTGCCGGCGTGGAGCTTGGTGTTGGGCGAGACGATGCAGGTGAGTTTCTTGGCGGCACAGATCCTGTCAATGGGCTGACGATAGAAGTCCTTTGGTATCCTGGCAGGAAATGGCTTGAGTTCGAGACTGCGCCGCAATCGGGGGAAGATCACCGTGTGAGCTGCTACGAATGGATAGAGCCTTTCGCCGTCTATCCAGTTGGAGCGGTGGAAGCTGGCATCACTCGCACTGTCATAGATAACAGCATCTACAGCGACGGTGCGGCGGAGCTGAGGGCCGAGCAGCTATACAATGCCTGGAAGTCTGGTGTTAAGTCCATCTCCCTAACGTGTGCGGTGCATGGATTGAGAGCTGGGCTGAAAGTTGGTCTGGTCAATGCTGCCCTCGGCCTGGGCGACGACTACCTGATCCACAAGTGCAACGCTCGCTGCCTGGGCGGGGACCTGTGGGAGTACGCACTACAACTAGAGCAGTTCCTGCCGGAGGCCGTAGATGTCTTCCGCGACCACGATGTTCTGAAGATGGGCGGCGCAGAGCACGTGGAGTTGTACGAGGGGGGCGGCGGGGGGCGTTCTGGCACTGGCACCGACAACCACGTTGTACGGTGGGATGGGACGACCAATATTCAAGATAGCGGCGTTGTGATAGACGACGATGCCCAAATGGGAGTGAACGAGCCCGATCCTGAAGGGCAACTACACGTGACCCAGGATGATGCCGAATCAACAGCCCCCTGCCTGGTGCTGGATTTGACAGTGGCATAGTAATGGTGTTTGATTGGAGGCGTAGCATGGCAGTAGACAGCCCTTTCATTGAATTCAAAGGCGAGGCGGCAGAGGACGATATAGAAAGGTGTATCGTGGATGAAGGCGACCAAGCAGGCGAGACGCTAGAAGGGTGGGCAATAGTGGAAGTGAAAGATATAGGCAGTCAGGTTACAGACGGCAAGTACCACCTACCTTTCTACTCCTTACAGTGAGGGAAGAACACAGTGGCGACTAACTCTCCGTTCATGAAATTCATCGCAGAGGCTGCTTCCGGCGACCTCACTCGCGCCCTGGTAAAGGAGGGGGAACAGGGCAACGCGACCCGTGAGGGCTGGCTGAAAATCAGGGTGACAGACCTGGGCGGGCAGCTGCCTCTCACTAGCTGGACAGTTGAGACGGTAGATAGTATTGATTACGTAGGATATGGCACTGCTATAGCACTGGATAGCAATGAATTCCCGCATATTAGTTATTATGATGATACTAATGATGCCCTCAAATATGCCTATCAAGATGGTGGTGGTTGGACCGTTGAGACGGTAGATACGGGGCTAGGGCTTGTAATTGTTAATACTAGTGGGATAGGCATAGACTCAAGTGGCTATCCCCATATCAGCTATTTCGATAATGCTAACGATAACTTAAAATATGCCTACAAGGATGGGACAGGTTGGCACATTGAAATAGTGGACAGTGTGGGGCATGTAGGCCGTTACCCAGACTTAGTATTGGATGGCAGCGATTATCCTCACATCAGTTACCTGGACTTAACCAATGGTTCTGTAAAATATGCCTACAAGGACGGGGCAGGTTGGCATTTTGAGGTTGCGCTTGGCGGCAGGAAAACAAACTCTGCTCGTGGAAGAACGCGCATAGCACTGGATTCTGGAGGCTTTCCACACATTGCGTGTACCGTTAGTGCTATTGGAGTCGGTACTGTTAGAAGGATAGAGTACACTTACAAGGATGGTGGTGGATGGCATGATAATATCGTCGAGGCTACTCAATCTGCCGTTGGCGGTTTGGCATTGGATGGCAGTGACTATCCTCACATTAGTGGGTATACTTATACCGATGATGACTTAGAATATTGGTACAAAGACGGCACGGGATGGCATAATGAGGTCGTAGACGCTGCCGGCAATACAGGCTGGGACAGTGGTTTAATCCTCGACTCAGATAGTTACCCTCACATTAGTTATGGCAACCTGACTGATGGGTTTTTGAAGTATGCGTGGAAAGACGGCTCTGGCTGGGATGATGAGGTTGTAGACAATGCTGGCAGCGTAGGCCTAGGTACTGATTTGATTATGAATGCTGCTGGCAATATAAGTATCAGTTACTATGATTTCATCAGTAGTGATTTGAAGTACGCTTTCGCATCTCCTGGAGTTAACTACTACATACCAATTTATACTTTATCGGCGTAAGGAGACATAAAATGACCAAAACCGCAACTTGCCCGAACTGCCACATCGAGATGGAGCGCGTGACACTGCGTGAATGGGTAGCAGCGTGGACTGGATACTCTTGCCCAGGTTGCCACTTTGCAATACCTGACGTTGAGGTTGCTGAGGCTGAGGCTGTAGTTGGCCCAGTGCCCAAGTCGAAGCGAAAGCGAAAGGCGAAGGTTGATGCGGAAGTGGTAGAAAGCGAGGTCGAAGATGAGTGACTTCCCTGGCACGATTCCTACGTTCACGCCGCTAACGGACGGGGTCCCTCCCGCCGGCGATCCGTACGAATCTGCGCAGGTCAACGTTCTTTACACCGAGGTTACGGCCATTGGCACTTATCTTGGTGCAGGAACGAGTATTGCTTCTAAGGGCGGCTTGCGGCTCACGATTCAAGGAGTTGGGACATCTACAACCGTGGGCTATGCTGGCGAGGCGGCTATTCTTGCCGGCGCTGGCACGCCAATTACGCTCGTGCCCGGTGGAAGCTGGGATGTCGCAGTCGGTATGATAGTAACAGGGATCGTACAGGCCAGTGATGGACAGGTACAAGGCGGCACAAGCGTCATCCTTAACGGTGAAACTGTAGCCGTGTTTGATGACGGGACCAATGTCTATAATTTAAGTATATCGGCCGGTGGCGTAGCGTCATGCGTTAGGGCTTCTGGCTCACTGACTTACAAGTGTCTTTTCAGGATGCTCTTTTTCTAGTCGCTCTTTGACAATGGATTGTAGCAATGGGATAGATTCGTCAAGACAGCGTTCAGCGTAGCCATGGTGAACTGAGCACAAACAGATTAGATTGGCAGCTAAGCTATCTTGGGACACTCTGTATGGCTCAACGTGGTGAACGGCGAGCATTCGTCCATTCGTGTCGCTGGTTTCGACACAGCCGGGCCATTGGCAAGTATGATTATCGCGTTCTCTGATTTGCTTTCTAATCTTGCTCCAATTGGGGCCACGATAAAGCTTTGCCCCGCCTATCCAGTAGGGATGGGCCTCGCCCCTAACCATAGAGCAATAATGGCAAATTGTGTGCTTATCTCGTAGAATATAACGCCTCTGCTTCTCAAACTGCTTATGGCAATGCGGACATTCAACGAAGGCGCGACGCTGAGGGGTTGTGTGCCCGGCAAATTCGTGAATGATAATACACTTCTCTGATTGCGGCAATGGTTTGGCAATCCTACGGTGGATACATGCTCCACAGATGGTATGGCCGTCTATTATGATAAACCTGCGTGGTTTGACGTACTCGGTTTCACAATCCGGGCAAACAACTAAGGCACACCAGCACTTTATACGTATCTCGTGATATTGCTCAAGGATAATGCAATCATCTGAAGTTGGAAGCTGGGTGCGGCGACGAAGACCTAACTTGATCAATCCACAAGGTTTGCAATTGAAGGTTTGCCTTTTAACAGTCTCTTTTTGGCTGCGGACGCTTCTAATCTGACCGCAGTCCGGGCACCTAATTAGCCATCGGCCAGGCCGTTCGGGATCTGGCCCAAGTAAAATTGAGCCGTACTCAAAGAACTCAAATGCCAGTTGCTCAATCATTGCCCTGTTTCTACAAAAAGATGCCCTCGCCTGCCCGGCGGCGGGTGTTGATGTCAAGCAGCACCAGCTTAAGACAGGACAGAGGGCATAAGAAACGAAAATCCGCACTACTGGTTGCGCCGCTTGACAAGTATAATTATAGCTTAATTGGAGGAAAAAGTCAAAATGAACAAGAAACTGATCGTCCTATTCACAATCGTAGTGGTGGGATGTAGCCTTTTGGGTGGAGCAGTGGGTGCGCTGTTGATCCAGGGTGGCGTGATGGAGGAAGTTGGCGCACAGTGGACCAGTCGCTTTGGCAGATTGAAAGTGGATGGCAGCGCGGACGTTGTGCTGTTCGAGGTCGAGGCGTATTCCACGGCTCAAACGGCTGATCTGATACAGGCTCAGTCGTACACCGAAACCGTGGTGTTCAAGGTGGGTCCGGACGGGAGTATCGGCACTGCTGGCACGCTCTCGGTAACTGGCGGCATCACTTTTGCTGGCGACATAACCGTGGTCAATGTGGACGCATCGGGTTACGTGTCTGCTACAACTGCTATCACGTCGGCGGCCTCACTGGCCTCTGGTGATCTGACAAGTGGCAGGGTGGTGATCGCATCTACTGGCGGCCTACTGGCAGACGACAGCGACTTGACATTTGCTACTGATACTCTGACGGCCACGAAATTGGGAGCCTGGGAAGCGGCTGGCGCGATTGACATCAGCGACGAGAACGTGACCAATGTGGACATCGACTCTGGCGACGTGAGTGGAGTTACTATAAGTGGCGGGCTGACGTGGAGCGCGGCGCAAGATCTGAACGACCAAAATCTGACCAATGTAGATATTGACAGCGGCGCGATAGATGGCACGATCATCGGAGGTTCTTCGGCGGCGGCTGGTGCGTTCACGACAATTGATGCTAGTGGGATAACGGAACTGGACGGCGGGTTCACGGTAGACGATACAGCGTTCATCGTTGCAAATGCCACAGGCGACACTACCATCTCTGGCACACTCACTGTTAGCAGCACGGCGATTATCAGCAGTGGACTTCAGATAGCAACGGCTCAGTATGGCCCCGGCATGTGGGTAGAGATCTACGGTGAGGCGGCCGCGGAGCACACAAACCAGACGGGGAGCTATGACCATACTGGCGGCGCGTTTGAGAAGCTGTTTACCAGGACTGCGGGCGACAACTTTGCCCAAGCGGACGCGGATAACGGCAACTGGATTCTGCTGACTGGTGCGAACGTGGGCGCAATGGCCGAGATCAAGACGTACATCAATGCCAACACCGTCATCGTGGAG
>SDBU01010146.1_pt1 | contig 10482 bp, 12 predicted proteins | sample 2277071 | NCBI WGS metagenome assembly SDBU01 (sample SAMN10397929, study PRJNA504765) | marine sediment metagenome | isolation source: marine sediment core GS08_GC12, 126 cmbsf | place: Arctic Ocean: Gakkel Ridge, Loki's castle | collected 2008
GTTGGCATCTTTTGCCACAACATCACCGACGCTTCCTTCCTATGAGACACCGCCAAAGCATCATTAACAAAATACTGACTCACCTCCTTTATCCCCGTCAAGAAACTATCATCGTTTCCTCTCTCTCCCGGCCAAAACCTCAAATTTTCCATAAAAATAAGGCCACTAGTCTCCAACGCCTCAGCTATTTTCTGACTATCATCAACCGTCTCCACAAACACACTATCTACCACATTCTGTCCCTTCTCTTCCAGAAGCGACATTAACTCCACATAAACTGGCTTTAAGGACAATTCTACCTCTCTACCTTTCGGCCTCCCCCGGTGCCCCACAATTATTATCCGACATTCCTTCTCAATCAACAGCTTTATCGTTAAAAGTGATTTCTTCAGCCGACTATTATCTATTACATTTCCATTCTCCATTGGCACATCCAAATCCATTCTCAAAAGTACACTGCAACTCCCTGGTACTTCACTAACGCTTGTTAGTTTCATAATTAGAAATCTTCTTTATTCTTCTAACATGTCTCTCTTCTCCGGAAAATTCAGTCTTCAAAAAAGCCTCAACTATCAAAAAACTCTTATTATCATCCAGCCAATCAGCCGACAAGCACAGCACATTCAAATCATTATGTTCCCTTGCCATTTGAGACTGTCCTTTATCAAAAACCACCCCCGCCCTTATCCCCTTTACCTTATTGGCCGCCATACACATTCCCACTCCCGATCTGCAAATTACTATCCCCTTAGTATTTTCAGCCACCACCTTGTTTGCCACCAACACCGCCGCATCAGGATAATCATCCTTTTGTTCCAGTACCGGAGTCAAATCTTCAAATTCATATCCCCACTCCTTCAATCTTTTTTTAACCTTCTCCTTTAAAGGATACCCAGCATGATCTGATCCGATATAAATCATTGTTAAAATACTATACCATTTATGAGTACTATTCTTCTCCAAAAACACCACTTCCGTTACCAAATTACCCGAAAAAAAATCAGATCACTCCGTCTTCAAATCACCTCCCCCAATTCTTTTTCCGTTTCTGCCCCCATCCTCACCCCCGATATTTTCATAAAAAAATTTATCCAAAAAAACCAAAAATGGATATTAAAACATGCCCTCCTTTCAACCACCTTCTTGCCTCTTAACAGTCTCGATCATCTCTCTATCCTGGGAAAGGTTTACCAAATAACCTTTCGTCAAAGCCAAAACAACTCAATTGTCATTAGTTCTCAAGAACCTCAAATTACCGTCCTTACCACCTCGCTTTCCCAAACTCACTTAAAACTCCTTTTTCAAAAACGACTCAAAATCCTCGCCAAAACTCTCATTACTCACCAAATCAATCAATTTCACCAACAAATTAAATTCAACTATAATCGCATTTCTGTCAGAAACCAACGCTCTCGTTTCGGCTCCTGCTCATCCAAAGGTAATCTCAACTTTAATTGGCAAATTATCTTTTTCCCTCCTGATAAGTTTCAACACATTATTCTTCACGAGCTTATTCACCTATCAATAAAAAACCATTCCAAAAATTATTGGCAAACTCTAGCTCGCTACGATCCTGATTACAAATCCAACAACCGCTGGCTAAAACAGCAGGGGACTAAGTATTATATAATCAAGCCATGAGTCCGGAACAAGGTCAAGGCAACTTACTCTTGGAAGCTATTAGAACGGCGAGGCAAAGGGAACAGGAATTAACAGACCAATATAGAAATAGGCGCAAGAGATGGGCCGCATTTTTTCAAGGAGTTGCCGACTCCCCTTTATTTGACGGCATCAGACCACCCCCTTCGTCCCCCCAACCCCAATCACAAAACCCCCAACCCTAAACCTGATATAATAAAACACTATGGCAGGAAATGGAATAGAATTCGAAACCTATGATGAAAGAACTTCCAGAACAGATTGGAGTCGTTATACTGGGTTTAATCCAGACAACTTTCTTGCTGAAACTCGGAATCGTTGGACAGGACTGGAAAAAGAATTAAAAGTCGCCGTAGAAACAGGAATATTAACAGCAAGAGACGCCAGAGGAATAGAAAACCACTACTATTGTGACCAACTAAAACTTTTACGAATAAAACCCTTCCCAGGCGGTGGTCTCTTTGGAAAACCGCAACTACCCGTCACCGTCCCACCTCCCGATCAAGAAGCCGAGGAGCCTCAAGATTTTCAGGATTGGGGGACGAATGCATGTAGACGCGGCAGTGGCCACCATAGATAGACATTACATCATCAAACCTGATTTATTTTTTAATTTTCCCAATCAAACCCATAATAATCAATAAAATTGTCTCTACCCATTGATATGCTTTCAAAAAACGATAACGACTCTCCAGCAAGGCTATTAAATCATTAACCTTTGGCCTTACAACATTTATCCGACAACGAGGATACCCATCACCATCATCATCGACTGTCCCCAGTCCAGTTTGATAAAAATTCCTATCATTTTCTGTAATTAATTTTCTTTTACAAAGCTTACTCAATATCTGTAAAACAATATTGACATGTTCCTCAGGAGGATTCTCCTCTCTCTCATCAAACCACGGAAAAGTTTTTTCATCGAGAACTCTCAATCTCTCAATCGATTCTCTAAGCAGTATTCTGTCTTCTTTTTTCATTTTTTTATCTTTAACTATTAATAAAAAATCACCATACAATATGGTGACGACCCAATTTTAAACACTACCCCCAGTGTCTGTCAACTAGAAATTAATCCATCAAAACCAGTCAAATTTACCTATTCTGTCGCTAAAAAACTGAATAATAATCTTCATCAAGTCGAAAGGAAAACTGGAACTTAAGATAAAAATAGGTCTCAAACTAAGCCAAAGGGAATCAATCTGTACATTTCCATCATTTCTCCACTAAACCTCCACTTCTATCCCTACCGGACAATGATCCGAGCCCTCCACCCCAGTCAAAACAAAAGCCTTTTTTACCTTGTCTCTTAACTTCTCATCCACAAACACATAATCAATCCGCCAGCCCACATTCCTAACTCTGGCTCCCGATCTCATGCTCCACCAGGAATACATCTCTTTTTTTGGATAAAACATTCTGTAAGTATCCAACCAGCCATTTTTAACCAGCTTATCCAGCCACTTTCTCTCAATCGGCAAGAATCCTGATATTCCCTCATTTTCTCTTGGTCTGGCCAAATCAATTTCTTTATGTGCCGTATTCACATCCCCACAAAATATTACTTTTTCACCGCTCTGCCTCAATCTGTTTATATATTTTAAGAAATGCTCATAAAACTTCATTTTATAATTCAACCTGCCCCTATCTTTTTTACCATTGGGAAAATATACATTTAACAAGCTAAATTCATCAAATTTTGTCACCAACACCCTGCCTTCCTTGTCCCAATCACTGTCTCTGTTACCCTCAATTACCGACTTTGGTTCCATCTTGGTTAACGTTGCCACTCCCGAATAACCCGCCTTCTCGGCCGAATTCCAGTAGGATTTATAATCCTTTGGTACTTTCATTCCTTCCGGCAGTTGATCCTCTCTGGCCTTAGTTTCCTGAAAACAATAAATATCTGCCTTATCTTTTTTTACAAACTGCCACAACCCTTTTCGTATCCCCGCCCTAATCCCATTCACATTCCAAGACACAATTCTAATTTTACTCATACCCTTATTATAACGATATTTCAAACCAACCCATTACAATGGTCTATTTTGCTATAATTCCCCTAAACCAGCGGTAGCAAAGCGGTTATGCAACGGTCTGTAAAACCGTCCTAGGTAGGTTCGACTCCTACCCGCTGGACAAAACCATCAATTTTTTCCGCCACCTTTTTTGGATTTTCTACACTCACAATATGTCCCGCCTTATCAATTTCGGCAAATGTGTACCTTCCTTTTCCCTCAAACCTTTCTCTTGCCAAAGAGCAATTACTCACTTTGTCGTATTTACCACAAACAAAACATACTGGTATTTTACATCCAGACAATAACTTCGTTATAGATAACCTCGTCATCTCTCTTCCCATCTGGATGTAAGCTTTTCCCGAAAAACCTTTCTTCCCCCCGATCACATATTTTTTCACCAACCTTTTGTCAAAATTATACATATTATAAAATCTTGACGTTATATAAGAATAAATATCCTTACTAACAACTTTTTTTACCCATCTTTCCCAAAATCTCCGCTCCTTTGCCGTTGAAGTTATTTTTCTCAAAAATTTATTCTGTTTTTTCAAATCCTTTCCTCTAAAAATAGTTCCCATTAAAACCGCCCCTTTCGCTTTTTTAGGGTATTTTTGCAAAAATTTTGCCACCACCGCCGCCCCCATCGAATCACCCACCAAAAAACATTTTTTTAATCCCAATACACTAATAATTTTATCTACCAAATCTGCCTCAATTTCCAAACTATACTTATCCAGCCGACCACTCTTACCATACCCTGGTAAATCTACCAATATTACTCGATACCTGTTACTTAACCTTTTTCCCACCAGCAAAAAACTCTTCCAGCTATTAGTCGCTCCATGAATAAACACCAAAACTTTACCTTTCCCCGCCTCGGCATAATTTATCTTTATTCCTCTTATCAAAACCTGTTTTTCCAAAAATTTACTCATAAGTTTCTCTCACTCCCTACTTCCATAATATAATACTCTCACATGTTCATAAACTCTCTCTCTTTAAAAAACTTTCGCTCTTACACCGATCAAACCTTTCAATTTTCCCCCAAAACCAACTTAATCATCGGTCCCAACGGTTCTGGCAAAAGCAATCTTTTGGAAGCCATCCACCTTTTATCCACCGGCAAAAGCTTTCGTTCTGTATCTTTAGCAAAACTTATTACTTGGAACAAAAATTTTGCCTCAGTTGAAATTCAAATTAACAACAACCAGGACAATCCTCGCCTTGAAATCCAACTAATAAAATCACCCGACTCTGCCTCCATTTCCCGAAAACATCTAATAGAAAGAGCTCAAAAAACCAGAAAAATCTTTATCGGTAGTCTTAAAACCGTTGCTTTTTCACCCCAAGATATCCGGCTTACCACCGGCTCCCCTTCCCGCCGTCGTGATTTTCTAAATTCTATCTTTACCGCTATCCAATGGCGCTATTCCGAGGCTCTCACCCAATATCACAAAGCTCTCACTCACCGAAACGAACTTCTTGACCAAATCAGACAAAATAAAAACACCAAAGATGAATTATTCTACTGGGATCAATCTCTTATCAAAAACGACCAAATTATTCACCAATATCGCACTTCTTTTATCAAATCTAGTAACATTTTCTTCAAAAATCATTCCCATTCTGAAATCAAAAAACTCTTTTTAAACTATCATCCCTCTGTCCTGGACAATCAATCTCTGGGCAAGAACTATCAACTGGATCTAGCCAGAGGCTACACCCAAACCGGTAATCATCGTGACGATTTTAGTTTTGATAGTCTTCTTTTTCCCGGTTTTGACAAAAATCTAGCCAACTGGGGTAGTCGGGGACAACAACGTCTGGCAGTTTTAGCCTTAAGACTGGCCCAAATTTACTTTATCAAAACGTCTCAAAACCAAACCCCGGTCCTTCTCCTTGACGATATTTTTTCCGAACTCGATTCCGATCATCAAAAGCTCGTTGTCAGCATTTGTCAAAATTACCAAACAATATTTACCTCCACCGACTCCTTTGTTATTTCTCTCTTACCTAATGCAAAAATCATCAAATTGTAATATAATACTTGATGGAAGCCGTTTATATCGGCTAGGTACCTTGAAATTTCGGATTTTATTTAGAGCCATATTTCCTCCAGAGATCTTCTCAAAAATTTTTTTTGAATTTTTTCCAACTTTAACGGTTGGATATTTGTACTAAGAGTTTGATCGTGGCTCAGGGTGAACGCTGGCGATGTGCCTAAGACATGCAAGTCGAACGATCCTGCTTCGGCAGGATAGTGGCGAACGGGTGAGTAATGAGTACGAACGTACCTTCAAGTGGGGCATAGTCCCGGGAAACCGGGGGTAATTCCCCATAATGTCCCAACTTAACGTTGGGACTAAAGATTTATCGCTTGAAGAGCGGCGTGCTTGCTACCAGCTTGTTGGTGAGGTAAAGGCTCACCAAGGCTATGACGGCTACCGGCTCTTAGCGGAGAGTCCGGCACAATGGGACTGAGACACGGCCCATACTTCTACGGAAGGCAGCAGTTAGGAATTTTGCGCAATGGACGAAAGTCTGACGCAGCGACATCGCGTGTAGGATGACAGCCTTCGGGTTGTAAACTACTTTTACTTAACAGTATTGTTATATGAATAAGCACCTACTAACTACGTGCCAGCAGTCGCGGTAATACGTAGGGTGCAAGCGTTACCCGGTTTTATTGGGCGTAAAGGGTCTGTAGGCGGCCTTTTAAGTCTTGTTTCAAAGCCCCCGGCTCAACCGGGGAAAGGGACAGGATACTAAAGGGCTAGAGTGATATCGGAGTTACTGGAATTTGTAGAGTAGGGGTTAAATCCGTGGATACTACAAAGAACACCAAGCGCGAAGGCAGGTAACTAGGTATATACTGACGCTGAAAGACGAAAGCTAGGGTAGCAAATCAGATTAGAGACCTGAGTAGTCCTAGCCGTAAACGTTGTCTGTTAATTCTTCTGCTTTTAGTGGAGGGATGTAAGCTAACGCGTTAAACAGACCGCCTGGGGAGTATAGCCGCAAGGCCGAAACTCAAACGAATTGGCGGGGAGGCGCACAACCAGTGGAGCATGTGGTTCAATTCGATACGAAGCGATGAACCTTACCTGGGCTTGACATATATTTGCACGACCCCCGAAAAGGGGTCTTCCTTCGAGGGTAATATACAGCTGTTGCATGGCTGTCGTCAGCTCGTGACGTGAGTTGTTCTCTTAAGTGAGGTAACGAGCGCAACCCCCATCGTATGTTACTGTGTCATACGAGACTGCCCAGCATTATTTTTGTTGGGAGGAAGGAGGGGACGACGTCAAGTCAGCATGATGCTTATGTCCAGGGCTACACACATCCTACAATGGGGTATACAACGGGTCGCAATGCCGCGAGGCGGAGCCAATCCTTAAAATACCCCTCAGTTGGGACTGCAGGCTGCAATTCGCCTGCACGAACCCGGAATTGGTAGTAATCGCAGATCAGCAGGCTGCGGTGAATACGTTCTCGCCTCTTGCACACACTGCCCGTCAAATCAGCAAAGTTGAGGGCACCCAAAATCCCGCTTTTGCGGGACTAAGGTGAATTCAGCGATGAGGGTTAAGTCGTAACAAGGTATCCGTACTGGAAGGTGCGGATGGATCACCTCCTTTGAGGTTTTATCCTGATGAAAATCAGGATCTTACGATCTTTGTGAACTTATGGCTCTAAATAAAATCCGAAATTCAAACCAAATGATTATGTTACGATTTTGCGACTAAGAGATTATGCCCAGTACCTCAAAACCAGCCTCTGTTTTTGTTACCAAACTAAAAATTGACCCCAAGCACCTACCCAAACATATCGCCATCATTATGGACGGTAATCGTCGTTGGGCCAAAAAACACCACCTATCCGTTTACCAAGGTCATCAAGCCGGTGCCAAAAATCTAGAAAAAATCATCGATTATTGCAAAAACATCGGCATCAAACACCTAACCGTTTATGCCTTATCTACCGAAAACTGGCGCAAACGCTCCGCCAAAGAAGTCAAAGGTATCTTCAACCTTCTTCTAAAAATCATCAAAATCAAAAAAGAAGAATACAAAAAGTCTGGTGTCAAATTTTTCGTTTTAGGTAACTTTCAGGCCCTACCTCTCAAAGTCAAAGCCGGTATCAAAAAAATTCTTGATATGGTCCTGGATACCGAAAGAATCAAATTCAATGTCGCCCTAAACTACGGCGGCAGAGACGAAATTGTCAACGCCATCAAAAAAATTATAAAAGACGACATTCCCGCTAGTAAAGTCAATGAAAAATTAGTTAGCAAATACCTCTATACCAACGGTCAACCAGACCCTGACCTAATTGTCCGTCCCGGTGGTGAATTCCGCCTCAGCAACTTCTTAATTTGGCAAATGTCCTATGCCGAGCTTTATTTCACCAACACCCTCTGGCCTGATTTTACCCCCAAAAAACTGGAAAAAACCATCTACTGGTATCAACAAAGAGACAGACGAAAAGGTAAGTAAAACCTCATAAGATACTCACCCCAAAAATTACCTCTACCAACTGAACCACAAAATAAGAAATAAACACAATCAAGAAACCAATCAAGGCTCCGCTAATTTTTCCCCAGCCCGCCTTTGTCTTACCCGGGTCTCCCGTCGCCGTCATCAAACCCACTCCTCCTACAATCAACATCACCAATAAGCCCAATCCTGCCAGTACATAAACATAAGGTAATAGTTCCCCAATAATGTTCCCCACAGTCGTATTATTCAAATCCCCAGCTATTTTCCAACCCCCCGTTGGCGTCGGATACTTTGGTAGATCTTGTGCTTGGGCCAAAACTTTCATTTATTTCATCCCCGGAATATGTAATATATCAACCGCTATCAATCTTAATATAAACAAAGCAAACACCGACACCAGCAAACCTGTCACCGCCGAACCAATCATTTCTCTAGCCGCTTGTACCGCCTTAGGATCACCTTTAGAAGTTGCCATTCGTATAAATCCTCCCACCATTATCAAAAAGGCGATTCCTCCTGCAATTCCAAACACATAAGGCAACAACCATTCAACAAATTTATCTGCCTTTACCGGTATACAGCCCAAAGCCGTATTCACCTTTGGATTATCCAAATCAAGAGCATCACAAAAAATATCTTGACTTCGAGGACCAGTCCGATTTATTCCTGAGCAAGACCAACTACCTCCTGAATGTATAGCAGGACAACTCTCCGGACACCTGAGATCATTACTGTTACTAGAATCGCCACACCTCAGGGGGACTATATCACCCCTATTTACTGAAAAGTCAGTTTCACTCACCACATTCCCAGCAAATATTAATTGCGCCTTGTACCTACCTGCTTCGACAGGAACAAACACCCACTGCCCCACTCCACCGAACACAATAACTCTCATTGCTTCAACCACTTCACCATCTTTAAGTATCTGGACAAGGTAATTACCATCATCTGTACAACTACTTAGTCTCAAAGTCACCATCGAACCATCCATCTCAGCAGACATGTCACAACTGGCCGCCCTCACACCTCTCACCTTCAACAAAAACAAAAACAAAACAAACAACACCAAAAAAGCTTTTCCCATCCTAACCATGTTATTTCTCCTGCCACTCATAAAAACAGTATATCAAATGTTACTATTTACTAATGACCACAAAAAAGCTTTTCTTCCTTATAATCTGTCTCCTCCTTTCTGTTTTCTTTCTAAATAGATTTTCTCATTTTAGCTTTGCTCTTAGCATTGACGAAGAAATTGCCCAGATCAGCAAACAGATTGCCGATCTGGAAGCCTCCATTACTCCCCTAAAAAACGAGTCTACCAGCCTCAAAAGCAAAATATCCCAAGCCAAATCACAAATAACAAAAACCATGCTTGCCATTTCCGATCTGGAACAAAAATTAGTTGACAAAGAAGCTGATCTCGAGGTTCAAAAAGTGTTACTTTTTGAAAGAATCAAAAGATACTATAAAAATTCCAAAAAATTTTCCCCCTTACTGGTTTTTTTCTCCACCAACGAATCCTCCAGTCTTCTCCGCCAGTACACCTGGTATCAATCCATTATCACCCGTGACAAAAACCTTATTTCTCAATTTACCACCGACATTACCAATCTAAGTAGAAACAAAGACAAACTAGAAAAAGAAAAAAACAGATTAGCCATCCTTCAAAAAAGTCTAGAAGATCGTTTTGGTTTTTTGGCCGGTGAAATCAAAAAGGCCGAAGACTACAAAGCCGAACTGACCCGTAAACAAAAAGACCTAATTGCTGCCAAGACTGCCATGTTTAATACCTCAGTTGGCGACGTCTCCACCAGCCAAGACCCAGCTTCCCGCGCCGACTACAACCCTGGTTTTTCTCCCGCCTTTGCCGCCTTCTCATTCGGTGCCCCTCACCGAAAAGGTATGAGTCAATTTGGTGCCTTTGGTCGAGCCAAGCAAGGCCAAAATTACCAAAACATTCTCACCGCCTACTATGGCAACATCAGAATTGAAACCGTCGATACTCCTGGATCCATCAAAACCACCATCGGCGCTCTGCCTTTTGAAAACAACTATCTTGTTGGTATTGCTGAAATGCCGGCAAAATGGGGTAGCGAAGGCGGTATGGAAGCCCTAAAAGCCCAAGCCATCGCTGCCAGAACCTACGCCCTCTCCTATACCGGCTGGCGAATAAATAATCGCAACGCCTCTGCCACTATTTGTGTTACCGAGGCCTGTCAAGTTTACGCCGGTTCTCGTTTTTCTAACCCTGGTCTCTGGAAACAAGCCGTCGAACAAACCCGTGGTCAAATAATTATCAG
>SDBU01010147.1_pt1 | contig 10482 bp, 10 predicted proteins | sample 2277071 | NCBI WGS metagenome assembly SDBU01 (sample SAMN10397929, study PRJNA504765) | marine sediment metagenome | isolation source: marine sediment core GS08_GC12, 126 cmbsf | place: Arctic Ocean: Gakkel Ridge, Loki's castle | collected 2008
ATCAAGCCTATCTTTAAGTAATGACGGGTCATCGGCCTTCACCAGGGCGACAAATATTTCACGGTTTTCACTGTTAAAAAAGTAGTCAGGCAAAAGCTCACTTTGGTGAACTTTAAGCTCCGGGTGTTGAAGCAGTAGCGTCAGGCAGTACTCCTCAAGTGAGTTGGCCAAAAGCATCCGTGGAGCAGAGGTCAAGCTTTTTTGAATCATCGGTGTCTTAATTCTGCTTCTTACTAAATATGCTTTTAGAGAAGATTCTATGGTGCGATAACTAACCTCGCATAACTGGGCAAGCTTTTTGATGTAGTGGTCCAGGCGTATATCATTTTTTATCTCGGCGAGGATGGGTAAAAGCGCATCTAAGACCGAGGCCCTGCCCCGGTCTGTAGTCAAATCTAGTTCAGAGGCAACCCAGTTAAAGGTGTAATCAATAATCGGGGTCGCTTCATCAAGCAGCTGTTGCCAGTTTTTGGCATCCTCTTTAATGACATTATCAGGGTCTTTCCCTTGGGGCATGATGATAACCTTTACCTCATTACCAATGGTGTTTTCATAGCCGACGCCCCGCAGAGTAGCTTCCTTTCCGGCGGCATCAGCGTCAAGGGCAAAGGCCAGGTTTCTGGTAAGCCTTTTTATAGTTAGGATTTGCTTCTCGGTAACTGAAGTCCCCATTGAGGCAACTACGTTGCTAAAACCGTTCTGATGAGCTGTAATAACATCCATATAACCCTCAGCAATCACAGCCAGCTCTTGCCGCTTGATAGCCTCACGGGCAAGGTTTATGCCGTAGAGGCTACTACTTTTATCAAAAATTGGCGTCTCGGGTGAGTTAATATACTTGGGCTCAGAATCATCCAGCGCCCTGGCACCGAAGCCTACAATGCGTCCATGGCTGTCAAATATGGGAAATATCAGCCGATTGCGGAAGCGGTCGTGGCTACCTCCTGATTCTGTGGCGACTGCTAAGCCGGCGTCAATCTGTTCAGCCTCGCTATAGCCTCTCTCCATCAGGTGCTTCTTTAAGTCGTCCCAGCTATTTAGGCTATAGCCCAGTTGAAAGTCGGTAATGGTCTTAGCTCCGAAACCGCGCTGGGCAACATAGCCTCTTGCCCGCTCCCCGGCTTTAGAGTTAAGCAGCAAATTATGAAAGTACTGGGCAGCAGCCTCGTTGGCTTGATAGAGCCTTTCGTTTTTATCTTTATCTGCCCCTTTTTCCGCTCTTGATGGGATGGTAACCCCGGCTCTTTGGGCAAGAAGGCGCAGTACCTCGCCGAAACTTAAGCCCTCTTTTTTCATAACAAAGGTGAAGACATCGCCACCGGTACTGCAGGCGCCAAAGCAGTGCCAGCTCTGCTGCTCCGGATAGACAAAGAAAGAGGCGTGCTTTTCGCTATGAAAGGGACATAGCCCTTTAAAAGTCCGCCCCGCTTTAGTGAGAGTGGTGTGCTGGCCTATGACCTCAACAATATCTGCTCTCTGCTTTACCTCGTCAATAACACTCATCTTACTTTAATTATACTACTTTTCTTTGCTTAACCTCATCTTTCAATAAAAAGCCGTCGGGTGTTTACGGGTGGTTATATTAAGACGAGCATCTTGTTACCCGGTTCTGTCTTTAGCTGCCAGTGCCAGCTCTTCAGCCAGCCGAAGAGCATATTGGTCGGTCATACCGGCAATATAGTCCACCACTCTGCGCTCGGTCTCGTCACTATAAAGCCGATACTCTGGTGGCAGTTTGTCTTGGTGCTTAACGAAGTAGTGATACAACTCACGCACTACTTCTCTGGCTTTTTCCGCCTCCTTGTGGGCTGACTGGACATTATATACCTGCTCAAAGAGAAACCGGCGCAGTTCGTTGCTTGCCTCGGCAACTTTATGGCTCATCCGTATCGTGGGCTTGGTGGTAGTCTCAGAACCAGTTGCTGCCCAGGAGTTTAAAATTATATCACAGACCATGGTATTGATGCGCTGTGAGTGAAAGTGACCTAATACAATAACCGCTGAGAGTGGTAAGTCATCCTCAGTGATTATGCCGGCTCTTATGGCATCCCCGATATCATGGTTTATATATGCGATGGCGTCGGCAATCCGGCATACTTCACCCTCAAGGGTAGCTACTTTTCCCCAGCTCTCCCCGAAGATGTCCTCCTCTGGCTTGGAGTGATTATAAATTCCGTCCCTTACCTCCCAGGTGAGGTTTAGCCCCTGCCCATCCTTCTCCAGCAGCTCAACAACTCGCCGGCTTTGTTCGTTATGCCTAAAGCCGCCGTGATAAAGCTCGTTTAAGACCTCTTCACCCACATGACCAAAGGGGGTATGGCCCAGGTCATGGCCCAGGCTAATTGCCTCGGCAAGGTCCTCATTGAGGTTTAGGGCGCGGGCTATGGTACGGGCTAGTTGCGATACCTCCAGGGTATGGGTCAGCCTGGTTACATAATGGTCACCCAGTGGGGCAATGAAGACCTGTGTCTTGTGCTTTAAGCGGCGAAAAGCCTTTGAGTGGATAATACGGTCCCGGTCACGTTGAAAGGCGGTGCGTATCGGACAGGGCTCTTCCGGTTTAAGCCTGCCCCGTGACCGGCTGCTCTTTACAGCGAGGGGAGAGAGGCTCTCCTCTTTTTCCTCGGCTTTCTGGCGGATATTAAGACTGAAAGTCATTTAAGCTTTAGTTTTTTCTCTGCCCTGGCAATTATCTCACGGGTGGTGCCAATCATATCAGGGCTTACCGAAACTGAGGTAATACCCCATGAGACCAGTTTTTCAGTAAGCTTGGGGTAGACTGAGGGTGCCTGCCCGCAGATAGAGGAGGTGACACCCATGCTCTTTGATACCTTGATAGCCCTTTCTAAAGCAATAAGTACAGCTTCATTTCTTTCATCAAAGGTCTTGGCTAGTTTAGCACTGTCCCGGTCAATACCCAGGATGAGCTGGGTCAGGTCGTTACTGCCAATGGATATGCCGTCAATACCGACTTTAAGGAATTTCTCCATAAGGAAGATGTTGGACGGTACTTCAACCATCATCCACAGTTTGAAATCATGGCTGCGCTTTAGCCCTTCCTGCTCCAGGATTTTTATTGTTTGCGTAAGCTCATTAACAGTGCGGACAAAGGGGACCATGACCCACAGGTTGGGGAAGTCCTTCCTTACTCTCTTTATGGCTTCAATTTCCAGTTTGAATGCATCAATATCAGTGATATAGCGAGAGGCGCCGCGGTAACCAAGCATCGGGTTTTCCTCGACCTCTTCAAATTCCTTACCACCGATAAGCTCTCGGTACTCATTGGTTTTCAAATCGGTGGTTCTAAAGACCACCGGGCGGGGGCTGAAGGCTTTGGCAAAGGTATAGATACCCTGGTAGAGTTTATCAACAAACTCATCACCCCGATTCTCCTTCAGCATATAGCTGGGATGCTGCCCGATCTGGGCTATCATGAACTCAGCTCTAAGCAGACCAACGCCATCTACATTGCGAGCGGCCACCGAATCAGCCAGCTCGGGTTGAGCCAGGTTGACGTAGACCTTGGTCCTGGTCTTTATTGATTCCTTGAGGATATTGGCAACGAAAGAGGTGGCTATATTCCGTCTTACCTTGCCGTTGTAGACTTTGCCATGAGAGCCGTCAACGGTGATTATTTGTCCGTCAGCCAGGGTGGTCGTTGCCCCCTCGGCGCCAACCACGCAGGGAATACCTAGCTCCCTACTGATAATGGCAGCATGGGCGGTTCGGCCACCGCGGTTAGTGACAATGGCTATCGCCCTTTTCATCGCCGGCACAAAATCAGGGGTTGTCATCTCAGCGACCAGGATATCACCATCGTGCACCTGGTCGATCTGTGAGGCCTTAAAAATTATTTTGACCGGTCCGGCTGCCAGTCCCGGGCTGGCAGCGTCTCCGGTGAGTAGCACCGGGGCATTGATTTCAGGTTCAACATTGGTAGTTTCCTTAAGGGTGGTTACCGGGCGGGTTTGAACAATGTAGAATTTGTTATTTTCCCTGGCCCATTCAATATCCTGTGGACTCCGGTAGTGGTCTTCAAGCTGTTTCCCTAACCTTGCTAGCTTAAGAATATCCTTATCGGTTAGCTTCTGCTGAGTCTGAGCTAGAGGTGGCAGTGGTTGCCAGGTATTGGTCTTCTTGCCATTGATAGCCGTGTTTCGGCTTAGTTGATGCTTCTGTCGGCTTAGCCTTTTGGAGCTGATTGATAGGTCATTTTTATCTATAATATAAAGGTCGGGGTTTACCTCGCCTGAGACAAGGCCTTCGCCCAGACCGTATATCGCCTCAATGACCATCTTTGAGTTATCACTGGTTACTGGTTCTATGGTGAACATAACTCCGGAGGTCTCGGAGGCGACCATTTTTTGAACCGGAACGGCAATACCGACCTTAATATGGTCGAAACCCTGCTGGTGCCTGTAGTAGATAGCCCGTGGTTCAAAAAGGGAAGCCCAGCAGGCCTGGACGGCAGCCACTACATTATCCTCTCCACAAACATTGAGGAAGGAGCTTTGCTGTCCGGCAAAAGAGGCTTCAGGCAGGTCCTCAGCGGTTGCCGAGGAGCGCACCGCAACCAGCCCGCCACCCAATTTACGATAGGCTTTCTTGATTTCACTGGCTATTTCTGGTGGCATTGGGGCAGTAAGAATTAACTTTTTAATTTTGGCGGCAACCTGTTGCAACTGCTTACTGTCGCCCGGGTCTAATGATTCTAACCGGGCAAGAATTTTGTCGCTGATATTTGACGTTTGTAAAAATTGATAGTAGGCGCTTACAGTTACAATAAGCCCCGGAGGAACGGGTATATGAGCACCGGTCATTTCGCCCAGGTTTGCCCCTTTGCCACCAACAATGGGAATATCCTCTTTGGTGACCTCGTCAAACCACAAAATAGCCTTTTGAGCTTTGTGCATAACTTTGGCGTCTCCTTAATTTATAGATGGGCTTGTTGGAAGCGTTGTTATTATACCATACTGTCAAAAATGTCAACTAAGATGCTTAAGCTGGCCAATATCTCCGGCATCTTCAGTTGACAGCTTTAGTGATTAGGGAGTAGAATTAAATACGTTGGTTGAGAAAGAGGAGGGCTTCAGTATGGTAGAGATGACCATTGACAGTATTCGTGGCGGCCTGATGAATTCTCAATTCGTGGTGATTCTAAAAGAGAAGATGACAGATCGCTACCTGCCTATCTGGATTGGTCCGTCTGAAGCCAATGCTATAGCCATAAAATTGCGCGGTGATAATTTACCCAGACCACTAACTCATGACTTGCTGCGCTTGATAATTGATGCCCTGGGGGCTTCTGTGGACTCCATTATTGTCTGTGACCTTAAGAATGACACTTTCTATGCCAAGATTATTCTTAATGTAGACAGCGAGCAGATGGAGATTGACTCTCGCCCTAGCGATGCACTGGCGCTGGCAGTCAGGACAGATGTGACTATCTATGCTGAGGAGTCGGTTCTAGATAAGGCAAGTATAATGCTGGACAAAGAGACCGGGAAACCCATTATTGACGAAGAGGGCTTGGAGGCTGAGGGTAAGGGCAGGAAGATTAGTGACGAAGAGCTAAAGAGGTTGTCCGCTTTCCGAGACTTTGTAGATAATCTTGACCTGGATGACTTTGATAAGCGAAAGTCTTGAGTAAGAGCCGGGACTTTAGACAGATTCGGGGTTGGGTAGTGTGTGGTGGTAGTGGCAATCAATGAAATTCTTGCTCTGCTTCTTTGGGGATTTTGACGGTGATTTTTCTCGCCTTTTTAGCCGGGAGTAGACTTGAGGGGCGGTAATAACTACAGATTAAGTTATAGTAGATAAGCAGAAAGCCTTGGGGCTTATGTTCCGAGGTTTTTAGTGACCAAAGAGCCGTTGGTCATGTGCTGTTGCCAGGTGGGAGCTTGACTTGAATGCGGCGATTTTGATATGCTTACACCTTAAGAATTTGAGGCTGGTATGCGCCGGTGGCAAGTAGCGCTGAGGCTGATAGGTGTCGGGTGGTATGTTGCTGGCTCAATTATACTGGGTGTGCTTGCTGGTCTATGGCTGGACAATAAATTTGATGCCAAGCCTCTTTTTGTGGTAGCTGGTCTGGTCCTTGGCATTATTATCGCTGGTTACGGCGTTTATCAGATGCTTTTGCCACTCATCAGTAACACTGGAAACAAGGAGGATGAGTAGTGCCTAAACGGGGTTTCATGGGTCTCTCCTTCCCTGTTTTGATTGGTATTTTTCTTCTTATTCTGCTGATAGTTGGACTGGTTATCGGCCCTTTGGGTAAGAGTATCTTTGGTGAGGTGCGGGGGCTGAGCTGGCTTAGTGTCCCCCGTCCCGAATTTCACCTGCCTGCTGAAGAAGTCTTTCATCTGTTTGGCTTCCCGATTACTAACACTATTATTGCCGCCTGGGTTACAGTTTTTTTCTTAGTGCGGTTTTCTTTTGAGGCCACCCGTCGCATGAAACTTGTCCCAGGCAGGTTGCAAGGTGCCTTTGAATTTCTGCTTGGCTGGTTGTATGACTTCTGCCAGAGTGCTGCCGGTGAGCAGAATGGGCGTCGCTTCTTCCCAATAGTAGCTACCATTTTTCTCTTTGTCGCCTTTAATGCCTGGCTGGGCCTGCTGCCCGGCTTTGGCTCAATAACTGTCAATACTGCTGAGGGTGAGGTGGTGCATCTGCTTCGGCCGGCTAGTACTGATATTAATATGCCCCTGGCTATAGCTTTGATGTCGGTTGCCTTTGTGCAGTACTTTGGACTGCGGTCGCTTGGCCGTCGCTATGTAACCAAGTTTATTAATGTCGGTGGGTTTTTCAGAAGCTTGGGCCAGATTATGAAAGGCAAGGTAGGTGTCGGTCTTAGCGGGTTGCTTACTGGGATGATTGAAATTTTTGTTGGTTTTCTGGAGCTTCTGAGCGAGTTTATCCACATTCTTAGTTTTACTTTCCGTCTTTTTGGTAATATGACGGCGGGTGAGATACTTATTATGGTGGCCATCTTTCTTGTACCATGGCTGTTTGCCTTGCCCTTTTACGGACTGGAGTTGCTTATCGGCTTTCTCCAGGCTCTTATCTTTGGAGGCCTAACCCTTATATTCCTTACCCTTGCCGTGGCCCATCACGGTGAGGCAGAGGAGAGCTAAAAATAAAGATTTCTAAAAGGAGGTAGACTATGGATCCAGAAACCATGAAATGGTTGGCAGTGGGGATGATTGGTACCCTTGGCTTGTTGGGGCCAGCGCTAGCCCTCGGGCTTATTGGTTATGCCGCCCTGACCGGACTGGCTCGCAACCCTGAGGCGAGAGGCCCCATATTTACCAATATGATTCTGATTGCTGGTCTGGCCGAGGCTATCGGCATTTACGCCTTGATTATAGCTATTATCCTGGCTATGATTGTATAGCGACATTTAAGGAGAGAGTAATTATGGAACAACAAGGCATTCCTAATTCTTTATTAGTCCTCATGTTAGTGATGATCCTGGCGACAATGTCTTTCGTTGGGCTAGTATTAGTTCTGGTGCTCTCAGCGTAGTAGGCAAAAAAGGGAGAGTGAAAAATGGGCGAAGGTCTGGCAAGCCTTGGTGTAAACCTGCCGTCACTAATAGCACAGGTCATAAATTTTGCTATTCTTTTTGGCCTTCTGTATCTCGTGGCTTATAAGCCGCTTATGAGAATGCTTGATGAGCGCTCCCGGCGGGTTAAGGAGAGCATGGAGCAGACTGAATATATTAAGCAGCAGGCGGCTAAAGCTGAGCAGGAGACTGAAAAGCGTATTACCGAAGCCGGTAAGGAAGGGCAGAAGATAATAGACCAGGCGGTTAAAACTGGAGAAGAAATGAGGCAGAAGGCGCAGGGGGAAGCCAGACAGGAGGCAGAAATCCTTATCATCAAGGCACGGGCTGAGATTCAGCGAGAGCATGACGGGGCTATTAGTGCGCTGCGCAAGGAGTTTGCTGGCTTAACCATACTGGCCGCTGAGAAGGTCATTACTCGCTCACTGGATAAGGAAGCACACCGCCATATTATTGACCAGGTGTTTGAAGAGAGTTCCGGACTGAAAAAGGGTTAAGGCCGTTTTACGGATACGAAGAGGTAGCTTGAAGGGGCTTGCCCGTTCAAAAAGGGGGTCTGCTTGGTAATGGTTAATTTAGTTGTCATTGCGAGGAGCGTAGCGACGAAGCAATCTCAAACGGTTAATATAATTAGGCACGAGATTGCTTCGCCTTCGGCTCGCAATGACGTCACCAAATAGGACCGAGCAGTAGCAAAAGGGGGGAGATATTAGTGGCTGGAAAAATTTCTGTCAGGCGCTATGCTCAGGCAATATTTGACCTTGACATGGAGAAGGAACAGTCAGACTATTTGGAGTCTGATATGGAGAAGGTTGCCCATCTGGGTCAGGATGCAACAGTTGCCGCATATCTGGGAAATCCAAAGGTTCATTTTGAGGATAAAGCCAGACTGCTAGCCGAGAGGCTGTCTGATATAGACCCTCTAGTGCTAAACCTGGTCTACCTGTTGCTTACCAAAGACAGGCTGGATATGCTGGCTGATATTGCCGATGAGTATCAGCGACTACTTGATAGCCGCCGTGGCATTGAACAGGCTGAGGTTACTACGGCTGTTCCTCTTGATGATGAGGCTAAGCTAAAGTTAAGCCAGAGCCTGGGTGATATAGTTGGCAAAAAAATAGTGCTTAAGCTTAAAGTGGACCCCAGCATAATCGGCGGCTTTGTCGCCAGAGTCGCTGGTAAGCTGATTGATGGCAGTACTCGCGCTAAACTGGCCGCTCTAAAAAAGGAAATGGCTTAAGGCAGGCTTTAGAGAGGCAGCAACTTAAGGAGGTAGCTTCGGTGACAACCAGAGGACAGGACATAGTTTCTGTTATTAAACAGCAGATTAAGCAGTTTGGTGCTCAAGTAACCATGGTGGATGTGGGCATTGTGATTGGGGTTGGTGATGGTATTACCCGAATTCATGGGCTGGCAGCGGCCAAGTATAATGAGCTACTCCAGTTCCCTGATGATGTTATAGGCATTGCCCTCAACCTGGAGGAGGATAGTGTTGCCGCTGTTATCCTTGGTGACGATAGCGGCATCAAAGAGGGCGATGAAGTGCGCTGCACCGGACGCATCGCTGAGGTGCCGGTTGGCCAGGCTCTTATCGGTCGGGTGATTAACCCCCTGGGTCGTCCGATAGATGGTAAGGGTAAGGTGAAGTATGAAAAGAGTCGACCGCTTGAGTGGGTTGCCCCCAACGTGGTTGCCCGCAAGTCGGTGGATACACCGGTACAGACCGGCATTAAGGCGATAGATAGTATGATTCCAATCGGTCGTGGGCAGAGGGAACTCATTATCGGTGACCGTTCCACTGGGAAAACAGCCATTGCCCTTGATACCATTATTAGTCAAAAGGGTGGTGATTTAATCTGCATTTATGTTGCCATTGGCCAGAAGGCGTCTAAGGTAGCTCGGGTGGTAGCCGACCTGGAATCTCACGGTGCTATGGAGCATACCATTGTTGTTGCCGCTAATGCCGCCGAGTCGGTTGCTCTGCAATATCTGGCTCCCTATGCCGGCTGTGCCATAGGCGAGGAGTTTATGGAACAGGGTAAGGATGCCTTAATTGTCTATGATGACCTTTCCAAACATGGCTGGGCTTATCGTCAGCTATCGCTACTGCTGCGCCGGCCACCGGGGCGGGAGGCCTATCCCGGTGATGTCTTCTATCTGCACAGCCGCTTGCTGGAGAGGTCGGCGAAGATGAATGAAGAGCACGGCGGCGGTTCCCTTACCGCTTTACCTATAATTGAAACGCAGGCCGGTGATGTTGCCGCCTATATTCCAACCAATGTTATCTCTATTACTGACGGTCAGATTTATGTGGAGCCAGACCTGTTTAATGCCGGCATCAGGCCAGCGGTCAATGTTGGCTTATCGGTCTCCCGGGTGGGTAGTAAAGCCCAGACCAAGGCAATGAAGAAGGTCGCCGGTAAGCTCAAGCTGGAGATGGCCCAGTACCGGGAGCTGGCTGCCTTCGCTCAATTCGGCACCACCGAACTTGATAAAGCCACCAGGGCTCAGCTTGACCGCGGTCAGCGCATTACTGAAGTCCTAAAACAGCCTCAGTTTGCTCCTATGCCACTGGAAAAGCAAGTCATGGTCCTGCATGCCGCAATTAGCGGCTACATTGATGATGTGCCGGTAAATAAAGTAGTTGATTTTGAAACCAAATTCTATGGGTTTATGGAAGCCAAATACCCGAAGATAGGTAAGGCAATCGCTGGGGAAAAAGACATAAGTTCCGAGACTGAAAAGGCTCTAAAGATAGCTATTAGTGAGTTTAAAAAGGGCTTTTCGGCTGAGTAGGCTAAAGGATGATAAACAGGGTCCGGCAAAGTGTTTATATGGGGAAGTTTGAAGGGGCTTCGCCCCTTCAAAAACCTATACTTCCCCCTCTCCTTTCAAGGAGAGGGGGACATAAGGGG
>SDBU01010148.1_pt1 | contig 10481 bp, 13 predicted proteins | sample 2277071 | NCBI WGS metagenome assembly SDBU01 (sample SAMN10397929, study PRJNA504765) | marine sediment metagenome | isolation source: marine sediment core GS08_GC12, 126 cmbsf | place: Arctic Ocean: Gakkel Ridge, Loki's castle | collected 2008
CATGATCAACGGGAGCAGGTGCCGGAGCCGGAGCCGGTGCTGGAGCCGGTGCATTACAGGCAGCCCCCAGAACAGCCACTACCACCAATAGAGACATTATGAGAAACACTTTTTCCACGATATTCCTCCTCGTTTACACTTAACTCTCGTATCAGCTTCTACTCAATCTTAATTGCACCTGAAATGGGTAGCTTATCGGGATCAGGCACGCCCTTCTCATTTACCTCGCTCTTCTCTATGGGCAGTTCCCGTTCACCTCCATCATTTATATTATAGCAGGTAAAGCAGTTACCGCAATACGGAGTTAGAAAATATGACTACCCACATGAGCCAGCGGAGAACCATAGTAAGACTCTACTCTCTTGTCCTTATGGCTCACTCATTACCCGTGAAAGAATTTTATTCAGGGAACCCCTATTTGTGGAGCCTATTGCCTAACTCTAGCCTCCAGGCATAACGGTAGCCTTCTCCGCTTGGGTGATGAAGTACAGATGGATGTCCCAGTGGGGCACATCAAAACCCTCATGGCCATGAGTCATAAAGGATACGTTTATATGGTCCACTTCGATACCGACGGGAAGATGTCCTAAGTCCTTGAAGTGCTCAGGTCCCTCTGGGGTGGGGATTTCCACCTCCTGCATCATATCCTCGGTGTACATATACTCCATCCCGATTACCTCCCCCTTGTAGACCAGGTAGAGGGGGCCCAGGGGCAATTGGGCTGGAATTCCCCAGTGCTCACCCATGGCCGGGACGACATCGGAGAGCTTTTGAGCATCGGCGGGTAATGCCATCTTCGGTGCCGCTGGGGCGCAGGCAATGCCCCCCACCAGTATAGCCACCACCAATAAAGACATTACGAGAAACAATTTTTTCATGATATACCTCCTTTTATTCACTTCTAATAACCTATTCTTATTTTTGGGTCAATAACCACCACCGGCCATTATCACCCTATTCCGGTAGTGTTTGGGCATAGCCCAGAACGTCGACCGCATCCTCAACGCTCCAGCCATTTGCTACCCCGGAGGGCATGGCAGTGCCCGGATGGCCAAACCTAATCTTGTGTAGCGTTTCCCAGGGATTACCATTAGCCAAGCCGCCCAGATATTCGGGCTCTGCCTCACTGCCGAAGTTTAATTGCTTGCCGTCGGCGCCATGGCAGGCGACACAGGTATTGGTATACAGTTCCTCGCCATGCGTCATACTGTCCCCGATGGGCTTCTTGGTGACATAGTCTATGTATTTGGTGTCATCTATTAGGCCTTCTTTGAGGAAGTCCACCAGGTTGTTCAGGGCTGCCTCACTGAGCAGTGGAGAGAAATCGTGCTGGGAGTCAGTGTCTCCAGTCAGGGTATCTAGGAGCTGGGCCTTGGTTTTGGTCAAGTAGGCATTGTAGACACCGGGAAATCCAGTATAGTGAGAACCTTTGCTGTAGGCACCGTCCTTACCCTGGTAATCCCAGCCGTGGCACTCCTTACAGCGCCAGGTGGTGGAACCAGAACGCTCGTTGGTGGACTGAAGCGCCCACAGGGGTTGGTCTGTTGTGGGTTCGGTGGCTTCCTCTACAGCCTTCCACCACTTGTCGTAAATCTTACCCCCCTTGGCTATGCTGGAAGCGGTAGCCTTGGGCTCCTCTGGGGCTGGGGCTGGTGCTGACTGTGGGGCAGCACAGGCAGCCCCCAGAACAGCCACTACCACCAATAGAGACATTACGATGGGCAATTTTTTCATGATATACCTCCTTTTATTTACTTAATCTAGAGTGCTAACTTTTGTTTATTATTTTCGAATTGCGTTCCTATTCACTGTTGAGCCTATTCCGGCTTTGGGAGCAACGACCGTTCGCTTATTAGCAGCTGCCTGGTATCATCCAGCCTTGAAGCCATCACCTTAATAAGCCCCTTCAGTACCTCATAGCCAATTTTAGGATCGTCTCGGAGCAGCCACCTGAGCTTGGTACCGCTAAGGGACAGAGCCTTTACTCTCTGCAGGCATACTGCGGTAAGGGTATAGACATACGGTTCAACGATGACTGACCAGCCAACCACATCGTTTCTATTCACAATATCAACGGTTAACCTTCTACTCATTTGTATTTGTGCTTTTGGCAGTGTTATTTGTACCGCTACTTTTCCTTCCTGAAGAATAAGGAGTTCTTCGGCGTTGTCCCCCTCCTGAAAGATAGTAGTTCCCGCCTCATATTGCTTCTCCATCACTGAGCTTGCTACCTTCTCCAGTTCGGCATCGCTCAATTTCGAAAAAAGCTCACATTCTCTAAGGACTTGCTGCGCTGTCATCGTACCTATTTTCACAACCTTAATACCTCTCAGAAAGTGATAGGAGTTGAGCCTCAAAGGGCTTTCCTCCTAGTCTCTTATAGGTTGGCTCCTTTCCTGCGGAGCCTGCGCCACCATGAAAGTGTCAGTTTTCCTGCCAGACCGAGAAACAGTGTTAGCGCTCCGGCTAAACCTAGAAAGACACCGGCTGGGGCAAAAATCATGGTGATGGTGAGGAACCAGCCGCCCACAATGCCGAGACCGCCAAATAATATAGCTTTATCACTTAGGCTGGTGACCTTCTGTCGAAGAGCTACCCGCTGCTTCACTTCAACCCTGGCGAAAACGAGAGCATTCGGTTGCACCACCTCATGGCTCAAGTCTTGTAGTACAAACGGGATATTAGCCCCTCTGCTCTCTATGGAATAAATTGCGCTGACATCTGAACTTAAGCTGCGGTCTGGTAAAATCCTCGCGTCCAGGTTGTTTACCAATATCACCCTTATATTTGGTATCTGCTCAGAAATGGTCTGGGCTATGTCCAGGCCACCTATTCGTGACAGTGGGATGGTATCCAGGCCGACAACATGAGGGAGGCAAGAGTCTATGATGGCAACATCTGGCCTTAGATTCCTGGCCAGAGTCAGTGCTGTAGAGGCATCCTGGGCCTGTCCTACGGTAACAGCCCTGCCTTCCTCTTCAGCTACTCCTCTGAGAAGGTGCTGCACCTCGGGATATTCTGAGGCAACAATTACTCGCACATTTTGCCTTTTCATAATTACACCTCCCACCAGGAGATATCCCGTAGCGGAACCAGGATAAGACAAACTGCCATCTCCGCTACCACGACGGGGAAGATAAATGCAGGGGGAAACCGCTCCCCAGGGCAGCCCTTGCGTTGCTCTCCCCTTTGACTTATACTTATAGTAAATATAGAGGATATGGAAGGTTCATACATCTGAAAAACTACCTCTTTTGTGCAGGTGGAAACGCCCCTTTTTGGCACGAAGATACACCTACCAAGAGCAGCGATTACCTGATCTATTGGGGGTAACGCCGCTCTATCGATTATCAAAATGAGGTTCGCGTGTAACCATGGAGCCGATACGGATTGTTGTGGCAGACGATCACTGGCTAATGCGTGATGGAACGTGCCACATCCTGGAGCAATGTCCCGACCTGAAAGTAGTTGGTGATGCCGAGGATGGCCAGCATGCATTGGAACTGATCGAGCGTCTTCAGCCCGACATAGCAATTTTGGACATCCGTATGCCGAAACTCAATGGGATTGAAGTCGTCCGGCGAATGAAGGAGCGCTCTCCTAATACGAAGGCTCTGATGTTAACCGCCTATGATGATGACGACTATATTATCGCTTTGATGGAGGCCGGCGCCCTCGGCTACTTGTTAAAGACGGCACGGCCGAGCGAGCTGATAGATGCCGTCCAGCGTGTTCACCAGGGCGAGTCGGTACTGCATCCATCAATTGCTATGAAAGTGGCTCGTCTCTGGGCGCGCCTGCGGGATTCAATCGGACAGGATGTTTCTGAGCAGATCAGCCCTCGGGAGCGTGAGGTTCTGCAATTGGCGGCGAACGGTCTTCGAAATAAGGCTATTGCCGACAACCTAAGCATTAGTGTTCGTACCGTGGAGGGGCATTTCCACAGTATCTTTGCCAAACTCAGCGTCTCTTCGCGCATAGAAGCTGTGCTCTGTGCGCTATCCCGACATATCGTTACTCTAGAGGAGGAAGATAGGACGTGAGCCGGGCACGGGTAGCTGTGACAGCAACCCGACCTATCTTCAAGCTCAGGGGCTGGTTTGAACGGGGCAGGCATCGCCTGTACGCATATCGTCCCAGGTTTCGGGATAGGCGCTTTTGGGTGGTCGTGGGCCTCGTCATTATTATTGCCGCTTTGCATGGCATCTCTGAAGCCACAGGGTTCCTCCACGACCTGGGAGTGCCGTATTTCGTACCTATTACTCTATTTCTTGTGCCGGTGGTATATGCTGCCCTGACCTTTGGATTTGCTGGCGCTATTGCTACAGCACTGTTGGCTACGGTCATCACTACTCCCAACTTTATCTTCTGGCATCACGGGTTGGATAGATTCGGGGTGATGTTCCAGGCGCTCATTGTGATTGCCGTGGCATACTTTTTGGGACGGCGGGTGGACCGGGAGAGGAGCGCGCGACGACGGGCAGAGGCCGCCACAACCGCGCTCAAAGTTTCCCAGACAAAGTACATGAGTCTCTTTGAGTCCAGCCCCATCGCTGTTCTTGTTCTTGACCTCACCGGTGTTGTCTTGGAGGCGAATCCGGCTGCCAGCATTCTCTTCGGCGGAAACAAGGCAACTTTGGAAGGCAAGCCTATCGCTGATCTGGTCGGGCAGGAAAATGCCCGGAAACTTCTAGACTCTCCCCGGAATGGCAGATGGCAAGCGGATTCTCTAGTCCTTAAGCTGAATAATGGCCCGGAGCTATACTTAGAGCCAACGCTTACTGAAGTTAGCGATGGTCAAGGCAACATCGTCATCCAGGTTCTCTTCAGGGATGTCACGGAGGAGCATTATCAACGGGCCGGGCTGAGGGCCTACGCCGCAAGCATAACCCGTGCTCAAGAAGAGGAACGCCAGCGAATTGCCCGAGAGTTGCACGACGACCCAATCCAAACATTGGTTTTACTCTGCCGCCAACTGGATAGTGTGGAAGACACCGGTGAGTCTCTACCTTCCTCGGTGAGCGGCAGGCTGCGAAAAGCTAGAAAAACCGCCGAGGAAGTGGTTAAGGGACTTCGAGACGTTGCTAAGGCTCTCCGGCCTCCGATATTGGATGATCTGGGGATGGTGACCTCCGTCCGCAGACTGCTAGCGGACTTTACGGAACGAACCGGGATAAAGGGTCAGCTAAAGGTGACAGGAGAAGACCAGCGGTTGCCATCAGATACGGAACTAGGCATGTTTCGTATTGCTCAAGAGGCGCTATGGAATGTGGAACGACACGCGGGGGCAATTCGTGTAGCTGTGACCATAACCTTCACCGAACATAAAGCGAGGCTGGATGTGGTCGATAACGGGGTAGGCTTCTCTATGCCGTCTGTATCGGGCGACTTTACAGCGAGTGGCCAGATGGGACTCATTTCCATGCAGGAACGGGCTGAATTACTCGGTGGTAAGCTGGAGATACAGTCCAGCCAGGGGAAGGGTACCAGGATAACCGTCTCCGTTCCTGTTGCTGATGTCATCCCCGAGGTGCCTGACCATCGCCTAAACCTTCGATAGACGAAAGCAGCCGTGGAAAACCGGGCACCACGGTGGGCTTGGATTTAATAAGCAAGCGCAAAGGTTTTTGAGAAGGTTTTAGTTCTACCTTTTGACCTGCACGGTCTACCAAAGCTAGTAACCCTTCCCTATCCTGAACATCTTGGTACTGCATACAGGGCACACACCCTGAGTTGCGGGCTTACCGTTCTTCATAGTTATGGCACTTGCATCCTTCATTTCTCTTTTGGCGCGGCATTTCACACAGTATGCTTGCATTACGTGCACCTCCTTTTTCAGGTACGTAACGCTAAACTATTTCCTCCACAATGTCAATACCCCAGTTCGCTACGGGTCTATTATTAGATGATAAGGCTAATTATCCGTTGGGATAGACAACGCCAACCGCAACCGCCCGAACGATTACGGAAAATCAGGCGTATTTTTGGGCTAATTCTTACTCGGGATACCTGTTTAGAAATAGGAACAAAACGCTATGTTGTGTGATATAAAATAAAAGGGCTGGACATTACTTTGCATGAAATATCCAGCCCATATTGAATCGCGATATTGCTATCAGGGTTATGCCTTTCCTATCCTGAACATCTTAGTCCCGCATACAGGGCACACACCCTGAGTTGCGGGCTTACCGTTCTTCATAGTTATACTCTTAGCATCCTTCATTTCTCTTTTGGCACGGCACTTTACGCAGTATGCTTGCATTTGGTTTACCTCCTTTTAATATCTATGTTTCAGATTCTTCTGCAATATCGGCTTCGGGTTCCTCTTTGTTTTTTTCAGGTTCTTCTGCAATATTGGCTTCGGATTCATCCTTGTTTGTTTCGGATTCTTCTGAAATGCTGGCTTCGGGTTTCTTCTTGCTTGTTTCGGGTTCTTCTGTAATACCGGCTTCGGGTTTCTTCTTGCTTGTTTCAGATTCTTCTGAAATGCTGGCTTCGGGTTTCTTCTTGCTTGTTTCGGGTTCTTCTGTGACGCCAGCCTTAGCTTTCTTCTTACTTGCTTTAGGTTTGGCTGTGATATCAGCCTCCATTTTCTCTTTCCTTGCCTTGGACTCCTCTATAATGCCGACTTTGGCCAGTAGCCTAGCGGCGGTATCTGTCGGCTGGGCTCCTCGTTCCAGCCAGTGCCGCGCTCTATCTTCGGCAATAACTACTGTTTCCGGGTCAGTTAGGGGATCATAATGACCAATGATTTCAATAAAAGCTCCGTCGCGGGGAGACCGCACATCGGCTACTACCAGCCGATATTGTGGCTTCTTTTTAGCACCGACTCTTCGTAACCTAATCTTTACCATATTTACCTCGTCTAGTTGTGATAAGAATATTATGGTCTGTAACTGGATATATGTCAATGGTGGTTATAAAATCATTCCTTTTTCTACACTCAACATTCTGATGTTTTGTTACACATGTGTTTGACGGGGCATTGACACGCAATCGGCAGAGCACCTATATCAACTGTTCCTCTAGTTGACGCTTAATCAGGCTTATGCTACTATTAAGGCACTTCAGCCATGATACTTATAACCCCTGTTTACTTATCCTTGGCTGTTTAGCCTCATACCCTTACCAGTAATCCTGCTTGGAGACGGAGCAGTGCAGGTAGAGAAAGAGTTAGTTGAGTTATCACCCGGTAAAGACACACTACTAACCATCGGCGTTTTTGACGGGGTTCACCTCGGTCACAAACACCTGATTTCACAGCTAAAGGAGCATGCCAGACAACAGGATTTGCTCAGTGGAGTGGTAACCTTTCGCCAGCATCCCCAACAGGCTCTGTCCCCACAGACTAATCCGCCATTCTTAACTGATATCACTGAAAAAAATACCCTTCTCAAAAATGAGGGGGTTGAGGCTATAATTGTTCTGTCCTTCACCCGTGAGTTAGCTCAGCTCAGCGCTCGCCAATTCCTCAGCCTGTTAAAAAAATACCTCAGAATGCGAGGACTGGTAATTGGACCCGACTTTGTCCTGGGCCGAAACAGGGAAGGCAATGCCGACACCCTGCGCCTGATAGGACAGGATATGAATTTCAGTGTAACCGTGATACCCCCCATAATGATAAACGGCGAAGTGGTAAGCAGCACGGCCATCAGAAAGGCTCTGGCTGACGGAGACATGGAAAAGGTGCATAACCTGGTAGGCCGCCCCTTCAGCCTCCATGGACGTGTAACTCCAGGGGCCGGTCGAGGGGCAAAGTTAGGCTTCCCCACCGCCAATCTGGATATAGACCCCCAAAAGGCACTTCCCGTTGATGGCATTTACGCTACCAGGGCCTACATTGATAGCCAGACCTATCAGTCAGTGACTAATATCGGTCAACGCCCTACCTTCGGTGATAGCCAACGTTTAGTAGAGGTTTATATCCTCAATTACCACAGCAACTTATATAACCACGAGCTAAAAATTGATTTCATACAGCGACTTCGCAACGAGAAACGATTTGCCACCGTAGAGGAATTAAAGAGGCAGATAACGAAGGATGTAGAACAAGGCAGGACTATATTAAATGCTAAAACCAAGCAAGGATAGCAGAAAAGGTATCAGTAACCAGGATATCGACCGCCTGTTAAAGCGAGGAGTAGCTGAAATTATCATTGAGCAAGAAATGATAGAGCTACTGCGTTCCGGCAAAAAACTGCGGCTAAAAGAGGGCTTCGACCCCAGTTTCCCCGATATCCACCTGGGACATATGGTAGCCCTGAAAAAGCTGCGCCAATTCCAGGAGCTGGGGCATCAGGTTATTCTCATTGTCGGCGATTGGACGGCTCAAATTGGCGACCCGAGCGGTGTTTCGGTGACAAGACCTATGCTATCCCTGGAGCAGGTTCAGGCCAACGCTAAAACCTATATGAAGCAATTCTTCAGTGTGGTTGACAAGGGGAAAACCGAGGTAAGATGGCAGAGCGAGTGGTTTGGCAAATTCACCCTCACCGATGTCTTTCAGCTCACCAGCAAGTTTACCATCGCTCAATTAATGGCTCGAGAAGATTTCAGCCGGAGGTACAGCGAAGGACGCCCCATTGCCATAACCGAACTGCTCTACCCGTTGCTCCAGGCCTACGATTCGGTAGTTATTCAAGCCGACGTCGAGTTTGGCGGCACCGACCAGAAGTTCAACCTGCTTATGGGCAGGGAGCTTCAATCTATGGTAGGTCAGCGCCCTCAACAATGCTTTATGACTCCCCTGCTTATCGGGACTGATGGCAGCCAGAAGATGAGCAAAAGCCTGGGGAACTATATCGGTGTCGCTGAGCCACCCAACGAGATGTATGGCAAGGTGATGTCCATCCCCGATAGCCTTATCCTGCAATACTTTGAGCTGGTCACTGATGTTCCTGACGAGGAATTAGACGAATTCAGGCAAGCGCTTGAGAATAATACTATCAACCCGATGGAGCTAAAAAAACGACTGGCTAGAGAGCTTATAACCCATCTCCATAGTAAAGAGACAGCGATTGAGGCTGAGAAGCACTTTGTTAAGGTGGTTCAGAAAAAGGAGCTGCCAGACAAGATAGAAAATCTTCCTTTAAATTTGTATTTTAAGGACTTGCCACCCGAGCAAATGGAATTCACAGGAGTTGATATTGGCAAACTACTTGTAGTAACGGGCAAAGTCAAAAGTCGCAGCGAGGCTAACAGGTTAATTGAACAAGGAGCCGTCAGCATAGATGGTAAAAAATTGACTGGGCCAACAGCCCCTATCAAAATAGGCAGCATTATCAAAGTAGGTAAACGGCGCTTTGCTAAAGTGGTCAATACTGATAAACTATAAAATAAACAAAGGAGACAGTTATGGAAAAGCTGCGCATACCCGGGCCTACCCCCCTACCCGATGAAGTTCTTCAGGCAATGACCAAGCAGATGATAAATCATCGGGGGGTGGAATTTGAGAAGATATTAAATGAGATAACAGCCAATCTGAAGCAGCTATTTCAGACCAGGAACGACGTTTATCTGCTCACTGCTTCAGGCACGGGTGGACTGGAGGCAGCCATTGTAAACACCCTATCTCCGGGCGATAAAGTATTATCAGTATCCGTTGGTGTCTTTGGAGAACGCTTTGCCAGTATTGCCGGGCAGTTTGGTGCCGAGGTAATTCCACTTCGCTCTGAATGGGGCAAAGCCGCTGACGCTGATGCCATACGCAGAGCTCTCCAGGCCGAACCGAAAATCAAAGCGGTGCTGGCCACCCATAATGAAACCTCCACCGGCGTTACCAATGACCTGGCGGCAATTAGCTCAGCAGTCAAGGAATTCGATAAGCTACTGCTGGTTGATGCCATCAGCAGTCTGGGTTCAATCGCCCTGCCGGTAGATGACTGGCATCTGGATATTACGGTTACCGGCTCGCAAAAGGGCTGGATGGCTCCCCCAGGTCTGACCATGGTCAGTGTGAGCCGGGAAGCCTGGCAAGCACATGCAAAAGCTAAGATGCCCCGCTTTTACTGGGACTTTGGCAAAGCCAGGAAATATCTTGAAACAGGACAGACACCGTGGACACCATCTGTTTCTACGGTATATGCCCTGTCAGTCTCACTGGAAATGATGCTAAAAGAAGGCTTATCCAGCATCATAGCCCGACACGCCCGAGTTGGCCAGGCAGCCCGGGACGGAATAAAATCGCTGGGGCTATCCCTTTTCGCTGAAGAAAGCCACGCTTCAAACACGGTTACCGCCGTAGCCGCCTCCAACGGGCTTGACACCAAAAAACTGGTCAAGATTATGAGAGAAGAGCACCAGGTTATACTTGCCGGCGGACAGCAAGGCCTATCCGGCAAGATATTCCGCATTGGTCACCTTGGCTGGGTCAATGAAAAGGATATCGCAGAAGTAATATCAGCACTAAGGGTGGTGCTGCCACAAGCTGGATTCAGGGGTGTTTAAAATGAAGGTTTTAATTGCTGACCCTATTGCCGATG
>SDBU01010149.1_pt1 | contig 10481 bp, 8 predicted proteins | sample 2277071 | NCBI WGS metagenome assembly SDBU01 (sample SAMN10397929, study PRJNA504765) | marine sediment metagenome | isolation source: marine sediment core GS08_GC12, 126 cmbsf | place: Arctic Ocean: Gakkel Ridge, Loki's castle | collected 2008
AAATGGGGGATTGCGGTCGAGCAGGTGTCAATGACATGGCCATCAATGCTATTCGGACTAGGGCCCGGCAGTCGATGGGGCGGCAAGGGAACGCTTCATAACGATTGGTTGACCGCCTGGCATGTTTGGGGGCTGGTTGGCTTGGGGCTTGTTATGGGCTTTGTGTTCAATATTGAACGCTCTAACCGGAGGGCCTTTGCGGCGTTTGTGGTGGCCTGTGTGGCGGCATTGGGGAGTTTGCCGATGCATTTGGCGCCGTCGGCTTTCTTGATTATTATAATTGCGGGGCTTTGTGAAAGGGAAAAGGTTTTGAATGTCTAACTTTCTAACATTCCTGGAAATCATAGAAGCGGTTGAGGCGCAAATCGCTCAAAGCGGATCAAAACGGCCTATAGTTAAATCCGCAATCAACATGACTTTCCTGACCGAGATATCCGAATCGGACGATGTTTACGCCAATTATTGGTTGCTAACACCTGACGGTCAATTCAAGTCCAAAGCACCGGCCGAAACCATAACCGGAATTACAGCGGCGGAACCTCCGGTTGTGTCGGACGCAACTCATACCTTTGTGGTGGGCGATGTTATTTCCTTGTATGATGTCGAGGGCATGATTGAACCGAACGGTCGGATATTCGTGGTCGGGGCGATTGCGGCCGGGGTTTCATACAGCCTTTATAATTTAGATATTGACACTGTGGACGGCACCGGGTGGACGGCATGGACGGCGGGTGGAAAGGCGGTTCATCGGGGATTGTCGTTGTCTACCCCGCTTAAAAGGATCGTATCGGCCGGTTGGATGGATTTAAACGGGGTAATGGCTCCGGCCACCATATCGGATATCGAGGAGACTACCCGGTATCTGGGTTCGGATGTGCAGGCCTATGATGCGCGGCCGCAAAGATACATTCACTTGAAACGGGCGATGGCCACCGGGGACACCTGGGATTATATATTGTGGTTTCCGGGGGCGGACGCGGCCTATCCCTTGCGGATTTGGCACGAAACGTCACCGCCACGGCTTGACGATGACGGCGACGTTCCTTTATTGCCCTTTCAATTCCATGACATCCTGGTATCCGGGGCGATCACCAGGTTGATCGAAAGCAATGTTCAGGTTGAAAATGCTATCGTTTGGCCGGCGCTTTATCAAAAACAGCTCGACAACCTGATAGCGTTTAATCGGCGCTGGTGGAAGCTGCATGAGTTCGGGCAGCATAGCCCGCCTTATTTGTTATAATGAAAAAACTCATATCAATCATAACATTTCTTATCTTTTTAACCATAGGCACGGTCTATGCTTTCAAGCCCTATGCTTATTTGTTCGTGGGCCGCTGGCAACCGGCGGAACACCCTCTTTTAATTGATGATTACGGCTACCAGGACATTCAAAACCTACGCCAAGACGGCAAGCGTCTCCGGGGCGTATCCGGCCACACCAGCACGGCAAACGGCATAATTGACGCAGTTTTTTTCAAGATCCGCAACGGTTTTCATTTCACCAAAGAGGGACCGGCGGAAAGTCATATCTTGGTACTTAGCCAAAACAGCGCAGGGACCGACGCCAATGTATACCAGAACACAACCACAATACCCGACGTGGGCGATTTCAGCGCCACCGTTTTGTACTCCGGACCGTCGCCATTTGAATCGGGTTTAGGCCGGTTTTCAGACGCACCCAACGGAAATGTGCTTTTTTCAGATGGCGCAAACTCCATGATTTGGGGCGGCGATGAGCTCAGGACCGGAGCTTTTATTACCTCCAGGGCGGCCATTGCGGCGGCCACCGTGACACAGCCCAAGGATCACACAGAAGCCATCAATAACAGTTCATCGGCGTCAGGCTTTACCGTAACGATAAACGCGGCCACGGATGGTTATTTCCTGATCGGATCAACCAGGCCGCTAAAGGGTGTCAAGCTCTATATCTCAAGTCCGAATGCTTCAGCAGGCACCCTTACCACTAAAGAATGGGACGGCACAAGCTGGTCAAATCTTGTTATCACAGACAACACTTCGGGGTTAGACAATACGAACACCGTCACCTGGGATAGCACTGTCACAACCTCGGAGCCCAAATATCTTGAGGGATATATCCTCTATTGGTATCAATTTGCGCTCAATTTAGGATCCGCAACCATCAATTTTGTGACGCTCGATGCGCCCTGGCAGAATATCACAAACATTTGGAGCGGCGAGGAATCGACCGTCGCCAGTGCCAAGAAATACGACGGTACCACATATATCGAGTACACCGACGAAACCATTACAAACGATACGGAATTTGTATTTTCGGCTGGATCCCTTACAACCTCCGGGGCAATATACCTTGGGTTTACGGAACCGCAGCAGGCCTTGAATATTCGAATGCTGGCAACCAAGGAGAATTCTTTTCGTGCGGCCACTCTCACGGTAAAATATAGCGACGGTTCCGGGTTTGCCTCAGTGTCAAATATGTTTGACGGTACAAACGAGGGCGGCATATCTCTTGGTAAAACCGGTGTGATTACATGGTCACCGGTCGCCAAGGGGTCTGAGTTTAGGCATTCCATAGCCGGTGAAATACCGTTGTATTATTACGAACTTACTTTTGACGCCAATATCTCAATAGCGGAGTTTTATTACGCCACCGGCATCGAGGCACCGGACACAATAACCGGGTATCGGTTTCCGGGGGAGTTTCAAGAACGATCCTGGTTGTTCAGTGAAAAGGCCGGGGAACAAAACAAAGCGATATACAGCGGTTTTAATGCACCGGATGTTTGGAATGGGTCTGACACAGGGGCCTTGTTTTTCGGCGATGAAAAGCGGCTTATAGCGGCCAAGGTTCTGTATAATTACTATCAATCAAGCGGGGTGCATCAACTCATAGTTGCAAAACGCCATGAGACATACCGGGTGGTGGGTTTCGGGCCGTCGAGTTGGGAAGTGCAAAAGATATCCGGCAAAATCGGATGTGTAGCCCCGCTTTCAATGGTTGTGGCCGAAATCGCAGATTTAGCCGACGATGCGATCGGTCGGCAGGTTTTAATCTGGCAGGGTGATCATGGGGTCTATCTGTCAGATGGCGCGACTGTGATCAAGATCAGTGAGGATATCGCCAATTATTTCGATCCGCAACAGGATGATTATATTCCGGCGGACAGGATTGACGATAGTGTGGGCTGGTATGATGCGAATCTGAATGTTTATAAGCTCCTGGTATCTTCCGGATCTGGACAGGCAACCCACAATGTTGAATTGGAATACAGTCTTTTGCATCGGAATTGGACAAAGCTTTACCGGGAAAACACGAGCGGGGCTAATCCATTTCAAGCCGGGTGGCCAGTGATCGATACCGACGGCAATCAATACAGCTACGGGGCCACCGATGAGGGCTTTGTTTACAGGACCGAGAGCGGCACATCATGGGCCGGGACCGCAATCGAGCAATTTGTCCACACAAAGGCGGTCATGCTCGACGATGAACAGCCCATGTTCCGGCATACCGTCATAAATTATTGGCGGTTGCTTTTCGAGGATAAGGACGGGGCGGCCACACTGACATACTTGGTGGATGGGGACGGCTTTAGGCTGGTTGATGAGGACGGCGACAGCCTGATTTTATCATACGGCGAGCAAATAGCCGTGACGCATTATTGCAACCAGAGCGCCACGCTGGCCGCTGATGCTTATCAACACGTGGTGGATAGTGTCAACCTTGGCTCAGGCATGATCGATACTCAGGATGTTGTTCTGGGGCCTTGTTTATCGCACAGCTTTAAGCTAACGGCCAACATTACCGATGTCACGGACGGGATGGAGCTTTTAGGGCTGGGGCTGTATTATGATCCGAAAAGAAAGATTATTATTGATGATTAAATTTCCTGAAGATGATGATGAAACACTTTCTAAGATGCTGGATGCTTTTGACAAATTAATAGACGAAACACCAGACCTAATGGTAAAGCCGGATCCAAAGATGATGAAACTTGCTGAGGATTTAATAAAGGATGTTTAAGGAATAAACAAATGCCGAATTTCGCGCAAATCTTATCGAGACAAAAGCGGGCGGTCGGGGGGCGCATAGCCGATCAAGGGACAACCCGGGCAGATCTTGCTTCAACCGGTGTCATCCCAAGACGGGTAGGTCCGCAACTTTCAGCAGTTTCAACCGGCATCACACGGCGGCCGGCGTTAACACAGGGACCGAGCGGCACACAAACAAACGCCGTTGGCAGGTTGACGCGGAGGGCCGATGTCAGGCGCCAGGAAGAATTCGAGGCTGAACGGGTTGAAGAAGTTCAAAGATCCGAACAGGCGCGACTTGATCAGCAACGGGAATTTGATGCTCGGTTTGAAGAATCACAGGCGACTTTCGCGACCCAATCACAAGATTTTGCCGACCGATTGGCCGCACTAAGGACTGAGAATGTATCCGCACTTGAATCAAGCCAAGCGGCATTCGGGGGACAATTATCGGCATTCACGGCAGATAGCGACCGCAGGGCAACCGAGGCTGAAACTCTAAGGTCGGCGGAGCGGAAACGTATCGAGGATTTAATCGCCGGTCAAGCGCCTGCACCGGCTCCGATTGTGGCCGCTGCACCCGCTCCGGCGGCTGTTGCACCGGCACCCACGCTGGTGGACTTGACTCCCGGACCTGTTTCCCAGCCTCCGGCAATCGTTGAAAAAACCGCGGCCCAGAAGTTGGCGGAACTTACAGCGGAAAAAACGCGCAGGAATCAGCCCAACTTTAACCCATTTTTGAAACTTAAAGGCGGGCCGGGGCCAGGAGTGGGCGGGTTGGGCATTAGCGGCCCGGCTGCTTTTGGCGGTTCAACCGGGGTTTCATTTGCATAAGGAGACATCATGGCACAATTTCAAAACTTTGCTGAAATACTTTCAAGCCTGAGAAAACAACGCGCAGCGGTATCCGGGCGGCCCCCCTCGAAACAAGAGGTTGCCGGGGTGGTAGCGGGGATCCAAGCCGGAGCTGAAGAGCGGTTAAGCCGGAGGGCGGACCGTGAATTAGCTCAAGAGTTGCAGACCGAGCGCATTGAAGCAGGCGCTGAAGAAGGCAGGCTTTCACGGGAAGCCACAGCCGGGCGATTTGCGAAAACCCTGACCGAGCAAAAACGTCAATTCGGAGTTACGGCCGGTTTTCAGGAAAGACAAATAACGGGTGAAGAGGGGCGCTTTGCCACTCAATTATCCCAACAGCAACGGCAATTCGAGACCACGGCGGCGGATCGGAAACGTGAATTTGACGTAAACATGGTTTTCAATACGGATGTCCATAATGACAAGATGGCCCGACTTGATAAGACTTTTGCAGAAAACGTGCGGCAATTCGATAAAGCAGCGGCAGTGAGGGCAGAAGAATTTGAATCGTCTCAGGCGTTAACAAGGGAAGTCGAGGCGGGGCGCATAGGGCTAGGAGAGGGCCAGCTTGAACAGCAGGCAGGCCAATTCAAGGAAACCCGCGAAGAGCTTTCAGCGGTTGAGCGGGAACAGCTTAGGATTGCAGACCAGGCGCGGGCGGATGAAAAACACGATGAGAAAATGCAACGACTTGGACTTGTAGTTGGGGCGGTCGGAGCTATTGCAACCGGCGGCACACTTCCTGTGATCATAGCAACGGCTGGCATAGTTTCTCAACTTTTTTCATGGTTTTAAAGGATAAATAAAATGGCACGGACAAATCCATTTGCAACACCGGCACGACGAAGAGATAGCCGCTTTGCGAACATAGCTCAGTTTGGTTTGCAGCTGGCGGAATTACAGCAGCGGCAAAGACTATCAGACAAAGAAGTAGCAGCCCAAACGAGGGTGTCCGACCTTGCGGAAAAAAAGTTTAAGTTCGATGTTGGCGAGGCCGACCGCCGGGCATTGATCGACGTGGCAAAGATAAAGTCAACGGAACGCGTAGCCCGTGGCAAAATTCCATTCCCCGAACAGGAAATAACCTTTGGAGAAATGGAAACGGTCAAGAGCCAAGCAACGGAATATTTCTCTGCCATGGGGCTGGGCAAAAAAGAAATAGACCCCTGGATGGCCACTTTTGACAGCCTGCTACAGAAGAAATCGACGCGGGTTATGGCGCTGATGACAGTCCGGGATGTCGGCAATCAACTGATGGCCCCGATCCTCGAAAATCTTGCCAAGCAAAAAGAAAAGCTGATTGCCGGAAATGTTGGCGGCGTTAATGCTGATAAAATCAAAGCGATTGAAGCCTATCAGACAGAAATGGCGAAACCCACGAATCCCATGTATGACGACAGGGGGCAGTGGATACCCCATGCAATTGATGCCCATTTCGGCCGGACTGTCAAGCATATGCGAAGAAGCGAGGCCTCGGCGCGTTCGCTACAGGCAAGGGCGCTTGAGTTGAAGAAGGCGGGGCAAGCGGCGGTTCAACAGTTTAGCGAACCTTTTGAAGATAAATTCGGCAACCTGGTTCAGCGGAATTTGACCACGGGAAAGGTGTCTAAGGTTTCAACCCCTCCCACTGGCATGGAAATAACAACGGCGGACGGAACTACGATTAGAACGGGAGTTAGAACCGGGTCAGGAACATTGGCCAAAAAGACCATAGGCGATATCCAAAAAAAGAAGTTTTCAGGACTTGAACGATTGGCAACAACACAACGAATTAAAAAACTCTTCCGGCCGGAATTCCAAACCCTGGGCGTGCGATGGAAGACTTTTGCCACGAAATGGAAAGAGAAGTTGAAGGGCACGCCGGTTGAAAAACTTCTCAACTTGGATGTTTCAGGTCAAGATAGAACGCTTTTGCGCGAGTACACGACATATCGAAAAACAGCCATGACAAATCTAAACCAGGGCATTCATGATCGAACCGGGGCGCAAGTCGGACGGCATGAAGTGCCAAGGATCAAGGCGGAGTTCCCGGATCCCGGCCAAGGTCTTTTCGATGGTGATAGTTATACAGAGTTTCGGGCTAAGACAAACGAATCGCTCAGGCTGCTTACACTCGCTGATTATCGCTATGGATGGTATTTAAAACAGGGATTGTCTCAGCCTGATATCGACAACTTGGTAAACACAAAAAAAGCCATCAGTATTGATGAAATGCAGAATATGCTTGAAGAGCAAGGGCAAGCGGTACTTTCAGAATTGACGGTTCAAAACCCAAATGCAAATGCCGGCGAGCTGTTAAAGCTTATGCAGGCCAAAATAAACGAAGTATTCGGGATGCAATAAAATGGGAAGCGTACTTGATGCCATATTGCTAAGTGACTTCGGGGAAGAGCAGGAAACAAAGCCAAGGAAAAGGCGGCTCTCTGATTTAATTCTTAGCGGTGGGCCTAGTCCAAACGCGACTGCTGAAGAGCTTGAAGCGTTCTTTGACAGACCGCCACCGCCCACTATTGAACGTGAGTTTGTGGAAACAGGGGCGATTGATACTCGGACCGACCGACCGCAGGTTATGTTCAGGTCGACGGGACAAATGGCCGCAGGATTCGGCACATTGGCCAAAACGAGCTTTGTCGATGATCCTCAAGCCAAGATAAATATCTTTGCCGAAGCACGGGGGATTTCTCCGGACAGGTATCGGATCATAGGCGGTGAAGTAGTTTTCAAAGGCGATGACGATAAGTGGTATTCTGAGACTAAGCAAACCACGTTTGGAAAGCTGAAAAGAACTGTGGCCGAAACGGCAGGAGATTTGCCGGAACTGGTAGGCGCTGGAGTCGGGGCCATAACCGCCGGGGTGCCCGGTGTTTTGGCGGGGTCTGTTGCGGGGAGGGCCACAAAACAAGCGATCGGACAACTTGTTTTCGACGAACCCCGGACGGCAAAGCAGAATGTCAGGGGTTTGTTGAGGGCTGAATTGTTAGGCACGGTGGGCGCTGGTGGTGGCAAAGCCCTTGTCAAGGGAATCGATGTCGGGCGCCGGGGCATGGCTTCAAGGTTACTTAAAACCGCTGGCCGGGTAGCAACGAAAGAAATTGATATTGGCAAGATGAAGGCCATTGAAGCATTGGCCAAAAAACACAAGATTGTCTTATTCACGCCACAGACAACGGGCAGCCCCCAAATCATTGCAAAGTTTAATCTTTTAGGCGATTTGCCTGTCACCGCTGATAAGATCGGCAGAGCCAGGATGAAACAGTTTGCCGAGGTTAACGACGCTGTAAATGAATGGCTTGGGACATTCGGGGGACCGTTTGTGACCCCAGGGAGCGCTGGGCGCAGAGGGGTTGAGGCCGCAAAAGAAACGCTTTCCGCAACTCAATTAATAAGAAAAAATAGGGCAAGTCCTATATATGATAAAGCATATGCTGAAGCCCCAAAAGTTAATGTCAAGCCAGTCGTTGACCTGATAGACAGCAAGCTGGCAACGGCTAAAGGGAAAATACGTGCAAATCTCATCAGGGCTAAAAATACCCTTCAAAAGCCCGATTTGCCTAAAAAGAAAAAGGTGCTTTTATTGGATGCAAAGGGAAAGCCAATTATATCAGAACCAAGTTTTGATACATCTCTTAGGGGATTGCATGATGCCAATTTAGAATTTGGGGATATAATTAATACCGCAAGGGAAACCAGCCTTGGGAATACTTCAAAACGGAACATGATTCAAATTAAAAAGAGTTTACTAAAACAAATGGACGAAGCAAGCCCCGATTACAAAAAAGCTAGAAATATCTTTTCAGAAGAAAGCATTACCCCCGAGGGTTTCAAAAAATCTAAAATAGAAGCTGTATCAAAACTTGAAGGCGATGCGGTTGAAAAAGCATCATTTAAAATATTTGCGCCTGGCCAATCCTCGCCTGAAATTATCGATATCACAAAAAAAGCGATTATAAAGCATGGCGGCCAGGGGGCCTGGGATGATCTCTTGAAAGTCCACCTTAAAAAGACGTTCCGCGATGTTATTAAAACCAGAACGCAGAACATCGGCGGACAGCTTCACAAAAGATTATGGCTTGATATGGATCAACGGGCGATTCTAAAAACAGCCATGAATCCAAAACAATTTAATGTTTTTAAGGATTTTATGGAAGTTTTAAGACGCACGGGATTGACCGCTGGGAAAGAGTCAACAACTGCTACGCGGCAAGCGTCTTTAGCCCAATTAACCAGTGAGGCAAAAGGTGTTTTGGGCAAATTAGGGGAAACAATTGCAATGCCACTTAGAACGCCAAAGCGGGTAGCGGCTCAAATGGGAGTTTTAATGAAAGTTGAAAGATATCAACGGAAATTAGCAGAAGCGATGATATCTGAAAAATCAGCGGCACAATTAAAACAAATGATCCGATTGAATCCAAGGTCACAAAGGTTTGTGATTGCGGCGTCGGCCTTCTTTGGCGTTGGAATAACAAAGGCGGCGGTCCGGGAAATAAAGAGAGGGGTATTAAATCTCACTCAGGATTTCAAAACGGAAAAAGAAAAATTTCAGAGACAGCGCAGAATAGACCAGCAGTAGACCCCCACGGGCTTACGCCCATGGCGCTAAAAGTTTAAGCCTTATGCAAAACATTACTTGACAGACAGATTAATTCCCCTTATTATATAGACAACATAAAACCATATAATAAGGAGTTATAAAAATGACAAATCTTGTGGCGTTAAAAGGAAGAAAAATTCTTTGTGATAGCAGAACGGTTGCAGATAAGTTCAGGAAAAAGCACTCCCATGTTGTAAAGCTTATTCGAAAACTTTCATGCGATTTTAAAGAAATTAAGGGGAATCCTAAATCACCCTTAATCCAAGAAAAAGAAGATGAATACCGTGGCAGAAAATACATATATTATGACATGGATAAAGAATTTTTTACCCACCTCACCATGCGCTTTAGGGGGGAAAAGGCTTTTGAATGGCAGCGTAAGTTCATTAAGTCTTTTTTTCAAATGGAGCAAGCGCTTCTGCGTCAATCAAATCTTGAGTGGCAACAGGAAAGAGAGCAGGGTAAACAGATTCGCATTGAACTAACAGATGAAATTAAGACCTTTATCGACTATGCAGTCGGACAGGGAAGCAAAAACGCTAAACGTTATTATACAACGATAACCAAAATGCAATACAAAGCGCTTGGTTTGATTGAAAAAAATGAGAAAGTTGACAAACAGTTTAGGAACGCTTTAGATTCCATGGAGTTGAACAGCTTGCTATCTGCGGAAAGGGTTGCAAGAAAGGCTTTAACCGACGGAGTTGAACAAAAACTTCACTACAAAGATATCTTCCAGTTAGCCAAGATAAACGTAATACAACTTGCTGACATTATGGTCATTAAACCAAGAATCGCTGCATAACCAGCCGTTACAATGAAAGGATTTATCCTGATGAAAACACTAAAACGCGAGAAAACACTAAAACGCGAATGGTTAGAGGTAATAGCGACATTGATAGCCATAGCCCTGACAATGCTGCTGGTGGCGTATTCCGATGCAGTTGAAGGGACTATCCCGGATCAGCCCCAACTTGGTGCGCAACCAGCCATCGATGACGACCTTCTTATCTGGGATACATCCACA
>SDBU01010150.1_pt1 | contig 10480 bp, 6 predicted proteins | sample 2277071 | NCBI WGS metagenome assembly SDBU01 (sample SAMN10397929, study PRJNA504765) | marine sediment metagenome | isolation source: marine sediment core GS08_GC12, 126 cmbsf | place: Arctic Ocean: Gakkel Ridge, Loki's castle | collected 2008
CCGCCTCTTCTATGGTCATCCCGAGTACAGCGGTGAAGTCCCCGCTGCCAACGCAACGCACACGGCCACGTCGGGTTCCGCCTCCGGGAGTAGAAGTCGCCACGAGCATCGAACCTCCACGGAACTCAATGTCTGCAGCTGCCTCGGCCGCCCTCATCTCGGCGCGGATGACGAACTGATGATCAGATTGAATGTTTGCCCCGCGGGCCTTACGCGGTACTGCCGGGTCCCTCAACTTCTGTACGCGGTCGTTGTACGCCGTGTCGAGCACGGTCTTCGCGAGCTCTTTCCCTTTCTTGTGCGCCGAGCGATGTATACCAAGACGCCGTGCTGCCGTTTTGTTGTCGGGGATCCCCTTGGGAGCGCCTTTGTTTGGTGCGCCGGGGGGCGGCGGAGGCGCGTCTTCGTCCAGTGTAAGCATAATCGCCGCCGCTTCGATCACCACCCCCTCTTCCACCACCTCTTCCTCCGCCGTCGCTTCCTCAGAAGGTTCCTGCGCGAGAGGCACGGATTCTGCGTCCACAGAGTCTTTCGTCGCTTCGACTTCAGCCACAAGATCCATAAACCACGCGTTGTCGTGAGCGATTTCGTTGGTGACGTCGGCGGTAAAGGGAACGTCAGAGACGTCGTCGACCTCGTGGCAGGTGGCGCGCAGGAGCTCCATGCTGTTCATGAGGCTGCCGTCGATGTCAGCGAAGTTCGGCTGTCCAGAGAGAAGTTCCATGGTAGAAGAAAAAAGAAAGGGGAGAAAAAAGGCACACACACAGCTCGAAGTAAAGAGAGTTCGAAAGTGAAGGGAAAAATCCCCCGGGGAATTTTCCGGTTCAAGGAAAAAAAAAAGATCTGAGCTGGCCCCTTGAGGCGAAACGCGTGAGCCGAACGCCTTCAAGGAAACGTGGCAAGTTTTTTCTTTTTCTTGTTGTCGCGCAACAAGAAAAAGGATGAAGGCGGTAAAAAGCGTCGCGATTTAAAAAAATACGTTAACTTAACGGGTTCATCTAACGGAACGCGCGAAAGCCTTTTTTTCTTTTCGCGCTGGCCGCCTCATTCTCGACTCGATCTCGACGCAACGAAGTGCCGGTAAGGTCCTTCCTCTCTTTCTTTTGCTTCTGCTCACGCGCCTTTCTTTCTCTCTTCAAGGTCTGGGAAAACAACATGGACACCTCTGCATCGGCGGGCACCCTCCCCGCATCAGAGGTTCTTCGCCTGCTCACGAAGCGTTTTGACGAGAAGCTGGAGGTCTTGGAGGACGAGGAAAGCGACAGCAAATTGTTCGACATCGATTTGCCTTCGCACAACCTGATGACAGCGGACGGTGCCGTGACCGACTGGGATTACTGGCAAGCCGTGCGCGAGCTCGTGACGAACTGGATTGACGAGAACACGAAGGCGGCGGACGAAGCCATCGGGAACGCGGACGCGGTCGTGTTCACCGTGCTGACGCGCAGCGCTGACGAAGAGCACGAGAGCGACATCATCCTCGAACCGGGCTTCCCTGCGGAGAAGATGCTCATCGAGTGGCACTGCACCGCGAGCGTATGTGGAGTTGAAACGGGTGAACTTATGTTTGCGCGCGAACACGAGAGCGACCACTTGCATGCCTTCATCAGGAACAGACTGACGTGCTTGAACGTGCTCAAGATCTACGGCTACGGCTACAGCACTAAGGTGGGAGACTCCACGCAGTCGGGGCGTTTCGGCGATGGACTCAAGAGCGCCACGGCCACTCTGAACCGCGCGCACGTCCGCGGGGCCCCGAGCGCATCTTCGATGACGCTGACGACTAAGGGACGCAAGTGGACGTTTACGTTCGAGCGCGACAGCCAAGGGGAGCATTCGTGGTTGCTTGCGACTAAAAAAGAGGAGTCTGAGGCAGGAAAGGCGTTCAACTGCGGAGAAACACTGGTCACCGTCACGTGGCGCGACCAGCGCGACCTCGAGGAAGTGTTCAACCCCGACCGCTACCTCGTGTTTGCCAAGGTCGTCGACGACCTTAAACTCACTGCCGACGGGAATGAGAGCATCCTGTTCGACGAGAAATACCATTACCGCTTGTACGTGGCGGGTGTATACGTCTGCAAGTGCGAATCGTTCAATGGGTTTGGGGTTTCGAGCGAGGGTCTTAAAAGGAAGATGAACCGCGACCGGTCGAGTATCGACAACTGGGCGGCTGCGGCGCATGTCGTCAGGGCCATCGTAACCTACATCGAAGGCGGAGGCGCCGCCGAACGCATCTACTCGCTCGTCGAAAGGTCCGATACATACGGTTTGTTCTTCTCCATGAGTGACAACAACGCCAAGGTGTGTGCAAGTGCATTTGTCGCCGAGTTCAAGAAGCGGCACGACGAAAAGGACCACCCGTTCAAAGAGGCTTACCCGTACAAAACCTACGACCAACGACGTAAGATCGAGGACGGGCTTGGCCTCGTGCCCGTTCAGGTCAGCAGCGTCTTGTATAATATTCTCTGTTCGCCGGGTGCCTTTCTCCGGGTCGAAGACGCGGTGACGCAACGCTTCGCCACGGTCGGGAAGCCCGTTGACTGGCCCGTTGACTCTCGCGTGCGCACCTGTGCGGAAGCGTCGGTCGCATTGCTGGCTTCTCATGGCTACCCAAAGGGATACAACATCGAACTTGCGCTGCGTGACATCAAGAGCAGGTATAATGTGTGCGTGTTCTTCGACAAGGGCACCCACATCTTCTCGGTCTATTTGCGGTGGGCAGTCATTCGCCGTGTTGAGAAGAACTGGTCCAACGCCTCGAAGCTCCGCGAGCTTATGTTCGACATCTTCGACGCGATCATCAAGGCGACCCCTGTGCACATCAGAGTCGAGGGACAGACGTATGTTCTACGCAAGATTGCAAAGTTCTCGGAAGGCAACTTCCACGCGGATGGACCCAGCGACACGGACTCAGACTCGGACTCGGACGAGGACGAGGAGGATGTGGTGGAAGACGGGAACAAGCGCTCGGCAGAAGACATGGAAGGTGGTGGTGGTCTGATTTTGGTTGACTCGCCTGTCCAAGACGAGCGCCCGGCAAAGCGCCACCGCGCGGGAGAGCCTCTAGCCTACTCTGCCCCACAAGACACGTTACCGTGTCCGTGCCCCAAGAGCGTCGACGAGCATGTTCACGTCTACCCAAGCGACGGATCCTACCCTGCGCAGCAACAAGAAGAACGCGCGCCTACTCCAAATACCACACATGCGCACTCACAGTCGCTCGTGGCAAGCAGCACAAGCAAGTCGCACAACGCGGTGTTCTTCCGCACCCCGGATATCGAGGCGGACGTTCCACAGTTCGAACGCGTCTGCAACTCCGTGGCCCCGATTTTGCAAGAGGTGTTCGGATGGGACAAGGACGTCAGCTTCGGTGTCTACTACGAAGACTCGGATACGATGGCATTTACGCGTGACGCGAAGATGCTCTATATCAACGCGAAGTTCCACCCGGACACCGGGATCAAGGCGGACCTTCACTACTTCCACGTGATCTGCCACGAGACTGTGCACATGATCGGGTACATGGTGCACAACGAAGGGTTCACGTCTGCGCTGTACACCCTCGGCGTCCGCTACCACCTAGCTATGCACAAGTATATGCTGTCGCGAGGAGTTGACGATGAAGAGTATCCGCTCGACACGGACGCCGCCATGTTGAAGAATTTTTTTTTGGGTAAAGAATAAAAAAAAAACACCTCAACAACTTGGACATAGTTGCGATGACTCCACGGGCTTGCCACGCACGAGCCACGCGCGAAGTTCGCCGAAGGCGTGGATGTGTTCGCAATAGAGTGTGCCGTCCCCGCGCATGAGCACGGCTGGTGTAAAGGCGTCAGTGACGTCTTCACCGGCGCGTGCGATGTGAGCAACGGTGAGGCCTTGGTTGCGCGGCGCGATGTCTTCTCCCACATTGAAGATGGAGCGGATGTGAAGGCTAAGAAACGATAGTGCGGCTGTAAGAGTGGCGAAATCCGACGGTGTGTAACCGTCTTCATCCACAACATCGTAGCGTCGAGTCTCCTTGTTCCTCACAAGGCGCAGGCCAGACTCGCCATCCACAAGAATGGGAGAGCTCGTCGAGGAGGTGCTGTAGGCGTAGGCCGGTCCTCCCATCTTCTCGTGGTTTGTGCACTGGTAGTAAAATCCCCCGACTCGCCTTGGGGTGTAGGCCATGATCTTGGTGCCGCCCTTGTGAACGGCCTCGGACAAACTGTCTTCCTTGGGTTCCTTCGGTCCACCAGTATCGTTTTTCGTGAGGTGGAATGGGTGCTTGGCCGGCACTTGGTTTGCCTCGAAGTAGTAGGTTTGCCCCATCTCCATGTTCAGGCGCAGGCCTTGCTGCCGTAGGTATGGGATGATGCCATTGCGATTTGTGAGAGTCAGCGCGTACTTCTCATGGTAGCCCTCGCGATACCACGGGTTCTGCGAGCGATTCGCTTCTTTCACCGCGATCGTAACCGCGTTTATGAGGCCCGGGCCAACATCAACGTCGATCCAGTCCACACCCTTCTTCTTGGGCAGGATGCGCGGGATGATGATGCGCACGCCGGTGCGTGCGGGCTTGACGAGGGTCTGAGTAGCACGGCGGAGTTCGAGTGTCCACGTATCGTCTTTTGGGATCCAGTTATTATAGCGATCGTCGTCGACGGAAGAAAGTGCGTCGAGCAGATCCAAGGCCTTTTCGCCGTCTCCCGTCCCAGCCGTCACGACCATCTCGCCGTCGCGCGACCACTGCCGTTCGCCGTATCTCTTAATGACCTTGTCGAGCGACCGGATCCTTCCAAGTCTTCGAGTAAAAATACTGTAGATCTTGCGTTCTTGGAAGCCGTACCCACCGCCCTTGAGTGAGATCTCGATATCGTAGCGGATTTCGCGGCCGGTCCCACGCATAAGGGTCAACTCCCAACTTTTGGCGACCCGTTCATCTGGAAGGATCCTCACGACGCCTTCACCTTCTGACATGCCGCTCCACTCGCGAAGCAAATTGAAGAGGTCAGAGGGATTGAGGGTGCTTGCCGTGGCCACCACCTCCGAATAGCGCACGTCGTCTTCCTCGGGATCCCACTTCCTGTCCACGTGAAAGCGGTCCTTCTCTGTGGGCCGGGTGCGTGGGTGCTTGCGTACGGGCTTGGGGATGCCTTGGCTACGCCGTAGTTCTAGAGCATACCCACCACCCGGAAAAAAGTGGATGAACTCGGATACGTCCAAAGATATAAGAATATCAATCAACGCTCCGAACTCCTTGGACTTCACAACCGCACGCACGGCTTCCCCATCGTTCTCTTCAATTAAGTCCGCAAGACGTTCTCCTCCTTGTTCCGCGACGTAAAACCCAAGAAGGGTATCCCGAGATTCTTGAACCGGTGTTCCGGGGTCGGCATCGTCGTAATAAATCGAGATGCGTGGTGAGCCGGCCATGTCACTTATCCGGATCTGCACATTGCTTGCAAACAATACCTGTACGCCCGAACTTGAAGTCATCATGACAGCAGCGCGCGAGGTCTCGCTCCATTTTTTGAGTAGGCGGAAAAAATGGGTTGGGTTATCGGTGGAGGCGGCCTTGATCACTTCTGAATATTGCTCTTGGTCGCTCGCGGCATCCCACGGTCTTCCCAAGTCAACCCTGTCCTTTCCTTCGAACAATGCTCGCGAGATGAGGCCGGCTTGAGCGCGGGCGGGCTTGACGAGAGCCTGCGGTGTATTCCGTAGTTCCAGCGTGATCACGTTACTGCGATTAACGGGGGCGAACTGGCGCGCAGCCACTGCCATAAGCGCATCGGCCATCTCGTCGAAATCCTCGGATCCAATTGCCTCGTGAATGGTGGTTGCCCCACTCTTTTCGATCAAGCGGCCAAGCGACTCTCCGCCTTGGCGAACGAAGTAACCTAGGGTACCCTTCAGACGACCTTGTTCCTTCGTTCCGGGGTCGGAGTCATCGAAAGAGACCACGATAAAGTACACGACATCCGGTAAGCGACCAGCACGGCGAATCGAGATCTGTGCATTGCTTGCAAACGACTGCTCAGCCGTTACGCTTGAAGTTAGCTTGGCGATAGCGGCCGGTGGGTTCCCACTCCACAGTTTGAGCAGAAGGAATAAATCCGGTGCGTCGGCGGAGGTAGTGGTATCGAGAACTTGTGGATATTTCTCTTGGTCAAGCGCGTCGTTCCACGGTCTTCCCACGTCAAACCAGTTCGCGGCAATGGAAGTAGAGATCAGTTCAGAATATGATACCTCGCCATCCCACGACTTTCCCGCGAATGCGATTGATTCCTCTCCTTTGGTGGAGGGGCTGAGTTCGTCTTCGCAACCCACGGTCACCGAGGTCACATGCAATGGGATGCCCTCGTCGCTTGTCTTGATTTCGATCATGCCCAGACTGAACCGGTACTTGGTGTCCCCGATCTCGTGGCATCCAATTGTACCTGCACTGGCATCTTGCCGCTCGCGAAGGCCGATCCGTACCTCACCGTGTATTTCATCGTAGCCTTCGCCTGCCATCTTCACGCTGATGCGCCCGCGCCCTCGCTCACCTCCCTGACGACCACGCCAGCGCCTGGGACCATAGCGCCGGTAGCGGGGAGTCCACCACCACCACGCCCAAGGCGACCACCACCACCACCACAAGGCAAATTCAATGGGCATGATAGCGCCCGAGACCTTAGGATGTGGGTGATCTTCCATTTCGAACTCACCGTCGTCGTCACGAAGGTCGATGACCACGTCGCTTGCGTCGGGCGTGCCCTCGTTGATGCAGCCGTACAGCACTCCGCTCTGCAGCACATGCTGGATCTCCTCGGGAGTACCATGCAAGCACGTGCTAGGCGTGAGCACGGGTTGGCGTGCCATGCCACCTTTTACCATGGGTCCAGCGATCGATTCTTTATATGGATGGGAAACGGTATGTTCGGCAGAAAACCACTCGGCCACGCGCGATGCAACGAAGTCAAGGCGGTCTGTATCGCCAAGCCCTTCGTTAAACTCCACGAGCATGGATTTCACGCCCAACTCGCGGGCCTCGTCTTGGATGTCGTTCCTTCCCCCACTCCCCACTCCAATTCGAATGCCTGCCGCGCGGATGTACCGCACAAAGTTCATGACGTACGGCATCGGCCACGGCGCGTCGTCGAGCACAAAGAGCTCAAATCCTGACCACTTCTTGGTGTGGCTTGGGTAGGAGTGGATGTCTAGCACGAACGCAACATACCCACTCTTGATTCGCCTCCTGATTTCGCCGCGCCACGGGTGACTGCGGCACTGAATCCGGTTCAAGTCGCAGATTGTACGTGGCGTACCTGATGGAATCAATGGAGGTTCCACGAGTGCAGATTCCCCGTACTTGAACACAAGGTCAGCCGCGCGCTTGGCGAGAGTGTCGCACGGATGGCCTTTTCCATCCCACCCGAGTGGGCAATTGGCGTGTGGCACTGTGAGCAACACGGACATTCCCCCTCCTCTTTCCACACGCCAGAGGGAGATCCACTTTTTAAGCAGTTCATTAACATGAAAAAAAACCACAATACATCAAAAAAGACATAGTCGGAAAAAGATAGATCATTACGCAACCTTTGTCGACCACGAAGGTGTGTGACCTGCCCGCGACCGAGAAACAAACCCGATGTCCGATACCGACTCGTACTCGTCTGCCTCTGAGGTGGAGGCGGCGGCGCCGGCGTCCCCACCACCTCCTCCGCAGCACGTTGAGAAGAAGAAGCATCACAAGCATGCCGCAAAGAAGGTCCCGGCGAAGAAGACGCTGCCGGGCATGGGGCGCAAGAGTCTCGGGGGGAAGAGCCTCGGTGGCAAGGGCTTCATGCGCATGGGAGGACGGCGTGTGCTGCGAGACAACATCCAAGGCATCACCAAGCCAGCGATCCGCCGACTCGCGCGCCGCGGTGGGGTCAAGCGCATCTCGGGACTCGTCTACGAAGCGACGCGTGATGTGCTCAGGGACTTCCTCACGAGCGTCATACGCGACGCTGTCGTGTACACCGACCACGCCCGCCGCAAGACGGTGACGCACATGGACATCATGTACGCGCTCAAGCGCCAGGGCCGCACGTTGTACGGGTTTTCGTAGAGGGAGGGCTTGTTGAACGGAGTTTGGTCACTGTACGTGACAATGAAAAGTTTTTTTATTACGTCTCACGAGCACGCTTTTGCGCGGGTTCCTGTGCACCCGTTGTCTTTGCCGTCGCCTTGCGCTTCCGGTTGCGTCCTTCCAATCTCCGCTTACGGTCGCGAACATTATCCCTGGCCACCTTCTTGCGCCACTTATCCCCCAAGCTCTTCGTCCATTCTTCTTGCATACTCTTCGCCTTTGCTTTAAGCTTCGCCTCTGCCGCCACTTCGCGCTTCTGCTCACGCGCTTTCGCTTTTCGCTTCCTCTCCTTGGCCGCCTCCCTGCGTTTCATGACTTCCTTGCGTTTCCTCTCCGCCTCGCGCTCTGCCAGAACCTCAGCCGATGGTGGTGGTGGCTTCTTCTTCTTGACCCACTGTCGCTGGGGTAATGCGAAGTCATTATCGTAGAGGAGCGCCTCGTACCTACGGAGTAGCGCATCGGCTTGCATTTGCTCCTCGGTCAGGACTTCCAGCAAGATGTTTGTAACCTCGCCTCCGCGTGTCGTGAACATCGTCTTGTCCCCCGGGTATATGTAGTTGGCGTACTTGCACGTCTGACAGAGGTACAAGTACTTTTTCGTCGACGCTGCGTAGTAGGGAGACCCGCGCCTCACGTTGATGTCCGAAAGAATACCCTTTTGCTTGCAGTTATGGCACCAATTTTTGCTGTAGCACACGTAATCGAGTTTGGTGATGTGACCGCTGCGGTCGTACTGAAACTGCTCATTCCACGACAAGGAGACCTTCGTGACCACCTCGCCATTGAGAAAAAATGTGTGGTGGATTTTGACAGACGCTGGTGTGTCTGGTCCGCAGTTTGCGAGGTGTCCGGCGAAGTGTAGCGCCACGTTGACCTCGGTCACACGGTCCTTACCTTGACGGCCTAATAACTGATACGATTTTTCCATCAACGAGATTCCGTGCTTCCAGCCTCCGCGTAACGTGCGAGAAAGGCACAGCAATCCGGGAATATCAAAACTGCTGACGTTGGTTTTTATCACCGGCAAGCGGTTGCAGAAGTAGTTCCACACGCGCCAGCGCGTCGCGTCCTTCACACTGTGCCGCCAAAGCCATGGTAGCGCGCATACCATGGGCGTCCACGCTTCGGGGTACGAAAGCGCCACCGTCAAGAAGGCAAGGAGTTCTCCCACGGACGGTTCTCCCTTGATCCCCCTGATCCGTGCCATGTGCCACTGCACCTCCTCCTCGGGAGGAAGGAGCCACCACGTGGCGCGCTCCTTTTCGGCTTTCCGGTTGCGCTCGTTCGACGTGAGGACACGCGCCTGCCGGAAGCGCGGCGGCGGGAGCGGCGCGTCGGCCATTGTTGAAGTCTGCGATTGGATGTTTTTTTTTGTGTGTGAAACGAATAGTCCTATGTTTGAAAAAACGTCCTGCGAATAATATCCGCTTCTTTTTCGTTCAAAAAAAACAACAAAGACTTTCACGTCGTCTTTTCCTTCTCGTCGAGTTCATCGCGCGTCTTCTCCTTCAGAAACGAAACCCAGAACGGCGCGGTTGCACTGGCAAACGAAAACAACAAGGTCGCAACGATAGTCCATGTAGATGGCATGAGGCAGGTGCAAGGGGGGCACGGCTGGCTAATTACATCCGCAAGTCCAGACTGGTGACCGGCGCTGAAGCTGAGCACGCTGGTAAGCACCAGCGCCAAGAGGACGCAGCTCGTCACAGACGCGACAGTGAGGCACGTTCCCGGCATGTTGGTTGAGCGTGGTTGATCTGCCACCCCCCAAAGACAAACTTTGTGTGTGCGGGTAACCCAAGTTTAGATTCAAAAGTAAAAACCACTTTTTTTCTGAGCACGTTTGTTGGGATCATCTCAAGGACCCAAAAGGCTCTTGAACGAATTCGGTGCCAAGCACGTTGGACAGACCTTGGTTCCTCCTTTCGCCCACTTCGTAATGCAGGCATAATGGAACTTGCACCCGCAACGCAACACAGTTACCATCTCCACGCCGTGAGGCGCGTGACAGACTGAACAAACAGCGGGCTTATCTTCCGTCTCTTCGACAAGTTTCGATGCGGACTTCGCCTTCTTCTTCGCCGCGCTCCCGTTCTTTGCCTTGGACGCTGTGATGTGCTTTGGCGCCTGCGTCTTCTTCGCGGCGTCCTTCTTTGCCTTCTTGATGGTCACCAAGCTGGCGCGGGCCTCTTTCAGTGCTTCCGTCGCCTTAGTGCGCTTCGTGCGTACTTCGCCGAGCTTCTTCTTCGTGCGCTCGAACGCCGAGGTGTGCATCGCCAAGAGGTCCGTGCATTTGTCCACCTTGCGATCAGCAGATTCGACACTGCTGCGTGCGGACATGACTGGCGCCTACCTCACCGACAATGTAGAGGTGTGATG
>SDBU01010151.1_pt1 | contig 10479 bp, 11 predicted proteins | sample 2277071 | NCBI WGS metagenome assembly SDBU01 (sample SAMN10397929, study PRJNA504765) | marine sediment metagenome | isolation source: marine sediment core GS08_GC12, 126 cmbsf | place: Arctic Ocean: Gakkel Ridge, Loki's castle | collected 2008
GGTTTGATTTTTATTTGAATTAATGAGCGATATAGATTTCAGCTTTAAAGGTACAGAAGTATTTGAAAAGATTGCCAACTCCCGCAAAAGGATCACCGTGGTCAGGGGTGGCACTGGAGCTTCAAAGACCTACTCTTTAGCACAGATAGCGGTGCTGTTTTTGTTTTCTGGATGGTGTGGCAAAAGTGAAGACGGCAAAGATATCGCCTATTCCGAGGGGGTGTTTTCTGTGGTGAGGAAAAGCCTGCCCTCTTTAAAGGCTACGGCCATGAGGGATTTTTTGGAGATCCTCCACCGGGGGAACTTGTACAGGTTCGTAAAGCACAACATGACAGAGCACATCTTCAAGTACGGCAAAAGGATGGTAGAGTTCTTTTCTGTAGATGACCAGCAGAAGGTAAGGTCCAGAACCAGAACAATATTGTGGATGTGCGAGGCCAACGAGATAGACTTCGACGAGGAGTTCTTCCACCTATCGGTGAGGACTGACGAAAAGATTTATATGGACTTCAACCCTGATGACGACCAGATATGGATCAACCTCCAGATCGAGCAGAAGCGGGCAAGGCTCAAGAATGATGTGGAGGTGGTGGTTTGTAATTATACTCACAACCCATTTCTTTCAAAAGCCAAAATTGAGGATATCGAGTATTTAAAAGAAAGCGGCGATGAGACTTTCTGGATAATTTTCGGCACAGGTGAGTATGGCCATATCCGGGGGTTGATCTATAAAGATTGGACAGCCTGGGAATTTCCAAAAGAGGGGGAGAGCTTTTTTGGCCTGGACTTTGGCTTTGCCAGAGACCCTACGGCTTTGGTGGAGATGAAGCTGAAGTATAACGTACTGTATTGCCGAGAGCTGATCTACGAAACCGAGCTTACCAACTGGCAGCTGGGGGAGATGATGAGGGCAGAAAATATCAAGCGGGAGTTGATCTTTGCCGACTCCTCAGATCCTCGAAGTATTGCGGAGCTGCAGTTGCTAAAATTCAACATCAAGGGGGTAAAAAAAGGTGCGGATTCGGTAAGGCAGGGGATTTTAAAAGTCCAGGAGCTGGATGTAAGACCTACTGAAAGGTCTACTAATATCTGGATGGAACGGAGAAGGTACAAGTGGAAAGTCAGCAGGGTGACCGGGGAGGTAGAGCCCAAGCCTGTAAAGAGGTTCGACCACCTGATGGATGCTATCCGCTATGGGGTGATAGGGCGTCTGACTATGAAACCCACTAAACCAAGATTTTCACATATTAGGAGGTAGAAGGAAATAATATTGAGAATGAAAAAACTAGGTAAAATCCGAAATTGACAATTTAAAGAAAGTAGGAAAATAAAGAATGTTGAAAAATTGCTAAAACTCGGAATTTATAATTTTAAAAAATGGAGGATTGTCTCATTGTTGAAAAAATTATGAGGATCGTTAAATGTAATTTTTATTTTAGTGAGATTTTTGAATCTTGGAAATAAAACAGAGACTGATAAAACAGTTTAAAAAAATAAGCTGACTTTTAAGGAGTTTGTTTTTAAAGGTAACTTTAAGAAAAGGAATTAAAATTTTTGATTGTTTTTGCAAGAGTTTGTAAATTTTTTGAGATTGAAATAAATAGGCAAATTTTGAAATTATGTTTTCAAAAGACTCCATAAAAGGCCATTTGCGACCAATGGAGGCACATTTTAGGGGTGTTTTTAAAGTTTGTCTAAACTCTTAATAAAATCAGTAAAACTTAAAATTCAGTTTTGAAAAAAAACCTTAAAATTTAAGATGTTTGAAAAACATCAAAAATAGAAATTACTAATTTTAAAAAAGGAGAAAAAATAAACATCTCCAAAATCTCTTAAAATTTGAAATTGTGTTTCGCGAAAAAACGATAAAAAGAAAGACCTTCAAAAAACGTTGAAATTTTGAATTTTGAATTTAAAGAAAATGCTAAAATATGAAATCTTTAAAATATTTCTAAGAATGAAAAAAGCTATTTTTATTTTTAACCTTATTGTGAATCTCAGTAATATTTTCCAGAGTGGCAATATTCTCCAAAAGTCCCAATGTTGAATTTGAAGATTAAGACTAAAAAAGGTACTACCAGTGTAGAAGTCCCCGAGAGCTGGAAGGAGTGTACTCTAGGAATGTGGCTGCGGCTTTCCTCCTGGGATGGGGTGGACTACGTTAAAGGCTTTTCTAAGATCGTAGGGATAGATTATGATATTATCTCCCGGTCGAAGTCAAAAAGATTATACCGCATACTTTTCGAGGTCATAGGCTGGACGAGTGAGGAGATAGACTGGGAACATCTGCCGGTGCCGGAATACCTGACCATCGAAGGTAAGGACATCCAAATCCCCAAGAATATTGGTGAGCAGGCTTTAGGGCAAAAGATTCTAGTACATGAGGCGATGGTAAATACCAAAAATATCGGTGAGGTGTTGCCGGTGGCTTTGGCGGTATACCTTGACCCTTTGTATCACGGCAAGGAGTTCGACCGGGAGAGGGCGATAAAGTTCGAGGAAAAGATCAAACAGCTTCCGGTGCTGGAGGCTTACCCTACGGGAATTTTTTTTTTAACCAGATTGCTGAAATCACCGAGCTTTGGGATAAAAGGTTTGTTGCAATTACTGGCACGGAGTCTAAAAAGAGAAATAAAATTGCCGAGATGGCAGGTGGTGATAGACTTAAGAAGCTAAGAAATATAGAAATCATTGATGACTTTGCAAAAAATTATGGATATTCGCATGAGGAAGCATTCCTTTTGAACCACGATTTCGCCCTTTCCCTACTACTTTTACACCGAGAACAAGCTGAATTTCAGGACCGCTATAATGCGATCCATAAAGCACAAATGGAAAAGAAGAAATGATACTTGAAAGGTTTGAGGCTATTATGGTTGAGGTCAGCGAAGACCTGGTTTTCGTGGTGGGTGACGAGTTCGATGCCAACAAAGCTTCCACCGAAGTCGATCCGCTGACCAAAAACCTGGCTGTTTTCGATGATAGGTTTGTCAGTGCTATTGAAATTGACCAGGCCAATGTCATCCATGAGGTGCTACCAATTGAGGTAAGGTTTTTAACCGGTGATGAATTGGAGGCCGCCCCTAAGGATTCCTTTAACAAAATAGAAAAGATGAGGGTATTGGCCCGCAGGTTTTTATCTTCATTGAACCAGGACACGGTACTGAAAGACAGTTCCCGGTTTGTGGAGGATGCCACTTTAACGGTGATGAAAAAAGTCTATGATGGGACATTTTCCGGGGTGAGGCTGGAGTGTGAGTTCCCTATCAGGGCAGATTATGATGCTTGCTTCTCATCAACTTTTAACGATTAGGAATGGTTAGATTGATAAAAATATTATGCTGGTTTAGGTTCCCGGATTTTAAGTGGATAGAATCTGAGAACAAATATAAGAGGGCATATACTGATGATTGGGGAAATAATTGGATGGAACAAGATCCTCAATTTTGGCTTGACTTTGGGTTAAAAGAGGATTTATATAATAGTTATTCGTCATGGGTGGTTAAAAGATACCATCCCAATTATCGCCTAGAGGCGCATTGGTGGATAATGAAAATGGTTTATTTTGACAGATGGCTTTAATAGAAGATTTTTTAAACAGGGTACGAGACAGGCTAGTCGAAGACTATGAGCGTAAAGGGTTGAGGGCTTCGGGGCTGACAGAAAAACTTTTAAAGGTTACTGGCAGTGGAAATAAATGGACATTAGAGACCCCTGATTATTTTATCTTTGAGATACTAGGCCGTGGGCCTGGGGAGATACCCCCTTTAGAGGAGATAAGAAATTGGGTAATATCAAAAGGGCTACCCATAAAATCGGCGGTACCCATCGCCAAGGTGATAGGGGCTGAGGGCACGAAAATATTTAAAAGGGAGGCTGAGGGGATAGACTTTCAAGGGATATTCGACGAGGAAATGAAACTTTTTTTACGAGAGTTTGGCGACGAGAAGGCCAAAGAGATTGCCGATGTGGTAGTAGAATCAATGTTAAAAGTTAGTGTTAGAAAATGAGAATATTTTACAAAAAGGAATTTCACAACAGAGTTGAGTGGAGAGAGATATTCGATCCATACAACATTACGTATTGGGAGTTGATTAAAGAATTTCCAGAAGATTTTAGAATCGAATTTTAATGGCAACAAAATCACAATTTATCAACAGGCCCTGGATCGGATGGTATAATGATGCCGATATTATTGAGATAGAAGATGTTTTAAATCAGGTTGGTGATGGGGTGGCCTTTGATACCGCCGGAGCACATGGCTTGATCGCTAATGATAATGTCCAGTTTATCAACATAAAAACCATGATGACAAGCACCTCTTTTGGCAAGCAGGGTGATAATTTAAAGGCTTATAAATCTCTGGGCTATAAAGGTCGCCGACCGGTCGCTGCCGCCGAGGGGATTATCTCTATACTCTCCAACCGCTTTTGGTTCGGTGCCAATGAAATTCCTTTTTCTGGTACTGGCAGGGGCTTTGTGGTTAAGCCCGTTTTTCGCTCTGACTGGGTAGCAGCTTTTAACCCGGTTGCCTATGAGTTCATCAGGGGCGATGACAATGTCACCACCATTACTGCGATCTCACCCTTTACCCTTCAACTTGGGACCCTGGCTTCGGGGGATTTCCCTGCCGCCCGTAAGGTTCATTTTAGAGAGGCTTATCGCAACGACGGTGTTTTTACGGTCGCTTCGGCCTCGGGTACCCCAGCCTTAGTGGTAATGAACGAAAACGTGCCAGTCAAAGAGAATGATTTTGGGCTGATAGTAGTTGATGAGCTGAATGTCAACTATCGTCTGGAGGTGGAGGTTTTCAGGATAGACATTGATGGGGTAAACGATGATGAGAACCTTACCCCCAATGCCTTGATATTCCAGTCCCCGCAGAATGGTGAGATTAAAATTCCTATCGAAAGTATCTTGGCTTCACAGTTTGACTTTACCAACGACCACCCCCTGACCACAGATACCAGCGGGATAGCGGATGACCATTCAAGGTACATAAAGTTCTACATCAAGACCCTGGAAAAATGGGACGGCTCCAGCGAGGTACAACTTAGCGATAAGACGATCTTCAGCGGACTGGCTTGTGCTGCCACCTTAGACCAAAATAGCAGGTATGGGTCCAATATGGCAGACTACGTAATCAACACTGTCAGGCCTGCCAACTCCGGGCTTTTCCTGACCACTATGGAGCGTCCACAGATATGGAAAGATTGGCCTTTTGCTATCTACTTTATCTGGGATGATACCTCCAATGCTGGGCAGGCCACCTTTGAGGAACAAGATGCTACCGGAGGGGTGTTGGCCACTAACCTGGATAACCTTACCACCGATCAAACTTTCGCCCGGTGGCTGGTGCAGACAGATTCCTTTAACGCAAATACGGTACAGGGTGACTTGTTCGTCCAGGAGGGAGGCACTGAGAGGAGCGTTAGGCTGCCAGCAGATGTTTTAGATTCCTGTCCTGATCCGGTGATGCTAGAATGGGTAAACAGCAAGGGAGGAGATTGCTACTGGTTGTTTGATTTCAACCATGAACGCACCGTCAAGGCAGATAACATTGAGGAAATTTTAAAGGCGGCGTTAAATTATTTCACCGACGAAGAACGATACACACAGACCGGAGGGGAGAGACTTACTGACCTGACCTTGTTTGCCAACCAGGTGCTGCCGGAAAATTGGGAGGCGTTGAGTGAGATCATCCACTCTCCGAGGGTGAATTTGATCACCCAGATAGGCGATACCAAGTCTTTTAAAAGAACTTCGGTAAGGGTTTTGTCCAGGACGTTGACCAGGGATGTAAAGGATGCAAGGTATAATTTTAAAGTAACAGTCGGGCTGCCGATGAGGGAGGCGCAGAAATGACAGAGAAACTAGCAAAATTTGCCCACAAACAATGGAGTGGTTGGATGAAATATCTATTTTCCAAAGGTACATTCAATAATGATGGCACTTGGACAATGCCTAAGTGGGCAGTAGAAAGATGGAGAAACCAAATGAATACACACTACGATCTCTTATCTGAAGAAGAAAAGAAAAGTGACAGGGAGGAGGCAGATGGTATGATTGAAATATTGTTAGATAAAAAGAAATAATGACAGAGGTATTTTTTAACGATAGCTGCCTTGACCTTGACCCCACCCAAACGGTGGCCATCACCAAACAGATAAACGATATCGGCGACCTGGAAAGCAGGCAGACAGATTTCACCAACAGGTTTAGAGTATTAAGGACTCATAGAAACGACAAGGCTTTAGAAAGTTTGGTAAAGGTATATTCAGGGTCTTTACTGGCGTACAGAAACAGCAATGGCTTGATACGTTCCGATGGCATGGATGTTACCCGGGGGGCATTGGCGCAAATATCAGAAATTACCGAGGAGGCTTATACATTGGTTTATTTTAATGGGGTGTTGGATTTCTTTGATGCCCTAGCTGGAAAGAAACTCTCCGACCTGGACCTCTCGGCTTTCGATCATACCTGGTCAGCCTCAAACGCAGCAAATTCCCAACTGACGACAACGGGATATATCTATGCAATTTGTGAATTTGGTGGGCTGTCGAACCCGGGGTTTGGGATACGTGATATCGATGTCCGTGGCCTGGTGTTTTCGATGTTTGTCAACTCGATAGTCGACCAGATATTTACCGATGCCGGCTTTACTAAGTCCGGGAATATATTCTCTGACAATCAATATCTGGATCTTGTACTTCCTATGAGCAACGACGCTTTTTCTATCCAGACCGGTGAGGATTTTTCAGCCAGTAAAACTGCTAACCAGGGGCCAACTACCGCTACCGGAGCGCATATATTGATAACTTTCCCAATTGAAAACCTTGATGAAGGCGCAAATTATGACGGCACTGACCAGTATACTGTCCCCAGAAATATGTCTGGGAAACTCCGGGCGCAAGTAAATATTACAGTAACAGGGCTGGCTGCCGATACCCTGTTTATAAACTTGCGAAATAATGCCACCATACTTGCCAAGGAAACCATCACCGCCAATGTAACTACCACAGATTTTGAACTTACTTTTGATGAGAACTACGTGGCCACGGCGATCCTGGATTTAACATTCAACAAAAGCGGTGTTGCCGATACCGTTATAATTACCATCCATTCCGGGGAGTTTGAACTCCAGGCCAGCCCGACAAAGCCTCGAGTCTCACCTGTTGGGACTATTGGTTTTGTTTACGCCTCTGAAAACCTTCCCGATATGACCCAGGCGGATTTTCTAGGAGCGATTATGAGAATGTTCGCCCTGATTCCGGTATACTCCCCGGAGGCTCCTCTGGATGTTGAGTTTAAAGGATTCCAGGAGGTTTTCGATAATGCCGCGGCAGCTATTGACTGGAGTAAAAAGCTGGACCTCACAAAAGAAATTAAGCAGGAGTTTACCCCCTCATCTTACGGCAAAACCTCGTCCCTAAGGTTTAAAGAAGATAGCATTAACGATGATCCAAATTTCGGGCGGGGGACTTTTACCATTGATGACGACACTTTGGAGGACGACAAAGATGTGGTCACCATTCCGTTCTCTCCGAGTTTGGAAGTTACACGCCTTGTCGAGTTTCCTGATGTTGTGGATATGGCAAAAGTCCAACGATTTACCAGGACAGGATCGGGCTTCGGGGCCTATGTTTTGGACCAAAAAATCAACCCCAGGATCCTCAGGGTTGTGACCGTTAACAAAGAAGCGGGAGGGACTTTTGACTTTCACCAGGGGGCAGCAGTAAATGCTGAGGATGATATCTCGGTCGGGCGATTCGTGGATACCGGGGACGACGATAGTATCGAGGGGCAGAATTTGTTGGATGAACATTACAAAGGGTTTGTCACCGCCGCCAAAAGGTTTAAAAAGATTAGCGCATTTTTCTTTCTCACGGCTGCGGACATCCAAAACCTCGACCATTTCATTCCTGTTTACGTGGAATTTCTGGGGTCGAAATTTTATATCAACAAGGTAAAAAACTATATTAGTGGGCAAAGTACTAAAGTAGAACTATTTAGATTATGACATTTGATGTAACTTCAGATAGATTGATAATGGAAGCAGAATTAAGGTTTGTGAAAGTTTTATATTCTGATGGGTACTATGAACTAAAAGGCTACTACGAATTTGATGAGCGCTCTATTAAGCTCATTGAAGTGGTTGAACAAATAAAGAATGACCTCATGCACACATTCCGCATATTAGAGAATGCCGAAAGGCGGATTTTCAGGAAACATAAAGTTGACGCCAGGGGTAAATTGAATTGGAAGAATTTTAACCATAGATAATGGCAACGGAAACACGTGACGTACTGGTAAAGGTTGAGATAGACCGCAAGGGTGCTGACAAAGGACTGGGGGCGATAAAAAACAAAGGCGAGCAGGCAACAAAATCCCTAAAGGATACAAAAAAAGCCGCCGATAACACTGGCAAATCTATGACAGGCCTGGCTGCCGATACCAAAATAATGGGTGTCAGCGTCAACTCACTGAGTGCAGGGTTTACCTCCATGCGGGCAGTGATCGGCAAGGCCATAGTTTCCTTAAAGATTTTTAAGACAGCATTGATATCTACGGGTATCGGGGCTTTGGTAATTGCTGCCGGGGCGTTGATAGTATTCCTTACCAGGATGCAGTCAGGAATGGATATCGTCAGCAAGGCAATGGCCCAGCTAGGGGCGGTAGTAGATGTTGTGTTGGACAGGCTGGGTAACTTAGGAAAGGTGATTATTAGCTTTGGCAAGGCTGTGGTGTTAGCTTTAAAAGGAGATTTCGTAGGGGCGATGGAGGCGGCGAAAGAAGCGGGGGAAGGGTTAAAAGAAGTTTTTTCAGGCATAGGTGAGGAAATTGCTGCAGATGTAAAACTGGCAGGCGACCTGGCCGATGCCTTGGTAAAGCTGGAGGAACAGGAGATATCAAATATCGCTGTGCAGGCAGAGCGCAGAAGGGACATTGCCAAGCTACTATTATTGGTTAAGGATGAAACTAAAAGTGCAAAAGAAAGGCTAAAAGCTGCCCAGGATGCAGCGGGTTTAGAGAGGGCTATTTTAGAGGAAAATATCAGGTTGCAAACAGAAAGGGTAAGGATAGCTAAGTTGGAGTTTGACAGGTCTGAAAGTAGCCGGGAAGACGCAAGGGCTTTCGCTGGAGAACAAGCGAAACTATTTCAACTAGAGGAGAATAGCTTAAAGAAACTTCGTGCCATCACCTTGGAAACTTTGAAGTTCCAAAGGTTGGTGATCAAAGAGGCAGAGGAATTTGCAGGGGAAAAGAAAATCAATGATGAGTTTGAGGAGCTGAAAAATGCCCAAAACTTCGAGTTTGCAATGGTGAGGATAGCAAGGGAGTTGGAGGCTTTCAAATTGGCCAGCCTGGGAAAAGTTGAAATCAACCAACAATTACTTGATGAAATTGACCAGCAGAACGAAGACCAGGCTGAAAAAAACATTGCCAGGGCAGAAAGAAATGCAGAAGCAGAAAAGAGGATAGGCGAGGCAAGGGCAAAAGCTTTGATAGGGTTTGCCCAACAAACCTTGGCTGCCCAAGAGAGTTTAGGGAGAGTAGGAATTGTATTCAGTAAATCTTTGGCCCTCACTGAAATTGGCTTTGCTACTAGGAGAGCCGCTATTCATGCTTACGATGCAGCTTTGACATTAGGCCCTCCGGGTTTGATCTTGGCCCCGATTGTGGCTGCCATTGCTGTTGCCTTTGGGCTGGCCCAGGCGGCGGCGGTAGCGGGAGTTACTTTTGCCAGGGGTGGTAAAATAAAAGCCAGGGGCGCACCGAGTAGTGGCGACAGGGTATTGATCAGAGCCAACCCCGGAGAGGTGGTTTTGAACGACCAGCAGCAGGCAAGATTAGGAGGTGATGCTACTTTTAGAAGGATAGGCGTCCCCGGGTTCCAGGGCGGAGGAGTAGTGCCTGCCGCTAGCATTGGGCCCAATATTACTGGCGAACTGGATTCAATTACCAACGCTATTAGAGGAATGAAAATTGTCACCACTATCGAGGACATAAACGAAGGCCAGGAGAGGGTGGCGACAGTCGAGAACAAGGCCACGATATCATCATCATGAATTGGGGGGCGCTGATAGATGATGGAATATTAACAGACCTCTACAAGCGAGGGTTTTTGAGCCCCAAAATATTCGATTACATAGAGCTAAACCAAAGGTATGACGCTTACCGCCAGCAGGGTTTTGCAAAGTGCAAGGCCATAGAAATGACTTCTGACAAGTTCGATAAATCCATTAATACCGTTAGAAGGGCTATATCTGCCTGTGAATAGACATCTACCACACCCTTGATAGATATCTTTAAAAAATAATTCACTAGCATTACGCCATGACTGATATTTTCATCAATGGTGAAATCGGTGGCGATTCATGGGATGGGCAGGGTGAATTTGGCATTATTGGCTCAAAGTTTATCCAGAACCAACTAGCAGAAAGCGACGAAGAAGTCACCGTTCATATCAACAGCCCC
>SDBU01010152.1_pt1 | contig 10478 bp, 24 predicted proteins | sample 2277071 | NCBI WGS metagenome assembly SDBU01 (sample SAMN10397929, study PRJNA504765) | marine sediment metagenome | isolation source: marine sediment core GS08_GC12, 126 cmbsf | place: Arctic Ocean: Gakkel Ridge, Loki's castle | collected 2008
CTGTTAATTGTTTAACAGTTGGTGCTTTCTCACCTCTCAATTTTTCAAACTTTCTTCCTGCAGCCCTTGCCAAATCTCTGCGATTCTGTGGAATCGAAAATAATAATCTTGTTGCTGCTCTTGCCTTGTCTTGCTGGGCTTCAGATAAAATTTTTCCAGGTTCAAAAGGATCTTGTATGGATATTCGCTTTCCTTGCAATTTTCTAAGAAGATTCTCTTCTGCTTTTGCTATTGCACGATTTGAAAAAGTTCTCCCTTTTATTTTTCCAGTACCAGTTCTTTGCTTTAAATCGAATTCTTTTTGAAGGGCTTCTTGTTGTCTTTTTTGCTGTTCAAGTTGTTGTCCTCTTAGAAGAGCCTGGACTTTTGGCTGTATTGCTAGCGTCTGGCGTGTTCTCCGTCTCAACTGTGCGGCAGGTGTATCTCTACCGTTCACCATTTTACTTCCTCTTCTTTCTGATTTCTTCGCCTCTTCTCTGCCATTCTCTTCCAGCTAATTTTTGAGCTTCCGCATTTCTTTCAATGAATGGTTTAGCTTGTAGCTTCTTAAGTTCTTTATCAGAAAGAATTTGTCTAATAGTTCTTAGTTCAGTCATTTCCCTTTCCCCCCTCGTTTCTTAATAGGTTTATTAAAAATTTCTAATGTCACAAATAATTCTTCACCAAACTTAAGTTTTGGATCTACTTTCTTCAATTCCTTTCTGGAAAGTGGAACTGTAAGTTGGTTATTCTTTTTATTAACAAACACTTTTCTAACAATCTTTTTAGCCATGTAAATTGCTCCTACCTTTTACTAGTAAAAACTATTATTTAAATGTTATTAAATAAATAGATAAAAAATAAACAGTGCCGCTAAGATTAGTGTCCAACTCATCCATCCAATAAAATAGGCTTTGAGGATACTAAAGAAGCTTACATCTACGAATTCGTTTTCATTCTTTTTGTTCTGAAAATATATTTTTACCATGTCACTACTTCAAAATCACTGTTTATAAAGTTTACTTCTTATCTGGCTTTGTTTAATAAGTCCAAATAACTCCCGACTTTCTAAACAGAATTTTCAGTCACCTCCAAACTAAACTCTGCTTTAATTCCTAACTCACAAACTTCTTGAATAACAACGCAAATATTATGGGATAAAACTTTAATTAATAACTCATTAATCTGTGCTGTCTGTTTTTTACTTTTAATTGAGTCGCCGAACTTTGTTTTAATCATGTGGAAAGTTGTTTCAACATTACTTCGCTTATTATAGTGTTTCATAAAATCCTCATTCTTATACATGAAATAATGATACATCTTTTTCCAAAGCATAGAACCTCTTGCTTTTCCAGTAACATTTTTCTTGAACGGAATAAAAGGTATTGCTCCGTGTTCTTTGATTGTTTCTAAATTCTTTTTACTTGAATATGCTTTATCTCCGCTTTGTTCAGACATATTAAAGTTCTCGGCTGTTTGTTCAATTAAAGATTTTAATTCTTTAGAATCGCTTGAATGTCCTTCTGTGATATTAACTGCGGTTATGATGTTAGTTTTTACTCCAGAATTAATGTGTGCTTTCATCCAAACCTTAAACTTTTTTTCCTTTCCCCATTTGTGGTCGAACCATCGAGCAAAACGAGAAGTAGAAAAACCTGAACTATCAACAGCAAAAGCAGTTTCAACTTCTCTTAAAGGTAACGCACTTGTTTTAATCAAAGTGTCTAAAATAGATTTTATTTCTTCTCTATTCATAAAATTTGATATTGTAGAATAACTTGGGACGATTTCAACAAGCCCCATTTCTTTTGCTATTTTCATATCAGACATAAAACGCCTTAATGAAAAGCCAGTATAAACTTTCATAATTGAACCAAAAAGCATATCTGAAAAAGGCAAAGTTGGACGACCGAATTTATATTGTGGTTGCTCAACATTATTACATAAGTCTTTTAGAAGTTTCATAAAAACTAATTTCTCGTTTGTTTGTGCTTTATTGTAGGCAGACCAATTTTGAGCATAAGTTATTTTTACGCCTTTTGTTTCTGTAATTTTGCCTTTCTCATCAATTTGTCTTTTAATAAATAGTTCTACTGCGAAAATATGTTTACACTTTGATTTTCTATTCTGACAATCTAAACAATTACATTTTGGCTCGTGTCCGTTGAAAGTAACTTTGTAATCATTTTGGGAACTTTGAGAGCCAACTATCCAGTAATTGTCTTTCTCTGCTATCTGTCCTTGCTGAAAGATTAACTTCCCGCGTTCTTCTCTGTTTAGGTTTTTCCAGTTTGTTTGTGTTTGTATTTCTTGTTTCATTTTGAATATGTGGACAGTGCTATACCCCTTTTTGAAACACTGCCCATTTAATTTATGGGTAATAGCGGTAACCGCCATTATTATGTTGTGTGTAACATTACACACATAAACTTATACAGATTAAGGTATTTAAACATTTCGGTTTGTAATGTTACATAGGAAAGTTTAAATACTCTTGTTAACACTGTATACTATGTTAACATTTATAAAATACAAACACATGTTTAACTTATGGGTAATAGTGGAATTCACAAGAGAATACAAAAGAGAGTGTTGGAGATGTTAGATAATCTTCCCTTTGCTAAGAAAAAGATTGGTAGCTTTCATGTAACCGAGGCAGTAGAAGCTATGGCTCTCTTTTGTAAACAAAATAAAAAGGAATTTAAAGAATGGCACAAAAATTACCAGAAATAAAAATAGTAAATATCATTAGAGAAAGACGGCAGTTGAGCATTAGACTGCCTAGTGAACTTACAGATAGATTTGAAATAAATCCAGAAAAAGATTCGTTTGAATTCATAGTCATAGAAGATAATGAAAGTAAATCTTTACAAGGGAGACTACTAAAAAATGCCAAGAAAAAAGATAATTGATATTGAAATAGAAAAAGCAATTATGGAATTACTATTCAAAGAAGACCGCCATATGAGTATCAAAGAGATTTCTGAAATATTGGGTAAATATCCCAAATTAAAAAGAAGTCCACAAGTAATTTTAAGACATTTAGAAAATCTTAAAAAGAAAGGAGAAATCATAGAAAAATAAAATGGCAAAGAGAAAATTTAGAACAGCTGTTTCAAGATTAAAAATTGTAAATCGATGCATCATGTGTGGGGAAGTTGTTTCAAGTGGACAAGCAATATGTGACTCTTGCGAGAAAAAAAGGTTAAGTAGTTTAAGAAGAACAAGAAGATAATTTCTTAACTAACTTTTCATATTCTTTCTGGGCTTCTTTCTTAGTTATTTCTTTCTCATTAAAATTTTCAATTAGTTCAGCCATATCTTTTAATGTTTCAATTTGTTCTTCGTCTTCTAATTTGTAAGCCCCCTCGCAACGAGGACACATTAAATGATATTCAGTATTGTAAGGGAAGACTGGAATAAAAAATAAATCAAACCAATCTCTTACTCGAACTAAATGGAAATAATTTTCTTGTGAACAAATTGAACATGTCTGAATTAGTGTAGAACCAAAATCTTTAATGTGCCTATTACCCCAACCAAAAATAATCATTTTAATCCAGAAGATATTTATTTATATCGTCAATCTTTGACTCCAATATTTCACAATTAGAATACATTGGTGCGTTAGTTGGTCTTATTCGGACAACAAGTTTTTAAGGAAATAAATCTTAAATCAATTATGAAATTCAAACAAATAAATCATTATGCTAATTGGGGAAGTATTGGATTATTCTTTATCTTCGGAATAATAAATATTCTTCTTCCGAGAACTTCGGGGGCTGTAGATGTTGTTGTTGGTTTTATGTTTTTCTTTATGGTAGCATCAATGATTACTTTTATCATATCTTTCTCTCTGAAAGATTAATCAACTCCAACCATTTATTATTTGAATTTAATTTTAAATCAGTAGCGAGTTCGTATGGGCATTTCTTGATAGTCTGATGTTTAGTTATAAAGTTGTAATAAATTTCAAAACCTTTCAAGATATCATTAGCAGATTCAATAGAACCATGAAAACCACGCATTGTTTTTGTTCTCGCCCTTAGATTATTATGCAATCTCTCAATAGGAATATTAAAACCCTCTCCCCTTGAAGCATTAACTCGATTGTGGATTACATTATGTTTACCTAATTTATTATTGTAACCATAAACGCTTTTGATTGCATTAGGATAAGAAGGCAATCCATCACTTGTGATAACCTTTACTTGAACTTCTGTTTTTGTTTTAATGTTTTTTATTACAGATTTAATTTCTTCCATCCCTCTCGATTTCACATATTCAGAAGCCACCATAAATTTTGTTTGAGGACAGATAGAATCAATAAACCAATTCTTTTCATTTCCTAATTTTGCTTTGTGGGTTTTTCGTCTGTGATATTCTACTTCGTCAATTTGAACTTCCGCACCAACACTTAATTTTAAACCATTAGTGTATTTGGAAATCATCACAGAGTATTTTCTAATCCATCTGTAAATAGAAGAGTGGTCTGAATTATGAGGATAAAATGCTTTAAAGTGTTCTTGAACTTTCCTAGTTGAAACTCCTCTGTAAAATAAATCAATCGCACAAGTAATTTTTTGGGGCGTGTTTCTCATTCTATAAAACCCTGTTCTTATGATAAATTTCTTATTACAAGATTTACAAAAATACCTTTGCTGTTTTCCGTGCGCTTTTGTTTTGAAAGAGCCACGCTTAACTATGCTGTCTTTCTTACAATGTGGGCATATTGTTTTGTTTTTCATGTTATAGTATATCGTCCTATTATGTATTAATTAAGAATAACGCCCTTATAAACCTTTCTGTTTTGTATAGTATTTCGTCCTACTTATATTCATTAACCGATAGTTTTATAAGTAATTAATCCTATATTATATTAGATAAATTATATTATCGAGGACTAAAATGAACATTGAAGAAGCAATAAAGGAATTGAGGGGAGATGTGTTAGATATAAAACCAAAACCCCAAACTGATGAGAAAAAATTAATTTTTGATGGACGCCAGTTCTCACTAAGATTCCCAAAAAAATTTATTGAAGAAGCAGAAATAGATTTGAACAAAGATGTTTTTGAAATAACTTTAGAATTGCCTGACCCATCTAAAGCCGATGGAGAAAAACCAATTTTGAAAGTAGAACTGATTAGAAAATGAAACAAAAAAAACCAATTTTTAGAGATAAAGAAAGAAGAATTTTACAAGAATTATTTAGAAGTAGAGTGGGATTAACTCCTTACGATATTTCAAAAAGAACAGGTATCTCATGGGTAACTGTAAAAAAGCACGTGGCTCAATTACAAAAAAATAAAATTGTTAAATGCCCGAAAGTCCCGAACTCGACAAAAAAAATATGCAAATTAAATTTTGATTTAATTTACGGAAGACAAAAAAGAAAATAATGGAAGAACAAATAATACGATTAGAAGATTATTCAAAATTAAAGGGCGTCCATGAAAAAATAATTGAAATTTTGAACGCCCAAGGGATAAGTTGCTATAATGCTATCGGCATTTTAGAAACAATCAAACAAGAGATTTTCATAGAAAATCAAGAAGAGGACTAGTACCCGTAACTCTTCATTTTCTTGTTCACGCTTCTTCTACCACTTCTAACATCAGCAACTACTCTACCATATGAACGACCCCGAGTAGTAATATTTGCATTACTACCCAACGCTGTTTTTAATCTTGCTTTAGCCGTCTGTCCACCACGAGCATTTATCTCTGGTGCATTCACATTAGCAAGACGCACATAGTTAGAGCCGTCTACTTTTCGCTTTACACGAAAGGTATCTCCGTCTATTACTTTGTCCACTTTACGCTTCATCTTATATTTTTACTTATTTTTTCCTCCTAAGTTTGTCCTTTTCAAAAAGATTTAAGTACCAGCTAAACATAAGTTCATTAGGTTGTTTATGTTTTTGCTGATGCACATCTTTTTAATTAGGCACATTTAATTACTAAATAGGAGTATTTTCTGATATATAAATCTTTTGATAGTATTTCATCCTATAATATGTTACAAAGGATTAAAACGGAGCCATTAAGTTAACAGTGTTCGGAACCCTAAAAAATTGTTGGGATTAATCTTTCTCCTTTCTACCAAAGAAGATTTTTTGAACAATCCAAGTAGCACCAAAGATTAACATAAATGTCCAAATTAAAGTTATTGGAAAAGTAATAATTAATTTATTAAAATAAATGTCTTTGGTTGTGGCTTTGTCTAATTCACTATTATCCAACTCTTCCAAATAATTTCTATAACTGGTTATACTTGAAAGAATTACTGCGATTAGAATTATTATGATTAATGTTTTTTTATTCATAAAATAATCAAGATATTGGTATTTATAAAATATTTTATTATTGACAAGAAATTATAATTTGTTAAGAATAAAAAGCCGACAGATTTTTAAGTCTGTCAGCTTTCTCATTTCTGCGAGGAAATGAATATGATTAAGTGGCTTTTTGTAATAATGCTTGGAACTTTAGGAGTAGTATTTTTGAATATCACTCTTGGAGCAAATTCTATCTTACTAAATGTTTTGGGGACATTGGTAACTTTTGTTTGTCTTATTATTATCATACTATTGGTTGTAGAAGCATACCAAGAGAAAACACAAAAATTGACAGACTTACCCCTAAGATAAATCCCATCATTAAAAATTTAGTTCTTTCTTCCATTATTATTCCTTATTAAGCCCACTTAACGCACCAGTGTAGGATTACTTCTTATCAAAGGGGGAGATAATCTTTCCTTCTGAGTCTCTCTTAAAGATAGGTGGGTGGTCTCCAAAAGCTTTCTCTCTTCTTTCGATTGATTCCTTACTAAATACTTCCGTATTCCATGCTAATGCTTTGGCTCTGAAATCAGAATGTTCTTTTGGTGTGATTCCAAACCTATCCATAAGTTTGTCCATCATCAGCATCCCTTTTTCCTTTTCAGTTACCTTTGCTTTAAATCTATCTTGCAATCTACCGAACCAATCGTGGAAGTCCAACTTGGCCATGTCCGACGGTACTCCATTTCTTTGTTTAGCTTTTTTCATTTTAATTATACGTAATTCATTAACACCGCAACTATTATTATTCCTAAGATTCCCCAAAGGATTATCTTCTTCATGTCCATATCAGATTTATCTTTATCACCCATTCTAACTAATTCTGCATGACGGATGCCTCTTAACAAATGATCTTGACACTCTGCAAACTTTTCGAGCATACTTTTATCTACCCACTTCTTAGTTCCAATTGGGATTAAACTCCATTCTGGGATCATTGCTAAAGGAATTCTCTCTTTACCAACAGCATAAACACAATCTCTATTTTCATGATACGCTTTTCCTTCAATGTTAAAGAAACCTCTCTTTGATTTAATCTCCATAATTTCAGCCTTTCCATTATTTCTTAAATAAATTACTGCAACCATTTTTGGTTTAGATAACTTTTTTATATTGAACCACCTTTCAAATAAAGATTTTGGTTTCTTATCCTTGCCTTTCTTTTTATCTTTAGCGTTTTCTTCTTCAGTCAATTGACTAATCTCCGACGGCGTGATACCTTCTTTTATTTCTTCGTACATAAATTCTTCTAATGCCATTACTTATTACCTCCTTTTAAATTTTCTATGTTACCAGTTGCTCTTTGACGAGTTGAATCCATTTTTCTTGTAACGTTCAAGTTCATTGCGAAACCTTTGTTACTCATTCCTGATGTTGTCACATTAATTATTTTGGCTTGTAAGTATTCTGAAATTCTATTGTTTATTTTTAATTCTTTACAAACTGGGTCTAAATAAAATTTAGAAACGTCAACCATATCCATTATGAATCTAACTGTGAATAATCCTTTTCCTAATTCTCCTTCGTGGAGAAAGGTTGTTCTAATTGTGTTTTCCTCATCACCGAATGTTGCTTTATGAAGAAAGGAATGTGCGTTTTGTGTATCTTCTATTTTTTGTCCTTCGTCGTTTGCTTCATTCCATGCCTGAGTCATTTCCATTTGGTCTTGCATATTATCTTCTGATTTTTCTTGGTTTATTGCTTCCATTTCTTCCATTAATGCTTGGTCGTATTCTTCTTGATTCATTTTATAATATATTCCTATCTTGATTCCAAGTTTGTTGTGATTGTTCTGTTGCCCCCACAATTATTTCTTTTGGTTTTGATTTGAACTTGGCAGCCCACTCGTCGAAACGTTCTGGATTTTTGTTCCTTAACTTTAACATTATTGCGTAACCAAAAGCACCGAATATGGACAACACCATAATACCATCAACTAATGTCATTTGATATTAACCTCCACCCTCTCTTCTTATGAAAATCATTCATTATATCGTCGACAACTTCTTCTTCGGTGGTGAATGAACTAAACTTTTCCATATCGGCTCTCCACTCCTGATAAAACTTCTCCCCTTTTTTTCTACGAATTTCCATAAGAGCACGTTTGTTGTTTGATTGTTCTTCAAAAGTTTCTGGGTTTGCAATAAACTTTTGTGGTGTTGAAGAGGATTCTATTTCTACCCTCACTCCGTCCACCTTGAACTTTACAATATCTTTTCCTGTATCAAATACTATCTCTTTCATTTTTACCTCTTCCTCGCTGACTTTCCCATTAATGCTAAATAAACTCCTACGGGAACACACAAACTATAAAGTATTTTCCACTTAATTGTTGGTGCAAACATCCACATAATAATAATCAATGGAACCGTCAAAATTATAAACTTTAACCAACTAAAATCTTCCATTCCAATCATCTCCTTTCATCGCCTCTTTAATCATGGACTCTACCGTCCTCGGTATGGTTAATGTCATATCTTTCAGATTGTTTCTTCTGAGAAAAACTATCTCGGATTAAATAAATAAATCCGATAGCAATAAGAATAAATGCAAGTGCTTGTCCTGGTAGCGTGGTGTAATTAAAGTTTGCCCATCCTGGATAAAGAGTTCTAACTCCCATAATGAATGTTAACATCGAACCCATGAGTTGCATGAACTTCAGGTTATCATTGAAGGAACCGACAATGATTAGAAAAATTCCGAATATAATTAAGGATAACTCTGTAGGAAAAACATCTTGTGGGAATCCATCGCCCGTTACTTCTAATTGAAAAGAATCTGCACCAGATAAATCATTTGAAGGATCAGTGCAAACCATTAGTGCTTCATAAAATCCTAATTGATTAACTTCTGATTTAAGAATTGTAATATTATGATAAGAATTTTGATTGGTCATTAAAACATTATCTTTAAGAATTGAAGAATCAGGATATTGAATTGTTATATTACATTCTGCAGAACTTGAACACCATGTTCCATTATTGAAACACGTTCTCTTAAGATTTAATTCAGAATTAAAGGAGGTGGTAAATTTATCTGTGGCTACCACCATTGGGGACGCTAGCAAAACTATAAAAAACAAAAATAAAAAAATCTGGGGGAGTTTCATCTGAACAAAACTCCTCCGAATTTGAATAAACTAAAATATTTAGATAAGTCCAACATCTTGTAGTCCTCCAACTGCGATATTCACACCTGCAATCATAATTGCTAATGCGAAGAAAAGCGTAACCAATCCTAAGATTGTTGAAGAGGAACCTGTAACATTACCACTCTGAGCTGCAACCACTTGGTCTGCAACTGAAGGGATAAGGTTAACACCGATCAAGATTGTTATAAAACCCTCAAGTAAACGTCCTAAAGCCATATTTTTTATTCATTGCTCCTTAATTGAGACTAGTTAATTTTATTATTTAAATGTTTTGAAAAATTACTACTTGAGGGTGTAACAAAATTTATTTTATGTTTTGAATACATAAAATATAACTGACACAAAAATCAAAATAAGAATTATTATTTTAATTCCGTACCTTTTTAAAAAAGTAAACCAAAGAAGTTTCTTATTTATCTTAAAAATGTAATTGAACTCTTCTAACAGTTCTTCATTGCCCATTAAATTAAATTTATCTATGTCATTAATATCCCAAAGAGTAATATTAAAAGATTTTGCAAATTTTTTATCACTTTTATTAGCAATTCCTGAGATAGCAATTACCATCCTATCTAATTTCAATGAATTTCTCTTACTATTCCACTCATGGATCAAGGATTTTAGATTAAGGTATCCTTTTCTATCTTTACATTCTGTTGCTATAATAAATCCCTTCTTTTTTGCAAGAACATCTATTTCGTGGTCGTAACCCCTAAAATTATTCTTCACTTTAAACCCAGATCTTTCAAACAGCTTCCCCATGCAGTGTTCAAAGAAACTGCCCAACTTTAATTCCCTCATTTTTACAACTGTAAGATGATTACATTAATTAAATGTAGTGATTTTGATAAAATTAATAACATTTAAATACTATTACCCTATCATAGTACTAATAAACAACTTAAAAACCACATAAAATGAACCATTTCTTCCCAATTAACGCCCAAAATCCCCTAAAATCTGCGAAACGCGGAACGCAATATTATTTAATACTTAAATCAAATG
>SDBU01010153.1_pt1 | contig 10477 bp, 8 predicted proteins | sample 2277071 | NCBI WGS metagenome assembly SDBU01 (sample SAMN10397929, study PRJNA504765) | marine sediment metagenome | isolation source: marine sediment core GS08_GC12, 126 cmbsf | place: Arctic Ocean: Gakkel Ridge, Loki's castle | collected 2008
TGCCATGTAAGTATTTCCCCTGGCCCGTCGATACCGACCAATTCAAGTTTATCCAGAGAACGGATTGTGAACGTTTTCTCTTTATCAACGGGCGCGGAGGGTGGAAAGGACGCAAGGGAGGCGACGTAATTCGCCGGGCCAAGGAATTGTGGCCCGACATGCCCTTGGTGGTTTACACCCAGGTCGAGGACAATCGTTGGCCGTCCACGACGGACGTCCACGGCCCCGTGGATGATCCCACAATTCTCTATTCTTCCGGGGATGTGCTGTTGGCTCCCCATAGCGCCGATGGATTGGGTCTGGAGCTGCTGGAGGCCGCTTCTAGCGGTTTGCCCTTAGTGGCCACCGATGGAGAGCCTTGGAATGAATTACCTTTGTTGGCGAGTATTCCATCGATCGCCGGCAAGCGCACAATCAATCATGGGCGGAAGGCAGACTGGTATAAGCCGGACGCAAAGGCGCTAGTGGCTATTTGCAAGAAACTGCTGGGTTCATCCATCGAGCAGGAGAGTAGAGAAATCAGGACTTGGGCAGAGCGCCGCAGTTGGCCTCGATTGGGCGCATCGTTGCAAAAGCTCGTGGAAGGAGGGTAAAGTGGATCATTCGCCCTACGGATTTACTCGGTTTTTTGATGGAAAGGAACGCGCTTGGCATACCGACGAGCGGCATATCGACACGCTGCACGAACTAGCTGTGGCTTCACCTCTGAACTCCCTTCTGTGTGAAATCGGTTGTTGGATGGGGGCAAGTACCAGTGCATTTATCGAAGCTATGAAATTGAGAAAGGATTTGCGTCTCCTGTTGTTTGATATTCAGATCACTCCGGAGTTGCTGCGTCTCGTAGACGAATCGGGTGTGGCAAATCGTGTCGAGATTAGGCAATATCCGGCTTACGAGGCTATGGCCGAGACGGTCCAATTGGTTTTTATCGACGCAGACCATAAGTGGCCCGCCTTGGCAGACCTGGCCGTTTGTCTTGCGATGGGGTGTAGGGTAATTGTCTTACACGACACTAATGGATATAGTTCTTCGGCGCGGGCGCAATCTCTGGGATCGATCCTGGCCGCAAAGATCTTGAAGCGGTCTCCCGGAAGGGTACACTGGGAGGATTGTAGGCGGAGGAAGGGAGAGCGGACTCATCGGGGGTTGCTGGTTTCGTGGCCAAAAGAGGAGGAATGGGTATGCTCGGCGTTGTCATTGGGATAGGTTCCGAGTGGGAAAAATGCGCAAAGAGATCCGCGTCTTTGATGCACTCAAAAACGGGATTGGAGTGCCATGTTGTGTCAGAATGGCCGAACGAGCAGGAACTGGTTAATCCTTCTTGGGCCAAACTGTGGTTACAAGACGAGTTTCCCGGCCAGGACTTGATGATTTTTGACGCAGATATGATTGCAATTCGATCTTGGGATCCCGTCGAGCAGCTCGGTGTTTATGACATGGCATGGGTTCTCGATCGTGGTCCTCCGTCGTCGGCCGAGTGTTTGCGCCGTGGACTGGATCCGGCCAGATATGGAAATGGTGGCCTGATTCTCATTCAGGCGGGATGCCAGATACTCCAGCAATCCCGTGAATATTACCCAGACCGCAGCGCGTGGTTCGAGCAAACGGCGGTCAACTTGACCGTCCAATCCAAACACGATTTTCAGGTCAGGTTGATGCCGGGTCCATATAATTTTCTGGTACGTGGGCGTCGCCATCCAAAAGCCGGGGCGAGTTGTTATGCGCAAGCGTACAACCTACACTTCGTAGGTCTGCATAAGGACCCCAAGCGGCTGAAGAGGCTTTTCAAGTTGCAGGAACATTTCGGATGTTCTTTGAAGGTTTGATCGTATGTGTTGACTTCGGAGATTTCCTGGCTTCGACTCTACCCTGCAACCGGCCGATTTTTGATCGGTTGACGATAGTCACTAGCCCGGAGGATGAATGTACGAAGTCGCTGGCTCGTGAACACGACTGCGAATTAGTGACCACTGTGCGCCACAGAAAAACGAAGCTGTTCAACAAAAGTAAAGCGATCAACGACGGCTTGAAAGTATGTACCGAGCAGGGTTGGCTTTGTTTGTTGGATGCCGATATTGCCCTTCTTCAAGATTTTCGTTCGGAGGTGTTTTCGCAGATATTTTCGGAAACCGAAAAGGTGGAGCGGGCCGAGGATAAGATCTTTGGCCTGCATCGATATCTGTGTTGGAGTAAGAAGGAGTGGGAAGCGTACTTGCTTACTGGAAAGCATGAGTGGCGCGTGGAGAAATTCCGAAAGCGAAACCAGTTAGCTGCCGGGTTTCTTCAACTGTGGTGTGCTGAGCACCATAAAGAACGATATCCGGAGGCTTATCCCGACCATCCGCCCAAGCGAAAACGAGGAAGTCATAGCGGAGGGTATCACGGAGATTTAGCTTTTTCTCAGCAATTTCTTCGTTGCCGGCATTTTACTCACCCCCGGGTTGTTCACTTGGGAACCAGATCAAAACGCGGTAAAAATTGGGACGGACGCGTGTCTCCGAAATGGCAAAATACTAACTAATGACCTGGTTCTGGATCTGCTTCGCTGTTACGATGTAGGGCGCATACGGGTATTTGAACAATCGCGGGTTAGCCACGGCACTGGCTGGTTAGAGAGGTTTGCTTGCCAAGATAGCAAGTGAAACTTTGGCAACCGTATCTGGTAAAGGCCAAATGATGCGGGAGGCGGAGGCGGTGAATGTGTCCAATTGATGTCGCCGCAGTGATCTTTCATCTGTAAGGTGAGGGGTCGGGACCTGGGATAGGGGATCTTGGGAGCTTGCGAAATATGTTCAAGGATCAAACAGCGGCGGATAAAAAACCTCCCGGCGGCGGTGCGTGAACGGAAACTACAACGCAAATCCGGATTGCAATGTCATGAAAACTCTCTTTTTCTTTTCACTCCCAGTTGTTCTTCTGGCTGCTGGTGGGACAGCACCGGACGGTATCGTGGATCCGCTGGCGAAATTGGGTGCGGTTGCGGCTCTAGCGTTCTTGGCGATCTGGAATGTAGTGAAGGCGCAGCCGGCAATCTTTCGCCGGCTCGACCGCTGGGATCAGGTTCGTCATGAAGATTCTGAGAGACTTCGGCGCACTCTCGAAGGCTTGGAGGCCAGTTGCCGGGAAGTGATTGAGCGATTGGATCGGACGAAGTAGCAGGCCTTGGTGGGAGCTATACGATGGAATTCGAGATCGGTCAAGCCATCGCGCTCTTGACTGATTCAGCCAAGCAGGCGGCGGCCAAACCCTCCATGTCGTACGGGATGGTAGGGGAGCTTCAACTCAGCAAGAGTGGTTGGTTGCTGTTGAAGGTGCCCAACGCTATCGTGCGGGGTGCCTTCGCGGCGTTGAATGAGCCAGGCGTGGAGTTGCCGCTCAATGATGGACGACTCGAAGCCCACGTGTCCGTGATGAATCCGGAGGAGATCGAACAGATTGGCGGGGCCAACAAGATCACTGAACGCGGCCGCGATTTTCCCTACACGTTGGGCCCGGTCCGCAGCGTAGTCCCCGGCGGTTGGAAGGAGATGAGCAGGGTTTGGATGATCGAGGTTCGTTCGCCGGCCTTGAAGAAGCTCCGCAAGAGCTACGGCTTGACGCCGCTGCCGCACAACAATGAATACCAGTTTCACGTTACGATCGGCGTCAAGCGACGCGGCGTGCTGTCAAATAATGCCGTTTCCAAGGCTGCGAGCCTGATCCACGGTGACGGCGACTTGACGGCATTCTTCGAGTCTCCCCTCAACAAAGAAGGCCGGCGGTGTCCGAGCTGCGGCGAGCTGTTCAAGGAGATTGAACCCTACGCGGACGTCGAGAACTGCGAGACGTGTGAACGGTTCGGGCCACCCAAGAAAGAGGCCGGAACTGGCACCGGGGCGCTGATCGGAACAGGCCTTGGTGGCGCCCTTGGGCTGCTGAATTACGCGGACAGCACGGACGAAGAAGAAAGGCCTAGCATGTGGGCCCACGTGGTGCCGCCAGCTATACTCGGCGGCGTCGCTGGGGGTTTCGCAGGTAATGTATATAGCAATGCGCGGCAACGGAGGGCGGCGGAACTGGTAGCGCAAGGGGCGGCCGGGAAGCCGACGCAAGCTATTGAAAGCAGGTTGGATAGCTTGATATCGCCGCATTACGCAAAGGCCCCCGGCGGTCTTGATGCCGCGATAGACAAAGCGCAACTCTGGATGCAGCGCGGGGCGGATGTGCGGCAGCAGCTCCATAGCTGGAGACCCGCGGCTTTGTCGAAAGCGAAGGATGTGACGCTGGTAGATGCACCTGACGTACAACCGGTCCCCGGGGCTAACATCACTGGCAGGAGGCTCGGCGGGTTCGCGGGCCGAGATAGATTTGGGCGGTCCCTGGCTACGACGGTAGCTGCGCCGGGTTTTGATACTTCACCTGGGACAGACGCAAGAACGTTTTTAGAACATGAGCTGACTCATCAAACGATGGAGGAGTCGCTGTTACAGAGGCTTCGTAGAGGGCTTCCTCCTGCGCCGAAGAGCGTGGCGCCTTATTCGGCACATCCGCGACCAGCCGCTGTCGCGGGGACTTGGAATTACCTTACCTCTCCGGATGAATTGCAAACGCACCTGGCGGCAATAAAGCGGGACTTCGTACGACAGACAGGGCAGCATATTGATTCGCCGGGCGTGGCTGCACAAGTATTGGAGCAATTTGCACCAGCGGCGGCAGACCCAAGTACACTGAATATCCCGCAGCAGACATACCAAGAGATGCTCAAACATCCCGAGGAACGGAAAATACTGATCCAGCAGCTACTCCAGACTGTGCTATACGGTGGTCGTGACGTATCCAAGACCGCCGCCGTCTCGACCAAGCAGATGATTGCCACCGAGCGGCGTAAGGTAGAAGAACCCACCGAGGCCCAGGCAGAGGCCGGCAACTACCGCAAGGGCCACATCACGCTGCACGGCCTCGACATCTCGATCGAGAATGCCAAGGGCAGCACCCGCTCCGGCACGTCGCCGGATGGCAAAGAGTGGTCTATTGTGTTGAAGTGTGAATATGGTTATATTAAGCGTACGGAGGGCGCTGACGGAGACCATGTTGATTGCTTCATCGGGCCAAACCCGGAGGACACGGCGGTATTCGTCGTCAACCAGGTCGACCCGGGTACGCGGAAGTTTGATGAACATAAGGTGCTCCTTGGTTTCTCCACGAAAGAGAAGGCACGTAAGGGTTATCTGGCGAACTATGAAGACGGTTGGCAGGGCCTCGGTTCATTGAAGCAGATGACCATGGACGAATTTAAGGAGTGGCTCGATGGTGACACGACAAAAAGAGCGGCACGGGATGACGGAGACCCGCGAGTATCGGACGTGGTGCGCAATGAAGACTCGATGCTATACCCCCAGCGACACCAATTACCCGAAGTATGGGGAAAGGGGGATCACAGTCTGCAAAAGATGGCGAAATTCTTTCCAAGCCTTCTACCAGGATATGGGTCCGTGCCCTCCAAAGACAATGTTGGAGCGGGTCAACAACGACGGCAATTACGAGCCGCGCAATTGCCGGTGGGCAACAGCGACGGAGCAAGCGCGCAATCGGAGAAGCAATCGGCAGTTGTTGTTCCGTGGACAGCAGATGTGTCTGACTGCGTGGGCGGAGGAAATGAAGTTGAAGCCGGGCACGGTATATATGCGGTTGCAAAACGGATGGAGCATCAAAGAAGCGCTGACAATATCCGCGGGCTCTTGGAAAAAATCGCGGCCGGGACGGCGGTTCCTGACGTATCGCGGCAAGACTTTGTCAGTCTCACAGTGGGCGAGAAAGCAGGGGCTGTCGCTACGCTGTCTAACACACCGGTTGAATCGCGGGTGGTCGATCCATCAAGCACTGACGCGGTCGATGCAGAAGAAAGGGCAGAGAATTGCGACGGCGTCGCGCAGGTAAAGGCTGCTGCCCTTGGCATTCCCGATCGGGCCGATATGGGTGACCTGGCCAAACTGGCACCCGGCCTCGTCGATTTTGTCGTCCAATTTCATCGGGCGCGACGCTCGGGCCCTCATTTTGACGTTAGGATTGGAACGCCGGGGACGGGTCTCTTTTCTTGGGCGACCCGTCATGCGCTGCCGGAACCAGGGTTTCGCCGGGCCCTGTTCCGGCAGCCTCTTCATTCCCACGACTATGGGAGCTTCGAGGGCAATCTCCCCGTTGGCGGTTATGGTGCTGGCCAAGTGAAGATCCATCGTAAAGGCCAGGTGCTGATCACCAAGATCAAACCCGGGTTGGTTGAGTTCACCACGGCCGACAAGCGGCATCCCGAGCGGTTCAAGTTGCTTCGGCCGGCGGGATGGAAGGATGATGACTGGCTGCTGATCAACACCACGCCCCGCGAAGGAACGCCCTACGACAAGGTTCACTACAAGAAGGTTGATGGGACCCAGGTCGATAGTGCGATCGACAAGATGCAGCAGGGCGATTCCATCGAAGCCAAGATCGACGGGGCCAGCAGTCTGGTCAAGATCTTGGAGAAGGGCGTCGAGATCACGTCCTATCGGACGAGCAAGGAGGGGCGGCCTATAACCCACACTGAGCGTGTTTTTCATGGGCGGCCTGAGCTACGGAGCATCCCCCCGGAATTCATTGGTACTGTCCTGAAAGGTGAGTTGTATGGGCAGGGCCCCAAGGGAGTCATCCCCGCCCAGGAACTCGGTGGACTCCTCAACGCCGCCCTTGCCAAATCGATCGGGCAACAGAAGGAACGGGGGATCCAACTTCGCAATATGGTTTACGACATCTCACAGTTCGGCAAACAACCGCTTGACGTCAACCAGGTGCCCCGGGCCGAGCGCCGCCGAATGATGGAGGAGGTAGTCAAGCACCTGCCTGCCGAGGTCTTCGGTGTGTCGGAGGCCGTGGAGGACCCCGAAAAGGCTCGTCAGCTCTGGGCCCAGATTCAAGCCGGTGAGCATCCCCTCACTTCGGAGGGCATCGTCGGGCACCCCGCTGTCGGGCGGCCATGGAAGGGGAAGATCACCGAGGAATCCGACGTCCACGTCACCGATGTCTTTCCAGGCGAGGGTAGGTTGGCCGGGGAGGCTGCCGGCGGCTTCGGATATGCGTTGGAGCCGGGAGGCCCAGCCGTAGGCAAGGTGGGTACGGGCCTCTCAGACGAGGTCAGGAGGGCCCTGTGGGCCGATCCTGAGGCGTACATCGGCCGGATCGCCAAGATCAGGGCTCAGGAGCAGTTTCCATCCGGGGCCTATCGGGCTCCCGTTTTTCGGAGCTGGCATGAGGATTACCCGCTAGCCACGAAAGAAGGTGAAGTCCAAGGGCTCTATTGCTCCGCCGTCGATCTCCAGCGGTTCCTGCCAGAAACCGATCTTTCCTTGGATGGTGGGCTCCAGAAACGCGCCGATAAGGAAGAACACCCCCCAATAATAGCAGTGGATCTCGACGGGACTATCCTGGAATACGATGGCTGGAAGGGGGAAGATCACTTCGGCGATCCACGTGTAGGTGCCCGGAAGGCCCTCAAGGAACTCCAACGGCGAGGATATCTCGTAGTAATTAACACCTGCCGAGGGAATACGCAGGCAGTTAAGGACGTCCTCCATGAGAATGATCTCCCTTACGACTACGTAAATTTTAGCCCGTATCAACCGCCTGGGACAAGTGACAAGATCCAGGCGGACATCTATATTGATGACCGAGCGGTGGATGCGCGTCAACCCTGGTCGAAGATCACGAAGGAGACGCTGCGCAGGATCGAGGCAGCGAGCAAGAGGAACAGCAATGGTAAAACAAAGACAGCCAACCAAGGGTCCTTCTACCTGGCCGCCGTCCCGAGCACTCCAATTACGTATAATCCGGACGAAAACGCGGTGCAAAACCTTATTCGGAACCTTGGACACGTCCGTCAGCGCGGCGACCAGGCGATCCGAGAAGCGTATACTCAGGATGCGCTTGCTAACGCCGCCGATCCCAACCGATCTATAAGGCGGTTCTCGTCCTATTTGGCCGGTACGCGGAAGCCGATCGTTCATCACTGGCTCGATCGTATAATCCAGGGTGGACTATGACACAACATGTTGAGACTGGGTGCGTTCTCGCGGGGATTGTGGCGACTCTTGCCCGCCAGTTTGACCTTCCGCGGCTGGTCGTGGAATTTGGCGCCGGCGATGGGCTGGTGAATACCACGACTCGTTATCTGATTGAGCATCTTGGAGGTTGGAAAGGCCTGTGGATCGAGGCCCATCCTGAGACCTATTCCACGCTGCAACAGAACATCAGGAAAGACAATCGGTTGATACTGCCGGTCGATACGATCAACGTCGCGATCTCGAATTATGACGGTACGGCGCCGTTCTACTGCTGTACTTCGCGCCGGCACCAGGGTTGGTCCAGTCTGGTACCTGGAGGTCAGAGGCCGTGCCATCGGCACAAGGTGGCCAAGTACGAGAAGATTATGGTCGAATGCCGACGTCTGCCAAGTGTTTTGGAGCACCGCGGCGCGGTTGGCGTCATGGTCTGCGATATTGAGGAGCACGACACGGTGGTCATCACCGATATGATCGTGAAAACCAATATTCGGCCGGCGATCCTGATGGTGGAGGGCAACACGCCGGAGTCCCAGCAGCAACAGGCCCGGCTCCTCGATGTGGACTATGAGCTAGCTTGGAACTTTACCGATGGGCTCAATAGAATCTACGTTCGCCGGGGCTTTTGGGGGTAGGGGTATGCCAAACTGATGCGAAGATCACGTCACACTCGGCGGATGCCGAAACCTAGCCGGTGGAGGTACTCGTTGCGGGCGGCCAGGACAGTTATACTCCTGATGATGCGACGGCAGGAATTGGAAAATCGCCGCCGCTGGGGCCGGTTGCAGTTGCGGCGGGCCCTGGCCACAATGTATGTTGAAGAGCACAAGACTCGTGACGGTAACGGCAATCCGAAAAAACCCAGGCAGCGGTACCCGAACTGGGTATTGGGGTGGATGTTGATGGCGCGGTGAATCCCATGGATGTCAAAACAACGATCGAAGACGCGATTAGCCTGTCCGAATGGCAGTCTGTCCCTGCACAGGTGAAGTCGCTTTACAAAGTGGCTCGCCCGGTTGCCACCACTGTTCAGAAGATAACTGGCCTTCTTCCTGCCTCCCCCGGCTACGGCTACGTCTACTTCCATCCGGAGAGGCGGGAGCTGCATGCCGTCCTGGGCGATGGCGACGACGATCACCATCAGAAATGGCACAACGCCCTGAAAGCGATCAAGGGCATACAGTCCGTCAGGGTCGAAAGCGAGACTCACCCCAAGGATGCGCACGACTGGGTGATGGTCAAGAAGGGCGCTGCCCCACTTGGCTTCATCGGTAAGCCGTTGGAATGGGGTGGTGCGCTCACGGGCGGTGCCTCGCCTCTCTCCAATGCCCTGGTCGGGGCCTTGATGACGGGTGGCCTTGGCTACGGAACGGGTTGGCTCCTCGAACACCTGTTTCCCGAGCGGTTCGTTCAGCGCGGAAGGTTGCGGAAGACCCTGGGAGCGCTGGGTGCGATGGGGGGTGCGGCAATTCCGGCGTGGCAGTGGCAACAGAATGCCGCCACCGCCCGCGAAGCGGGGAAACCGTTGGGTTTCCTGGGCTCGCTGGTGACACCGACCAACAAGGTGCCCTTCAATCCCAAGGGCATGAACAGGCTGCAAGCACAGGCGTATACGATGGGTCCCGAGGGCGCAACGTACGACCCGCTCCGGGCGGCGTACGTAGGTAATGAGAGGCTCGGGGCCATGAGGGAATGGTTGGGCGATCTGCCGGATGTTCCGGAACGGTTCGCCCGATCGGTTGAAGGACTCATCAAGGCGGGGCAGGGTATGAGCGCCGGCGGTCTTGGTCTTCGGGCCGTACCGATGGACGCTTTCAACCGGGCTATCTGGAACGACGTTCGGATGGGAATGACGGCGTCGCGAAATCCCTACGGAACGAAGAGCCCGTGGGGTTCCAACGAGCAGCCGATGCACACGCCCCCACAGCTCGGGGCAGCGACGGCGGGGTTGGCGACGGGTGTGCAGCAGATGTACGGAAATCAACCAGTCTTGAGTCCAATGCACTTTGTCCGCGGCCTGGCAACCGCCGGCGTGGATTTAGCCACGGCAAAGATCGTGGGAGGCGTGTTGGGCGCGTTGGGGGGTTTAACCCCTGTGGCACAGCAGAAGCTCCAGGACGTTGGAATCTGGGGTGGTTTGATCCGGGGCACGGTGGGGTCGATGCTCGGGATGCGATGAGGAAGATGTTATGAGCAACAACCCGGTGTCGAGTGCACGACACGTGAAGTTGTGGCTGGCTGAGTACGGTTACGAGTCCGTCGAGGAAATGCAGGAGTTCTACGGGCTCGTAGTGGACGGCGTCGCCGGCCCCCAGACGCATGGGGCTATGAATCTCCCCCGTTGTGGTGTCAAAGACCTCAGATTGACCGCCAATTGCAAGTGGAAAGGGAAGACCCACTTGACTTATTGG
>SDBU01010154.1_pt1 | contig 10477 bp, 17 predicted proteins | sample 2277071 | NCBI WGS metagenome assembly SDBU01 (sample SAMN10397929, study PRJNA504765) | marine sediment metagenome | isolation source: marine sediment core GS08_GC12, 126 cmbsf | place: Arctic Ocean: Gakkel Ridge, Loki's castle | collected 2008
CTATAGGTTTTCATTATATCCCTCAAAGGAGTGTGGATAATTTATCTGCATAAGGCATAAACCACAAGCAGGAGCAGTCGGTCCAGCCAGACCGGGTTTTTTCGCCTCAATTATACAACGAAACTCATCAATAGTCATCTTCCCTAAGCCAACTCTGATTAGGGCGCCTACTGTATTGCGCACCTGATGGGGTAGGAAGGAATTAGCCACCATGTTGAAAACAGCCAATTCCCCGTCCTTCTCCGTTTCCGCTCTATACACTCTCCGCACTGTGTTCTTTATCCCAGCCCCGATAGAGCTGGCAAATGAAGCCAAGTCATGCTCACCAATAATTGCCTGGCACGCCTGATTCATAGCTTCAATATCTAGATGTCCACCAACAAGGTAAGAAAAACCTTGTCTCATTGGGGACCGAGTCTGGCTATTTAATATATAGTAATTATATTCTCGGCTAAGAGCACTGCGCCTGACATTAAAAGAATCGCTTACTCTGTGCGCTGCCTTAACCGCAATATCCCTCGGTAAATAGTAGTTTAGCCCATTAGTAAATGTCTGTAGGGGGAGAGACGACCCAGTCCTGAAGCTAACCACCTGTCCCTTAGCATGAACTCCGGCATCGGTTCGGCTAGCTGTTATCACCCGGCTTCTCTCCCCAGTAAGCTTCCGCAGGGCTTTCTCCGTCTCCCCTTGAATAGTGGGCAGACTAGACTGTAGCTGAAAGCCGTGGTAGCCTGTGCCATCATATTCCATAACTAATACAATCTTTGAGGTCGGTAACAAACTGACAACCTTCCACTAGCTTACTAACTCAAGCTGAACCATAGCTGCCCCATCACCCAATCTAGGGCTTAACTTAGTGATGCGGGTATACCCACCGGGGCGTTCAGCATACCGTGGGGCGAGCTCAGTAAATACCTTCTCGGTTACTTTCTTATCAAAAATAAATGATAGTGCCTGGCGACGGGAGTGAAGTCCACCCTCCTTACCTAATGTAATCATCTTCTCAGCCAGACCACGCACTTCCTTAGCCTTAGCCTCGGTAGTGATAATCCTCTCATAGTTTAGAAGGTCGGTTACCAGGTTACGATACATCGCCCTTCGGTGACCTGAAGGTCTGCCTAATTTTCTACCAGCTACTTTATGCCTCATGTTATTCACACCGTAGTAAGCGACTAAGCAATCTACCACGATTGAGATTGCCTAACGACCTAACACCATTGTCATTCCGCAGGTTGACTCTCACCTACTTCTGCCTCACTCTCACCCAAGCTTCCAGTCTCCATACCTGTTTCTGTTGCTTCCCCCTCTTCCGTCCCTTTTTCAACTTGAGGCGTAAGAGACAGCCCCAACGCCTGGAGACGCTCCTCTATTTCTTGCTTAGACCTTTGCCCAAAGTTCCGTAGCTTAAGCAACTCCTTTTCCCCCTTGCTTATAATTTCCCCTACGGTAGTAATGCTGGCACGCCTTAAGCAATTCATAGTGCGCACTGTTAGGTCCAGTTGTTCCACAGGCATATTGTATTTTTCATCAGGAATAGGTAAGCGAATGAGCTCCTCCCCTACCTTTATTTGAGAAATCTGGGCATAATCAACGAACGGAGACAGTTGCTCTACCAGAATATTGGCACTCTGGCTGATGGCGTCTACAGGTGATATAGTGCCGTCTGTCCACACCTCCAGAGACAACCGCTCACGGCTGGTCTCTCGACCTATATGAATTGGCTCAACGGTGAAGTTAACCTTGCGTGTTGGGGTAAAGATGGCATCCAGTGGAATTGTTCCTATAGGCAGATTATCGCTGGATTCAGCCTGTCTATAGCCTGTACCTAATTCCACATCAAACTCTACATAAAGCCTAGCTTCAGGTGAATCTAGGGTGGCTAAATAAAGCTCGGGGTTGGCAATTTCAAAGTCAGACGAGGGCTTGATATCAGCCGCGCAAACTTGTCCCTCCCCTGCCACCTCCAGTATTAGCTTACCTGGTTGACCAGAAAGGGGGGTTAACCTCAGTGTTTTAACATTGAGTAGAAACTCTGTGGTGTCTTCTTTCACATATGGAATGGTAGAGAATTCGTGTTGAATTCCTTCTATCTTAACCCGGGTCACTGCTGCCCCGGGAAGATAGCCAAGCAGCACTCGCCGCAAGGCATTTCCCAGAGTAACACCAAAGCCCTTTTCCAGTGGCTCAGCTAGAAAACTACCAAACTTGTCTCTGCCTTCAACACACTCAATCCTAGGTATTACTAGGTGAGACAAAATGCTACCTCCTTATCGCGAATAGTACTCAACTATAGTCTTTCCCTCAAATTTAGCATCAATGTCATCAGGGGTAGGTAGAGATAAAACTTGACCGACAAGGTTCTGCCTATCCAGGCTTAACCAACTGGCAACGGACTTAGCCTCGATACTCTCAACCAGTTGTTTATAATACTCAGTTCTGGTACTTCTCTCTTTCCAGCTAATGGTATCACCTTCTTTGACCAGACAAGAAGGTATATCAGTCTTACGTCCGTTGAGCATAATATGCCCATGTCCAACCATCTGACGGGCTTGGGAGCGGGAGTCAGCGAAGCCCAAACGATAGACTACATTATCAAGTCGCCTCTCTAGCAACACAAGTAGATTTTCCCCGGTAATACCTGACTGCCTCTCGGCTCGAGCAAAAAAGAGCCTAAACTGCTTCTCTAGAATTCCATAGGTATAGCGGGCTTTCTGCTTCTCTCTTAATTGAAGGCTACGGTCAGAGGGCCTGCGCCGCCGACCTAACTGTTGCCCCGGGGCTTTACTCCGCCTATCCATAGCACATTTAGGAGTAAGACACCTATCACCTTTAAGCATTAACTTCTCACCGCTACGGCGACACAATCGGCAAACTGCTGCTGTATATCTTGCCATTTTTTTCCTGCTCCTTACACTCGCCTTCTTTTAGGTGGGCGACAACCATTATGGGGGACAGGGGTTACATCCCTAATGCTGGCAATGTGAAGCCCTGAGCTCTGAAGAGAGCGAATGGCTGCCTCACGCCCGCTGCCCGGGCCCTTAACATAAACCTCTACTTGACGTAAGCCATGCTCCATAGCTTTCCGTGCCGCATCATGAGCCGCCAGTTGAGCAGCATAGGGGGTGCCTTTGCGTGCCCCCTTAAACCCGGCTGTCCCCGAGCTTCCCCAGGCGATAACGTTCCCCTGAGGGTCAGTGAGAGTCACTATAGTATTATTAAAAGTGGATTGGATATAGGCCCTCCCTGTAGGAATGGACTTTCGTTCCCGTTTTCTTACCCTGGTTCGTTTCTTCTGTGGCGCCTTCTTCTCCTGCTTCTTCTCTGGCATCTCCCTCTCCTGTCTGACTATATATTAGTCTGGTTACTTCTTGGCCGTACCGCGCCTCTTTCCTCTACCAGCTACTGTTTTACGAGGACCGCGCCGAGTACGAGCATTGGTTTGCGTTTGCTGTCCTCTAACTGGCAAGTTATGCCGATGCCTGGTACCACGGTAGCTGCCAATTTCGATGAGGCGCTTGATATTAAGGTTAACCTCTTTTCTAAGCTCGCCCTCAACCTTATACTCCCGGTCAATAAACTCTCGGAGACGATTGGTCTCTTCCTCAGTAAGGCTACTTGCCTTAATATCAGAACTGATACCGGTCTGAGCTAGAATCCTCCGGCTCAAAGCAGGACCAATACCATAGATATACTGTAGCGAAACCCAAATTTGCTTATCTTTGGGTATATCTACCCCGACTATACGTGGCATTAGATTCCCTCCTTGCTTAGATAGAAAATTAGCCTTGCCTCTGTTTATGCCTAGGGTTAGGGCAAATGATTCTGACCACCCCTCGTCGCTTCACCACCTTACACTTATTACATCTAACCTTAACTGAAGCTTTGACTTTCATAATAAGTCCTTTACTACTTAAATCGATAGGTAATCCTGCCTCGACTCAGGTCATAAGGAGAAAGCTCTATCAACACCCTATCGCCAGGTAAGATTTTAATATAATGCATTCTTATCTTGCCTGAAATATGAGCCAGCACCTTATGTCCATTAGGCAACTCAACACGAAACATAGCATTAGGCAGGGGCTCGACTACTGTCCCCTCAACCTCAATAACCTCTTTCTTAGGCATAAACTCCTTGTCTATACAATAGTCAACACCTCGGGTTCACTGCCAGTAATGGCAATGGTGTGTTCAAAGTGTGCTGAAAGACTCCCATCAGCGGTAAGTACTGTCCAGTGGTCATCACCAACTCTAGTGCGCCAGTCACCAGCATTCACCATAGGTTCAAGGGCAAGGGTCATACCTTTCTTCAATACCGGTCCTGTTCCCGGCAGACCAAAGTTAGGTATTTGCGGTTCCTCGTGCATCTCCCGTCCGATACCGTGCCCGGTATACTCACGCACTACTCGATAGCCATTTTTTCCCTCCGCATAATCTTGAATAGCGGCAGAAATATCCCCCAATCTCGCCCCGGGACGAGCAGCAGCGATGCCAGCTTTCAGGGCACCTTCGGTAGTTTCCATAAGCTGTCGAGCCTGTGGGCTAATCTTGCCCACACCTACTGTCATCGCCGCGTCACCTTGAAAACCCATAAAAATTGCCCCGAGGTCAAGAGAGACAATATCACCTTCGTCTAAAACCCGTTCCCCTGGAATCCCATGTACTATCTCATCATTCACTGAGACACAGAGGTTAGCCGGAAATCCCCGATATCCCTTAAATGAAGGTTTAGCTCCCAGCCTTTCTAGTTCTCTAGCCGTGATAATATCTAACTCCTTAGTTTTCATCCCTGGTCTCACCTGTAACTTGAGTACCTCCAGTACCATTGCCACAATCTTACCAGCTTGCCGCATAGCGGCAATCTCCTGGTCAGATTTAATAATTATGCTCATCTAGCCATTAAACTTCCTATGAAGGGTTACCGCTATTCTCCTCCTCACCTCATCTACACTCCCCTCTCCATCTACCTCTAGTAACTTACCCGACTGGGCATAATAGTCAATAAGGGGAGCCGTCTGGGCAAAATAGACCTGTAGCCGTTTTTTAACTGTCTGGACAGTATCATCAGGGCGTTGATATAGCTCTCCGCCGCACTTATCGCACCTACCCCAGACCTTGGGAGGAGAGTTTGTGGTGTGACATGGTGCCTGACAATTGCGGCAAATCCAGCGCCCACTGAGCCGCTTCAACAGCTCTTCCTTAGAAACCTTGATATATACCACCTTATCTACTGCCTTAGCCTGCTGGGCTAGAGCTTTATCCAGTGCCTCAGCCTGCTGTAGATTCCTGGGGAAGCCATCAAAAATTACCCCATGTTCACAATCTGGAGCTGATATACGCTTAAGAACCATTTGTATTGTTAGCTTATCAGGACATAGTATGCCCTTCTCCATATAAGACTTAGCCTGCATTCCTAGCTCAGTCCCTTGCTCTAGTGCCTGCCGAAACAGATCTCCAGAAGCAATATGCACCACATTCAGTTCCTGAGCCGCAATAGCTGCCTGTGTTCCCTTGCCGGCTCCGGGGACACCCAGAAAAATAGTATAGGGATTCTTTCTCAACCTCACCCCCAAGCTTATTTGATAAAGCCTTCATAGCGCCGCATTACCAGTTGTGCCTCTAGTTGCTTCATAGTATCCAAGACCACACCAACCACAATTAATAAACCCATGCTGGATAGCTGTATTACCTGGACATTGGTAATCTCGCGGGCAGCAAAGGGCATTACCGCCACTGCGCCTAGAAAAAGAGCTCCTGCCCAGGTAATATGTATAATGACCCGGTTAAGATAACTAGCGGTATGTTTCCCTGGGCGAATGCCAGGGATAAACCCTCCCTGCCGCTGCAAGGTGCCAGGTAAATCCTGCTGCTGAAAAATGACCATAGTGTAAAAGAAGGCAAAGGCGACCGTCAGCAGAAAAAAGAGACCCCAATAAAGTAAGCCCATAGGCAATGCAGCATTAGGCCTAAACAGGTTCATAATATGATTAGCCAAGTTAGGCTCAGCCCCAAGCGGATTAGCAAAGTAACTGGCTATCATATTAGGGAACATTACTACTGACATAGCGAAGATAAGGGGTATCATCCCGGCAGTGTTTACCCGAAGTGGGATATGAGTTGAGCCTGCTTGTCGATACATACGGTCACCACGAAAGACACTGCGGGCATATTGCACCGGAATGCGGCGGTGTGCCTCAGTAAAGAAAACTATTACCGTAATAGTGGCTAGGGCTATAATAACATAGGCGACTAAACCGCCAAATTGTCCCTTAGCTAGGAAACCTTGACCAATCAATTCCGGTATGCCAGCCACAATGCCAGCAAAGATTATTATAGATATACCATTACCAATACCGTATTCAGTAATACGTTCCCCCAACCAGACACAGAACATGGTGCCGGCTATCAGAGTAAAAACTATAGCTACCGTTTGTAGAGCTGCGGCGCTACTGACAACACCCTCACGCTGGAGCAAGACTAACTGCCCATAACCGGCAAGACCTGCCATAGGCACCGTCAGCCAGTGGGTAATTAAGTTAATCTTATTCCTACCCGCCTCCCCCTCTCGTGAGATGGCTTGTAGCCGTGGGATAACCGGCACCAGCAGCATCATAATAATTGAAGCCGTTATATAGGGATAAACCCCCAACGCTGCCACACTGAAATTCCTCATGGCACCGCCGCTGAACATGTCAAGCATACCAAATATCGGCATACGCTCAAATAGCTGCTGTAAGGCATTGGCATCCACCCCGGGAAGGGGCACATGAGCCACAAAGCGGAATACTACCAGAATACCCAGGGTAATGAGAATCCGCTGCCTTAAATCAGGTAGATGGAAGGCATCAAGCATTGCTTGGAGGAGTCTTGGTCTAGTTTGCCTTGGTCGCATGCTCCACCTCCTCCACTTTGCCCCCGGCTGCTTCAATCTTGGCTTTGGCGGCAGCCGAAAATTTGTTCGCCCTTACCACAAGCGGATGGTTAATATCACCCTCAGCCAGAACCTTAATTGGGTACCGTAGAGATTTCACCACCCCAGCCGCTACCATTCTTTCTGGTGTTACCTCACTCCCAGACTCAAATATATTAAGTTTATTTATATTAATAACGCTATACGCTGTCTTAAAAATATTAACGAAGCCACGCTTCCGCGGCAAGCGCTTGATTAAAGGCAACTGCCCACCTTCAAAGCCACGCTTCATCCTATAGCCAGAACGAGACTTCTGCCCTTTACAGCCCCGCCCTGAATAGGTGCCATGTCCACTACCATCCCCCCGCCCTACCCGTTTCCTGCCCTTTTTGGAACCGGGAGCTGGCGAGAGTTTATCCTGCCTCACGAGCTTTCCTCCTCCACCTTAATTAGATGCTTTACCTTATTTATCATACCTCGAATTGAGGCGCAGTCACTATGGGTAACACTCTGGTTTAGTCGATGAAAACCAAGAGCCTTCAAGGTTCGCTTCTGAACCTCATCATAGCCAATACCACTTTTAATCCAGGTGATACGCAGCTTAGCCACTAGTTACTACCTTCCCCTCCACCCCAGCTTCTTCCGCTGGAGAACTACCTTTTTCAGCGGTTTTATTAAGGGCTGGCTTGCGGTTGGCCAGCTCCTCTTTTGGCTCTTTAAGCTGGCTAAGGGCAAGTATCGCTGCCTTAGCCACATTAATCTTATTTGAGCTGCCCAGCGATTTAGTCAGGATATCTTTGATTCCGGCTGCTTCAAGCACAGCTCGGATACTACCACCAGCAATGATACCTGTACCTGGTGATGCTGGTTTTAGCAAGATCCTGGCTGCTCCGAACTTAACCCTTATTTCATAGGGAATAGTAGTCCCAGCTAACGGCACCTTAATCAAATTCTTTTTGGCAGTAGCGCTAGCCTTGTTAATTGCTCCTGGTACCTCATTAGCCTTACCCACACCAATGCCTACATGTCCGTTGCCGTCTCCAGTTATCACCAAGGCGCTGAAACTGAGTCGTTTCCCACCTCTCATCACCTTAGCCACACGATTAATAGAGACCAGCTTGTCATTCAGCGTCAGGTCTGTTGGGTCTATCTTGCTTAGTGGCTCCTTCATTTACCTTAAAACCGTCCTCCTAAAATTTCAACCCCCCCTTCCGAGCTGCCTCAGCTAGGACTTTAACTCGGCCGTGATACTTATATCCACCACGATCGAAGACCACCTGGTTTACCCCTTCACTCAATGCTCGTTTAGCTAGCAGGGAACCAACGAGCTCAGACTTGTCTGCCTTTGTTTTGCCATCTGCCTTACTTTTTATCTCCGGGTCGAGGCTTGAGGCAGAGGTTAGCGTATGCCCGCGTGAGTCATCAATAACTTGAGCATAAATATGGTTCAAGCTGCGGAAAACACACAGCCGAGGTCTAGAGGTTGTGCCCTCCACCTTGGCTCTAACTCGAGCGTGTCTCCGGTAACGGGCTACTCTTGGCTTATCTTTCTCCATTATTGCTTCTTGCCTACAGCCTTGCCTGTTTTAAGGCGAACTGGTTCCCCAGCGTATCTAATGCCCTTACCTTTATAGGCGTCAGGGGGACGAATAGCTCGAATTTCAGCTGCCATCTGGCCAACTACTTCCTTGTTAATCCCGGTAACCTTAATCCGGTTGGTTCCCTCCACAGCTAGGGATACACCTGGTAACGGTGATACCTCTATAGAGTGTGAATATCCGACACGAATTACCAGCTTATCCTCCACTTTTTCCGCCCGATAACCCACACCTACTATTTCGAGGTTTTTCTCAAAGCCACTGGTTACTCCCTCCACCATGTTAGCTAAAAGACTTCGCGTTAATCCGTGCAAGGAGCGGTGCTCCCGGCTATCACTAGGTCGCGACACTGTCAGGCTATTATTCTTTAGGGTAATAGACATATCGGGATTGAAGCAGCGACCAAGCTCCCCCCTAGGTCCGGTTACAGTGACCTCATCCTGTTTAATGCTTACCGCTACACCCGGTGGCACAGTTATCGGCATCCGCCCCACTCTAGACATATATATTACCCCCAGACTTAATTACCACACATAGCATAAAAGTTCACCACCAATTCTCTGGCGCCAGGCCTGTTGTCCTGTCATCACACCTTTAGGCGTAGAAACAATAGCAATGCCCAATCCACCATGAACCCGGGGGATCTCTTTCTGCTGAACATATACCCTTAACCCGGGCTTACTTATTCGCTCCAGACCAGAAAGGACTGGCTGGTTTTTGTCACTATATTTGAGATAAAGCTTAATTACCCGATGCGGCTTACTCCTAAGTACCTCGTAATCATTGATGAAACCCTCATCTTTAAGGATTCTAGCAATAGACAGCTTCATCCTTGAGGCTGGTATCGGCACAGAATCATGCCTTACCATAATGGCGTTGCGTATTCGAGTTAACATGTCTGCTATTGGGTCAGAGATAGTCACCTTACCCCCTTAGTTACCAGCTTGATTTTCTTACCCCAGGAATCTGACCGGTTAGAGCTAGTTTACGAAAGCAAATACGGCACAAGCCAAACTTACGGATATAAGCACGAGGCCGGCCACACAAGTAACACCGATTATGCTGCTGCACTCTATATTTGGCAGGACGCTCCGATTTTACAATTTTTGACCTTTTAGCCATTCCTATCTCTACTCAATCCTTGGCGAAAGGCATGCCTAATAACTCCAGCAGATGCCTGCCTTCCTCATCTGTTTTAGCTGTAGTGATAATTGACACTTCTAGTCCTCGTGCCTTGTCTATTTTATCATAATCTATTTCAGAAAAGATGGTTTGCTCCTTAAGCCCTAAGGTATAGTTGCCCCAGCCATCAAAGGAGTTTCTAGAAACCCCACGAAACTCACGCATACGGGGTAAGACAGCATTTACCAGCTTATCAAAAAAGTCATACATGCGCTTCCCCCGCAGGGTTACCTTTAACCCGATAGGCATCCCTGTCTTTAACCTAAAGGCAGCTATGGACTTTTTGGCGCGGGTAGTCACCGGATGTTGCCCTGAAATAGCAGCCAAGTCCCTCTCAGCCGCTTCCAGAGCCTTGGCATTTTGGGTTGCCTCTCCCAAGCCAATATTAAGCACCACCTTGTCCAGACGTGGCACCTGCATTATATTTTTATAATCACAAAGCTTCATTAGGCTGGGAATAATCTCTTCTCTATACCTTTCCTTCAATGGTGACATTTTAATCAATTACCTCACCACAAGAGCGACAGATGCGAACTTTCCTACCATCCTGTAAGTGGCGGAAACCAATGCGAGCCGGATGATTGCACTTATTGCACAGTAGCATAACATTGGTTACGTGAATTGTTGCCTCGCGCTCTATTATGCCTGCCTGCCTAACTTGCCCTCTTGCCCTGGTATGCCTTTTGATAAGGTTGATACCTTCGACCAATACCCGTTCATCCTTAGGGTAAGCAAAGCGAACCTTACCCTTTTTGCCCTTATCCTTACCAGCGATAACCAGCACGGTATC
>SDBU01010155.1_pt1 | contig 10477 bp, 13 predicted proteins | sample 2277071 | NCBI WGS metagenome assembly SDBU01 (sample SAMN10397929, study PRJNA504765) | marine sediment metagenome | isolation source: marine sediment core GS08_GC12, 126 cmbsf | place: Arctic Ocean: Gakkel Ridge, Loki's castle | collected 2008
CCTGGAGGAAGTCGTGGCGGGTAAGCCGGTAAGCGTACCAATGACCAACCCGATTGGCTGTAACGTCAAATGGGAAGGAATGGAAGAGCACTGGATGCCCCCCGAAGCGTGCGACCTGGTCTAGTGGGTGGAGCAGAGGTGGGCTATGAGAATTGACGACCTATTTTACCCTAGATTTGCACTATAAAATCCTATAAATTAGATTGTATTTGTGGTATCTTAGCAGCAATTAATCACCAAAACTAACATTAAGGAGTTTCTTATGTCACAATTACCTCCTCTTGTAGTAGGAAAGCATTCAATTAGCCTTGATGAAATTAAGAAGCAGTACGGTACTCCACCGTGGGGACATCGAGTTGTCGTGACAGACCAGATGAAGGGTGCGGTCATTTGTCAAGCCCCCGGACATCCCCATGACAAGCATTATCATATCTATGACGAATGGTGGGTAGTTTTGGAAGGCGAAATTCACTGGGAGCTAGAAGGTCAGTCTGAACCAGTGCGGGCTAAAGTTGGTGACTTTGTTTCTGTGCCTAAGAATCACTATCACCATATTCACGTTGTAGGAGATGGACCTGCCACCCGTTTGGCGATTAGTGTAACCGGTGAACAACATCGCCATGACAGGTGAGGATACCAGAAACTCATTTTCTCGGTGATCTGCCCCCATTGTAGTACACAAAGTAACTTGGTTAACATTCGCAACCAACTGGAGGCATAGAGTAAGAAGAAAGTAGTCTAATCAGGATTTGGACTCCTCTGGAAGAAAAGGTGAATATAGCATCACTTATGAAGAACTACATCGCTTAATATCTGAGAGTAAAGAATATGACACTCAATCATTTGAGGATGACTCTGTCGAGCTCGAGACTATCTCAGAACTACGGGAGCAGGTCAGTTTGCCTAAGCTAGAAGAGTATATTCAGCTTGTCCGCGAAAAGCTGACCGACTTGGATTTTAATATGAAGCGTCTTGCACTGGATATGCTGAGTATTAAGATCTGGTATCCTTTATGGGGGCAGCTCACTTGTCCTTTCTATTGCCCTCTAAGCTGCAAAGACAGATAGCTTAAAGTCTGATGTGACTTTTCACTACTCTGTCAAATCTTTTGCTGGGGCAATGGCAAGAGTCGTTTCGGATATTCCACTATCATTGTGTCAATCTGCCCATGACAGATACCCCCTCGTCGCATCCAGAGCACGACATCACGCAGGATGTGGGCATAGCCAGCTCCACCAAAGGTAAACCAAAGGTAACATAGCAGAGCTTCGTACAGACGTCTTGAGATATAAGGATGTGGTTTAGGTAGCCTTCCTCAATAAGGTGCTTGATTTCTATACATGTCATTATCCCTCCTTGTTTGGTTTTGCTCTACCTTCCCCGAGGAGGAAGTGTCACATTTTTACCTAGAGCTAGCTTTCTGGCTTACATTGAAGCACAACAAAATGCCCTAAAACTGCAAGTTTAATCCAAAATGACTGGCTCAATTCCTAATTCTTTACAAAGTAAACTCATTTCCTCAACATGATCACCAAAGACCCAAGTTAAATGCTCACCCAAATAAGAAACATACTCTTCCAAAAAATTAGATGCGTTTTTACCCAGATCAAAATACGTCACCTGCCTATTCCCTTGTTGTGGTGTAAATCCTGACTTTGTTACTTTCCCCTTAAGAAGGAGCAATTTCTCACACTTGGGACCCATACGAGCTAGGGTTGCTATTCCCCCGGTTTTAATATGGGTAACATGGTTTGCCCCAAAGCAAGTTGAACAATGCGTACCAATAATTTCATATTCATCAGGTGTTGAGTCAAAGCCTTTCATTTTGCGAGGAGTAACAGAATGTGCCAAAACAATTGTATTGGCATCCGGATTCGGCACTTCCAAATCCATCATGTGCTCTGCACCAGTGTTAATATTTAAGTTTCCCATATCGGCAGGGGCTTCAGCTACAAACATCAACATTATCATTGGTATGGCATTACTAATGTCCGCCTGACATACTGCCGGTATACCTTCATCTTTTAACCAAGTAAGGCTGATACAAGCAGGAGCGTGATCAGGCAATGCATCGTTAATGCATCCAGCTATAGCTGTAGCTTTCCGAGTCCTAATTGTATTTTTAATTGCAATATCAAGCTTACCTAAATTTATTCTATACTTTTTATCAAGTTCATCTTTCCTGTATAAAGTTCTCACCGAAGTAGCCCCACTAAACCACTCATCTGCAACCTTTTCGCCTTCTTCATCAGAAATATCCTTTATAGTCTCCCTCAGGTGCTGAGTTGGGTAATACTCTATCTCTATACCAGTTTTTTCTTGAACCAAAACCGGATCACAAAACTTAGTCATGAGCTGGATTCTATTGGGTGTGCCTGCAAATATTAATAACTTAGATTTTGACAGCGCTTTCTTGATTTGCTGAATTCTAAGATACTTATTCATTTTGTCTAATGATGGTCCATAGTATGCCTTTATCCCACTAGCTCTTAATGCTGCAACAACTTCTAAATACTCAAAATCCCATACATTTAATGCTAATTTCAGCAAAGGTACGTTGTATTCACCGATTCTTATTTCAGTGGGTAAAGAGGTTCTCCATCCATCTTGAGCCTCAACCGTAGCTTTATCATAGTACACGGGACCTACCTGCTGAGTCAGCACAAAGTCAACGTCTTTTGTTAGCTCTTCTCTTACTTCTAATATATCTTCTTCACTTTCTATCACATAACTCTCTAATAGATTTACCCCCTTTAACTGTTTAAAAATAGACATCTTTTCATCGATTGACTTTTTAATAATTTCCTCTGGCAACCTAGGTCTTCGTGGGAAATAATTAACAAATATTGGCTTTACATTTAGTTTCACTTCATTTAGAAACATCTTTATTTCTTCTCCTTTTAGATACTTGTGCTGAACTAAGTATGATCAATTCTTAATTTCTTTTCATCACCACCTTTCGCCGCAAGGATATCCTCATTACTCGGTCTATTCCTTGCCGAGATTATCGTTAATGTAATCCCAGCTGATCTTGTAGCCCATACCCGGCCCCTGAGGTACCCGCACATAGCCCTCGCTATCCAGCGGGTGGCATAGCTCCTTCAAGTAGGGGGCGGGTATTTCATATTTCACGCCTGGCTCTAATAGCCTGCGCTCGTAATACTCACACAGGTTCTCGCTGGTGGCGCCCAGGATATGGGGGCATCCAGGCATGAAGCTTAAAGGCTCTATATCCACGCTTCTTGCATTTTTTTGCGACGTCAGCATATGCTTGGGGCGTGTTGACGCCTCCCTCGATTTCATCTCCGCACATAGTGCTGGCGTAGGCTGGTACCGTGTCTCTGTAACCACTTAGGAGCTTATACACAGGCTGGTTCAGATGCCGTCCCGCTAGGTCCCACAACGCCATGTCAATGGTAGCTAATACTCTATCTGAAAGTAATTGCGCTTGTCTTTGATACTGCTTCAATCTCTGCCAGAGCTTCTCCCTGTAAAAGGGGTTCTCTCCTATAAGAGTAGGCTTGACCAGATGCTCAATGGTCTGTTCATCACCACCGAAGCAGTAACCCTCAGCCCCTTCATCGGTGATGATCTTAACCAGAGTCTGAACAGCATCCCGCTCTGGACCTGGGTGGGTGTGCCCTTCCAAATGGTGAGCGATTTTTGACTCGTACCGGAATGCCTCGGTACGGGCATTAACTATCTTCATTCTACTCCTCCCGTTCAGTATTTGTACGTCCGTAGCCGTCTTCCTCTCGTAAGGTAAAGCTGCTACCATAGTGGGGCACCCGAAGAGTCTACTATCTAAGTTTCCTACTCGACGAAATTACTGCTCCACGGTCTCAAATGAAAGCCGGACTGTTGTCAGGCCTTCGTGGGTTACCTCGTCGCCACGATTTATAAGGGTAGCGGGCGATAGCATCTTCATCAATTTCAATACCCCACCCAGGGGCGGTAGGCAATGGAAGGTAGCCCTCTCGAGGTACCCAAGGCTCGCAAATAAAATCACGCCGTATACCCGTGTCGTGCGGGACAAACTCCAGGATAAGGAAGTTTGGAGTGGCCGCAGCAAAGTGAACATTTACTGCCGTAGCTACTGGTCCCATGGGATTATGGGGAGCCACGTTAACGTAGTAGGCTTCGGCTATGGCGGCGATCTTACGCATCTCCAGAAGGCCACCGCAGATACAGACGTCGGGCTGGATAATATCCGCTGCCTGGGCTTGTAGTAAGTCGTTAAACTCAAACTTGGTGTAGAGGTTCTCACCGGTGGCGAGAGGAATAGGCATCTTACTTCGCAGATAGGCCATCGCCCCAATATTTTCGGGGCGGAGAGGTTCCTCGAAGAAGAAAGGATGATAAGGGGCTACAGCATTCGCCAGCTCTAGAGCGTGAGCCGGCTCGAATATCTTGGCATGTGCGTCCAGGCCTATATCTAGGTTATCGCCTACAACTTTCCTAACAGCTTCAATGAATTGAGGTCCCCGTACGAGTACCTCGTTCCACGGCATGGTATCACTGGCAGGAGGATAGGGGGACATTTTTAAGGCCGTGTACCCGTACCGGTCGATAAGTTTGAGCGCTAGATATGCTGCTTCTTGGGGCGTCTCCGCGTGGACGCTTTGGTAGACTCGTATCTTATTTCGGACTTGTCCGCCGAGAAGGCGATAGACTGGTACACCAAGTGCCTTGGCTGATATATCCCAAAGGGTGTGCTCAATCCCGCTTATGGCCGCCAGACCAATGGAACCCGGAGGGAAGCGGAGCCCTTGGTACATCAGGGCCCACAGGTACTCTATATTTCTGGGGTCTTCGCCGATGAGCCATTCTTTCAGGAAATTGATTGTTTCTGCTACCGCTAAGTCTGGCCCCACAGAGTAGGGTTCGCCGATTCCCGTGACTCCCTCATCTGTCTGAGTTTTGACAAAAAGAATGTTACGCTTCCCAGTATTCCCTATTAGACAACAAATATCGGTAATTTTCATCATATTCTCCTGAGTGGGGGTCTCAACCCTTTATGCCACCAATAATATATCTATAGCATCTGGCTGTCAATGTCCATTTGGTATTTCTGTAATAGTTCATTGACCTGCCCTTTTGCCCCATCGTTTTAGCAGGAGTTTTATGGCATTTGGTTGCAGTTGCTTACCATCCATGGTGAGAAAGAGATAATCGACCAGATCGCCATCCGGATCTGGTCGGAAATGGAACACGTAACGCCAAAGAACTTTCTGTACTAATACGCCGATCGGTACTACCCTTTCCTGTGCTCCTTTGCCCATTACTTTTATGTATCCTTCCTCAATATGAGAATCTCCGTAACGTAGATTCGAAAGTTCACTTTCCCTTATCCCGGTGCCAAGAAGAGTTATCAGGAGCGCTAGATCTCTGCTGCCGATAGCTGTCAGTGGATTCTGTGCACTCACTAACAAATCGATTTCTTCAGTTACTAGCAGCTCAATGACTTTTATTGGCGCCTTTGGTGTTTTCAGCTGGGCCAGAACATTATCAGTTAGATAGCCTTCACCAAATAACCAAGAACTAAATCCTTTAGGCGACCTAACTCGACATTGAACTGTAGAGGGTGAAACCCTTCTTTGTTGTTCGTAAATTACGAAACCACGGGCCTTTGTCAGGTTAAATTCATCCAGAATAGGTGATTTACCGGTACTCTTCAAGAATTTAATGAAGCTACTAATCATCTCACCATACCAGGTGATAGTCTTGGGAGATTTACCTTCAGCTCTCATGCACTGAGAAAAGTGTAATACCAGTTTGTCCAGATCAATCTGTGCCATGTTCATGTCTACCCACCTGAGTTTTTTATTACCTACTTTCAGCATATACTTGTCCACCTTTCTCTGGAATTGTCTGCTGGACAAGTAAGAGCGGTAATACCCAATAAAATCTTTAACCTAATCAGGGGGTCACTATCTACAGAAAAAAGGAAAACCACCCGGATTTAGGGTGGTTTTCCTTAGCTTCGATTTAGCTGTGAATTACCTGGTTTTGGTAGGCCGTACAGGTCTCGAACCTGTGACCCCCTGATTAAGAGTCAGGTAATCAGACTGAACTCTAATGTAAAGGTTCTGTCTATTGTACACGTTGGCCCACCATAGCATCACTTCAAAATGAGGAATTATCGCTAAGAGGGCTTTTGGAAGTATTGCTTGGAACAGAAGGGAAGAGGAGGTTGAGGTTGAGGCATATGACTGACGAAGAGCTATTCAAACTCTACGATAATGATCTGGTGCTTAGACTCCATAACGTTAAAAACCTAAGCGACCCCAGGAAAATGCTGACCAAGTTCAAAGAATATCTCAGCGCTTACCCACCATCACCGGAACTTGCCAAAGGGTTTTTAGCACAATACACAGACAGAAAACCACGAACACTGTACCGTTATGCACAGATGGTAGGAGTATTTATGAAGTGGTACGGTGAGCCGATGGACGATCTCAAGGTGAAAATACCCAAAACACTACCACCCTATATAAAGGATAGTGATATTGAAAAGCTATTTAGTGCCATAGAGAATAAAAGAAGTCATAAGGGTTGTATTGTAAGAGATAGATTGTTGGTTGAACTTGCTCTTAAAACAGGGTTGAGACGCGCTGAATTAGGAAATTTAGAGGTTGAAGATGTACACCCAGACTTCTTAGTGGTGAGGAACGGTAAAGGTGGGAGGGATAGGATTATCCCATTAGCTGTGATTATTGCAAGTAAGCTTCAGAACTTCACGAAGGGTATGAAACCAGACGAAAAGGTTTTCAAACTTACACCCGCGTCCCTATCAAACAAGGTAAGGCAGTTTGCTAAAAAAGCAGGTCTTGACGGTTTTCATGCTCATACAATGCGTCATAAATTTGCTACTGATCTTTTGGAACGTGGGGCTAATATCAAACAAGTGCAAGAACTCTTAGGACATGAGAACTTAGCAACAACTGAGGTTTACCTATCGGTCACGGATCAAGGTAAACGTGATGCAATAAACCTACTTGAGAAGGAGAAACCAGATACCGAGATCCGTAAGACTGTAGAAACGATCAGAAAAAGACAGGTGATTATCTAGAAAGAGTACATTACTTAGGTTCAAGGGGTTGTTCACCGGAGGAGACTATTAACTAGCTGCTCTCGACTTTGCCTTCCGCTTTCGTGAAAATGAGGGGCGTATCCATCTTATATTGGGAGAATGGAAATATACAGAAGAGTATGGCAAGAATTACAAAGGGAGCGGAAGGTCAGGAGAAGTAAGGAAAAACAACTACATCAATTTCTTCAATGACCAGTCAGGAATATTCAGTGCCATTGATGATAGAGAGAAGCTCTATGACTCTCTTTTCTATGAACCTTTCTATCAGTTGATGCGTTTGCAGTTACTCGCCCAAGAAATGGAGACTAACGAGGAGAAGGAGATGGACGCTGACATAGTCAGTGTACTTCATATCTGCCCCGAGGCTAACAGGGAGTTCAGAGAAAGGGTAACCTCTCCGTACTTGGCAAATATTTTTCCGGGTAAAGGGACGCTTGAAATTTGGAAGGGGCTAGTGTCTCAAAATAAGTTCAAGAGCATCTCTGTAGAGGACTTGCTTAATACTATCCTACGGAGGACCACGACAGATGATTGGGGGTGGGCAGACTATCTGAAGGTACGGTATGGGTGGGATATGTCTGATTGAACAATTTGGCGGAAAGATCGATCTTATCTCTTTGGTTTTCTCCCTTGTTGGCAAAGAAACGGGGGTAGAAAATACAGAACATAAGAAGACGTTAGAATAACGCATGGAAGGAAGAATATAGTGCCACAAGTGAGGATACGCGGGACACCAAAATACTTCGTCGCAGCTTTCGGGGAGCAATATACTAATAAGCATCCAGTAGATGGCTGGGAGTACCCTTTAGGTCGACTTGGTAATAGGTATTCATATGTAACCAAAGGTGATGTGATGCTCTTGTATTGCACTGGTAGCTATATTGGACATTATATGGAAGCTCCGGCCATTGGGATAGTGATTGATACCCAAACTGTGGATGATAGATACACTCTCTACTACAGATATCTTCCGTTTGACCAGTCTGTCCAGCGAGACATGATTAACGAGAGCCTTGAACCTCAAGAGAGAAAATACTTCCTAAACCCAGGCGCGAATTTCATTTTTGAGATAACTAATACTTCTTTTCAAAAGATACTTAACGATAAGTACATCAACTGGCCTTAGTATTCTGATAAACGGAATAAAAGAATGTCTAGATTTGTGTTCTGCTATTAGTTGAAACTACGATTTCCACATAAATCAGGGAGCATTTTGCCCTGATAGCATAAGTTAACAAAAGGGCGTTTCGTGCAAAAAGGCTTCAAGCGGTTGTTGACAGCACTAACTGCGTGCCCTATGGTGCTTTTGATGAAATACAATAGAGGAGGTTCCTGTCCAGTGAATTACGAGAATGTGACACTGTGTAAACTAGCACTTGCAAGTACCATTTACGATTCCCTAACTCCGTTCAATTATTCGCTTGGCCTCCTGAACTCGGCTACGGGCGGCAGCATAGACATGACCAATCCCGCGCATCGCATTTCTCTCATGAAATGGTTAAATGGTTGGGGGTGCAGGCATCTTTCAAAGGACCAACATGAGATCGCATCATACAACATATTGAACTGGTACCAGGCAAATGGCTCTAGTTTGTTTCCAAATAGGAAACGACTCTGGGATCTGGAGGATCAGGAACTAGAAGTAACTGCTGCTGCATATGGTTCTCTTAAGAACAGGACGGGGGCCTGGCGTATTAGGGACGGGAGAAAGTCGGAGGTACATATTGGTGCAACAGCAGCTTCTAAGATCCTATTCGCGATCAGACCAAAAGCACTGATGCCTTGGGATGAAGCAATGCGGACTAGCTTCGAATGTGATGGTAGTCCCCCATCGTATTTCAGGTACCTGAAAACAATCAGGCACTTAACTTTCCAAATTAGGGTCCTCTGCAGGAACAAAGGCTTCGAAATTGACGACCTGCCCAAAGAACTGGGGCGGCCAAATTCAACAGTGTTAGCACTCGTCAACGAGTATATCTGGATTACCGAGACTAGGAAATGTGAACTGCCTTCGTCGCACACTCTGGCTCGCTGGGCAACGTGGGGCTGATACCAGAAACGTATGGGACTGGTTAAAAGTAAATTGCCGATTAACATATACACAGACAGCACTCCGGACTTAAAATTGAATGCAGATAAGTATTAGCTAACGCAGGTGTTAACCTTACTTGGGTTAGCATACTTGTTAGCTAACGAATATGCTAACGAATGTGCTAACGGCTTTGAATAAAAACTGGCATCATCTAATGGTCAGCCTTAGTTGAGTATTAATATGGTAGTCGGGGTTATGCTCTGCCTTCCTGAATATCTTGGTACCGTATTAAGAGCATCTCACCCAGGTCGCCGGATATTCGTTCTTCATCGTGACCTTGATGGCTTTCATTTCAGCGGATTAGAAGGTTCTGAGAAAAAGCAGGTTGTAGCTAATTCGATGCATCGAAAAGACTATCCATATAGTCTGCTATTTGTTTAATCCACCTATCTATTCTTCAGCGGTCTCAAAATACTATTTCGTTAAAATAACCTTGTCACACAATCTAGCAAATCATACAGTGCTTTAGTCAAGGAGATTTTTGTTGTATAATATGTCTGAAGGCAGGTTGAAGGGTTGACAGTCTCAGGTGAGCCTTCAAAAAGGAGATGTGCCTATGAGTGAGTGTAGACGGAGGTCCTCGGTTTAGACAGAGGGCCTCCAAGATGAGAGGGGGATCATCATCAGGTGGTCCCTTTCTCATTCTAAGGTCCCTGAAGATGAGATCCATTATTTTTCGCATTGCATAATAGTTTGGATTGTGTAATACAAATTAAGCGGGTTGGATATCTCCACTAACAGAATATCCAACCCGCTTTGAATCTTTATATTGTAATCAGGGTTATGCCTTGCCTATTCTAAACATCTTTGTACCACATGTAGGGCATATTCCCTGGGTGGCCGGTTTGCCATTCTTCATAGTTATGGCTTTCGTATCCTTCATTTCCCTCTTATTACGGCATTTCATACAATAGGCCTGCATTTATCACCTCCTTTTTTACTGATACCTTAAGCCCATCGACACACAATGTCAATCTCTGTTTCTATCGTATTTACCGCAGATTCATACGATCTAATGGCGAATACTTCTGGTGTTGTATAGCTATATGACTGGATGCCAGATTCACATAGTGACTCACCATCGTAAGCGTAGAGTGTCCCAGTATCTGCTGCAAGGTAAATACGTCACCCCCATTAATCAGAAACCTTGTAGCGAAAGTATGTCTACAAAGGTGTGCATGAAGCCTGCAAATTCCAGATCTTTTAGATAGCCTGGTAAACATCAACTTCATACTATTCTCAGTTAGAGCTTTACTACTAACAGACAGGAATACATTATCAGTAACAGGATT
>SDBU01010156.1_pt1 | contig 10476 bp, 4 predicted proteins | sample 2277071 | NCBI WGS metagenome assembly SDBU01 (sample SAMN10397929, study PRJNA504765) | marine sediment metagenome | isolation source: marine sediment core GS08_GC12, 126 cmbsf | place: Arctic Ocean: Gakkel Ridge, Loki's castle | collected 2008
TCTACGCCACCGGTATCCGGCTGGCAGAGCTCACCGGCCTGGTGGTAGGGAATGTCTCATTCACCAAGAATACAATGCGCGTGATGGGCAAAGGGGGCAGGGAGCGCATAGTGGTCTTTGGCGAGGCGGCCGGCGAGGCCCTGGGCCGCTACCTGGAGGCCCGGCGGCAACAGGGAGAAACGGTTGACTATCAGTCTCCCCTCTTCTGCGGGCGCGGTGGCAGGTCGATCTCACCCCGGAGCGTACAGCTGAGGGTGGCGCATTACATGAAACAGGTGGCCGAGGCCCGGCACCTGAGCCCCCATCTGCTGCGCCACACAGTGGCCACCCACCTGCTGGACCGCGGCGCCGACCTGATGGCGGTAAAAGACCTGCTGGGACACGCCTCGCTCTCTTCCACCCAGGTTTACACGCACGTAAAGACCGAGCAGATGAAAAGATTATACCGGCAGGCCCATCCCCATGCCGGCGCCGGAAAGAATCGGGGATGCCCCTCCTGGATGGGGACAATGAAAAATGAATAATGAAAATTGAAAAGGCAACTCAACAATGTAAACAATTAAACAGTTATGAGGAACTAAACCACTTACACGTTTTTGAAAGGATAAGTGTTATAGCGCCGCTGACGGTGCGGCAGAACCGAATCCGCCAGCTGGCGGACCGAACGGGCATTACAAGGTATGACACAATGATAAATCAGGAGGAGGTAATTGTATGCAAGTAAAAGTGACGGCCCGCCATTTCAAAGCACCTAAGGAACTCAGGGATTTCGTCGAGAAAGAAGTCCTTAATCTGGAGCGATACTTCGATGGTGTGCTGGACTGCCATGTCATCCTGTCCAGCGACAACGGGCAGGAAGTAGCCGAAATCGTCGCGCATTCAAAAAAGCATCAGTTTACCGCCGTCGAGTCAGGCCCGAAAATGGACCGCGCTATAACTATGGCCGTTGACAAGCTGAGAACCCAGCTCCAGCGCTACAAGGACAAACTCACCGAAAAGTAGCCCCGCACCTGCTATTACCCGTACCCAGCCAAACGCCCTTGCGGAAAGTGTAATATAGCCTTGAAAGCCCTGATCCCCCTCGCAGGCCAGGGAACGCGCCTGCTGCCCCACACAGCGAAGCGGCAAAAAGCCTTGCTGCCCGTAGCGGGGAAACCGGTCCTGGACCATATTCTCGAGCCGCTCATCGCCGCCGGCATCACCGAGCTGTCGCTGGTGATCGGCCACATGGGGGAACAGGTGCGCGATCACATGGCCGGGTACGGGAACCTGGAGGTCACCTTCATCGAGCAGACCAGGCAGCAGGGCCTGGGGCACGCGGTGTTTCTGGCATTGGCGGATGTAACAGAGCCGGTAGTGGTCGTCCTGGCCGATACGATTTTCGATCTGGACTACGCCGGGTTTATCAACGCTGACGCAAACCGTATCGGCGTTGTGGAGGTGGATGACCCCCGCCGGTTCGGCGTTGTGGAGACGGCGGGCCAGCGGATAGTGAAAATGGTGGAAAAGCCCGACCAGCCGCCGTCCAACCTGGCCATTGCGGGCATTTATCGCATCGATAGCCAGCACAAGCTCCGGCAGGCCCTGGCGACCAACATGGACCGCAAGATCATGACCAAGGGGGAATATCAACTCACCGATGCCCTGAGCCTCATGGTCGAGCAGGGTGAAAGGTTCCTCACCTTCCCGGTGGACCGCTGGCTGGACTGCGGCACCGTTGAAACAACCCTCGCCACCAACCGCCACCTGCTGGAGGACCTGGAAGGGGGCCGGTTCATCCACCCGGAGGCAACCGTGGAGCGGTCCAGCGTGCGCCTCAGCAGCGTCATGGAGCACTGCCGGGTAATGGACAGTACGCTGGAGAGCTGCATCGTCCTGCCGGGCGCCCGCCTGGAGCGGTGCCGTATCAGCAACGAGATCGTGGCGGAAGGGGCGCGGGTTTCTAGTTTCTAGTTTCTAGTTCCTATGTTGGCAGGGGCAATGGCAGGGGCAGTGGCAGTGGCAGGAAAAAAGAGAAGAGAATAGAACCGCAAAGGCGCAAAGGGCGCGAAGAATACTAGCCACGAATTGACACGAATTGGCACGAAAAAAGAGATTAACCACAGAGAGCACAGAGAGCACAGAGAAAAGAGAATGCGAAAGTAGGAAAGGAAAAACCGCCAATCCCGGAGGGATCCAGACGGAGACGCAAAGGACGCAAAGATAACGAATAGGAGAGAGGCAGTAGCAGTAGCAGTTGGCAGTTGGCAGTCGTCAGTCGTCAGTCGTCAGTCACCAGTCACCAGTCACCAGTCACCAGTCACCAGTCACCAATTGGAAGTGGGGGTGAGGTAAAACACACACCATTAATAAATCTGAAAAAACAGCTAAAGGATCGGCGAAAAGCGCCGATATAGGGGTCAGCTAAAGTACTCGCGGAAGACTGCACCCTCAAGGTTTTGAACCAGGCAGTCCCCGCGGCTATGCAGCGCACGCATAGATCACGCAATGATCGAATCACATAATAAATCCCTGAATAAACATACCTTGGAGAGGAATATACCATGAAGTATTTGGTAAAAGTCAAACTTGTGGCCTTTGCTGCTGTTATGCTGATTGGCACAGCGGCTTATGGTCAATTTGCCTGGACATCGTCACCGACACCGGCGACGGCACCAAGCAATGCCTTTATTAATGCAGGTGATAATGAAATTCATTATTTCATGCAATCGGTCACATATACAGCAGTCGCTGGTGTTACCGCCGTCGGTCAATCCTTTACTATCACAATGCCTGTTGATGGTTCGATTTCGGTTGCTGACCCAGATGGTGCAGGTGCCTCGTATGCTAACGGCATATCGGTAATTACCGATGCCTTGAATATCACAGTAGGTGCAGTAACAGCGACCTCAATTCAGATACTCACAGGTGCTGCAGGTGTTGCCGCCGCTGAATACGTGACAGTCATCTTCCCCGTCGAAACTGACTCGTCTTTGTCCGTGACCGGTCCGAAATCAGCATACACATTCAGAACCAGTGACGACCTATTAGATGGTGTTATTACTTCTGGTGTCCCAACAACTGTTGACTCAGTCACATTTGTGCCTGAATTCAGTGGTGCAGGACTGGTTACCTTCGACGGTACCAACCTGAATGATAACGGTTCAGGAGCAACATCCACAGATGATCTTGGTGAATATCTTCCAGGTGATAACTTAGGCTCTATCACGGCAGCGGTCCCTGATTGGGTCGTTGATGTTGAGGCAACATTTATCGATGCCGCCGATACATGGGCAGGATTTGAAACTGGGCTCAACGGTACGAATACCAACGTTGCTCTTGATGGTGAAATCCTGTTTGAAGTGTGGGCTTCCCAGACTGCCGGATTGAAATATCTCGAAGTTGGTGTTGCCGAACAGTTGTTCAGACATGATGGCGGTACTGAAATCATTGCCGATAATTTCTTCGAAAATGCCGCAATAACCGATGCATTCCGTACCGCAGGCCTCGATGAAGGTATTTGGTACTTCTATATTGGCTCCAGCGCAACCGCCGACTGGGCTATCGCACAGTCAGACACTGTCAATGTGAAGCACTATCCAACATTCATCGATCCTACCGCCGCAACTCCATCGTGGCAGTATGATGTCAACGGTACAGGTCAGGGAATTGACTTTGACCAAGATGGTACTTTCGAACCTACCGTTGCAACAGCCGTTTCTGGTGCAGCCGGTGGTGATGATGCAAATATACTCTACCTTGACACCGGAAACATCCGTGGTCGTACAGGTGCCTTCGTAACTGCTGGTAACTCCTACGACAACATTGATATTTTCTGGCATGGTAAGGATGTTGACAATCCAGATGCTACGATTCAGGCATACCTTTCGGATGATCCTTCATTGGACATCGGCGATGTAACCGTACTTGCTGGCCTGGTGACAGATCTTGCAGGTGCGACCGAGATTACAACGTCTCCAATGCCCCTTGACAATCCGGTCAATTATGTCAATTATGTAATCAGCCAGTCTCCTGTACAGACTGCCGGTGCATACTACTTCTATCTGGTAACCAACGATGGTACCAACCAGGTGTTGCAGCGCGTGACTGATTACGATGCTGGTGCAGCAACAATCCAACTCACGGTTAACGTCAGTCACTCACCGTACTTTGAGTTCCAGCAGGTTTATGCTGGCGCTCCGGGTCCTCTTACATTTGACACACAAACCTCAGAGCACGTCAAAATCAGTTGGGGCCAGACAACTCTATCTGCCCGCGATATTGATGCCACCGCTGGTGATCCTCTGATCGTTGATCTGTATGCTCTACCGGATGTAGGTGGTAATGGAGCCTATGCTGTTGCCGCCGCAGATCCATTTAGCGATGCAGCGATCACTGGTAATGCAGCTGCACTTGCAATCGGCTCAGTAACCGATACAAGCGACAGTCAGCTGGATAATAGCTACATGTGGAGCATCCGCAGTGAATCTCCTGCACTGACGGAATTTGCCGCTGCCGGTGATGAGTATGTAATTTACGCTGTCGTAAAGCAGGGTGGTGATAAGGTCGTCGTCCAGTACAACTCCGATGGTACACCCGAACCAGGTGCATTTGCAGATGATACTGAACTCCGTTTTACGCATAGTCCGTTCTTCCAAGCAAAGAATCCTGTACCCAACAGCTCAATTGAACTGGTAGGCAGGGATAATTTCGATCTGGAATGGGACGGTTTTGATTTGACCTTAGCAGGCGCATTAGTCCAGATATTCATATCCCCAACAGCATCTGCCGTTGATCACGCACTGACCAACTGGGGTACAATAGCTGCTACGCCTGGCCTATTCTGGCTTGATGTCACTGGAGTTTTGGATGGTAGCACCAAACCAGCACTTACTGACGGTGTCCTGGCAACCGGTGGTTCATTTACCATTGATGTTGCCGAGTATCTTGATGACATTACTGGCGATGGTGTAGGCCCCGCTGCATGGGGACCACTTCTCGCTGGTGGCAACGATGTTGGTGCCATAGGTACTGAATACGATGTCTGGTACATGATTGATGAAAATGGTGACAACTTCGTTGCCGAGGTTCCAATCAAGGCCCCAGGTACTTTATTCTTCAGCATTGAAGATCCGGGTACAGCCCAGAACCTGAGGATCAGCCCCAACAAACCACTGACAGCGGCAATCGGTGATGTTATCACCCTGAGCGTCGAAATGTCGACCGGTGGTGCTGGTGCTGCGGTTGATCAGGTTAACCTCGCAATTGACTTTGAATCTGATTATCTGTCAGTTGTCGATGCTGGATCAGGCCCTTTCACCGCCGGTGCGACACTCATCAATGCAGTGATTAACAACTCAAGCCTCAATGGTACCACATACGAATTGAACGGTGCTTTTGACGGTGGTTCCATCGCATCAGCAGCAGCTTGGGCAGTAATAGCGACCTTCAATGTTACTGTAACAGCCAATCCAGCTGCTGGCTCCCCGGTTCACGGTATCATCTCATTTGTTGATGATGGTGCTGCACGTGTGACTCAGATATATGACGACAACATTCTACCTGTACTGACATCATACGATGCTAATGCTGCCGATGTGCATCTCGTACGTCCTGGTCGTATCACTGGTAATGTGGAAGTGGAAGGCCGTAGTAGTGATCTTGCACAGGATGTTTCATTCCTGCTCGTCCCGAGAGGCTCCATGCAACCGATCTCTAATTCCGGCTATATCGCAGCCAACGACGACGATGCCGATGCCACCAACGGCGTTGGTGTGAGTTTGGATTCCAACGGTGGCTTTACACTGAGTGCGATTCCGACGGGAACTTATGATCTCATCGTCAGGAAACCTGGTTACCTAGATCAGCTTATAACTGACCTCACAGTCGCTCCAATGGTAGACCTGGCACAGAGCTTCATCGACGGTAATAAACTGTTCGGTGGTGATGCTGCCGGTTATGACCATGACAATAGTCCAGGCACGCTTGATCTTGGCGACAACCAGATTGACGCCACCGATGATGCTCCTGCTTTTACAGCTGCAATGACGGCGACGCCGGACAGTTCTGCCTGGAATGCCCTGGCAGATATCACAGGTGATAGCCTGATCTGGGCCGACGACTGGGCAATCATGGTGAAAAACCAGAACCGTACTTCAGAAGGCGTGACCTACAAGGCCATGCCTGCCAGTGGCAGTGAAAATCTCATCGCCAGTCTGGAATTGATCTCCGAAGCCGGTGATGAGAAGACCTATGCTGTAAGCATGCTTCAGGGCACAAGCCTGAGAGGTTATGCCGTCGAGTTGGGTATTAACCCAAGCGACTGGGAACTGGTCAGCTATGAGGACGGTCTGGCAAGCCACCACCCAGCCCTCGATATGCACAAATCTCTTGGTTATGATGAACTGTTCATCAGCGCAACGAAGGGCCTCAATCCGATCAATAGTGACGAGATTGAGATCTTAGCCGTCACAGTAAGAAGCCTGACTTCTGATCCTGAAGCAATCTCAATCTCAAGCGCCGAAATCGTCGGTCTTGATGGTAAGATGTCGAAGGCTGTGATAGCTACCTCAGCTGGACTTCCCGAGGAGTTCACCCTGAGTCAGAACTATCCGAATCCCTTCAACCCGGTGACGACCATCAACTTCGCCCTGCCCGCGCCGGGTGATGTGAAGCTGGCCGTCTACAACCTCCTTGGTCAGGAAGTACAGACCCTGGTTTCCGGCAGCATGGAACCCGGCGTCTACACCGCCATGTGGAACTCCATGGACAACGTTGGCCGGAAAGTCAGCAGTGGCGTGTACTTCTACCGCCTGGTGGTTGACGGGAAGATCATGTCAACCAAGAAGATGGTCATGCTGAAATAGCAGCAGCTATCGAATGGAAGTAATTACCGAAGCATGAACGAAATGGTCCCGGTGTGTCACTCACATCGGGACCATTTTTCCTGCCGGCTCACAGCATTGGCTGGCAGAGGTTGATTAACTTATGAGGATGAATGTCTATAGGATTACATTGATAACGTTATAAGCCGTGTGGGTCTGTCTGAACATGGCATAGCTTTTGCGCCTTGATAGAATGAATCAGTGTTGTGACTGAAATGAGAACATACAAAATGAACCCACGGGGATGCCTGTCAGTGGCCCAACAGATGAAAACCGCGCTATTATGCTCGGTTATTCTGCTTTTCCTACCCATTTTCTTCTCCAGCCCAATTCACGCTCAAACCCGCGGCAATGCAGTTATCTCTCTTGTGCCTGCCAGCGGCAGCAATGTCATCACGTTAGGTGATACTGCGACAATCAATATTGTCATTGATACTCGTGGTGATCGCATCTATGGTTCGGGAGCCTATCTGTCGATTCCGGATTCTATCTTTACACCTGTCCTTTATTCGCAGGGTGCAAGCGAGGAACAGCCCTATATCCCAGGTACCTGGATAAATGCACCAATACATCAAAACACAATATTTACTGCTCCTCCTGGTGAGGAAATACCGGGAATCCAATATAACTATTATCAATCAACGTTGATTGGTGGAAATAGCCGCACTACAGTATCAGGTGTTGGCATTCTGGCACAGTTTAAATTGGCGCCAAATGCCATACCGAACAATCCCACCGGGGAGGTCACACTCAGTTTCGATAATATTGCAGCCAATTCTCGTGAAACAAAATACCAGCAACTGCCGTCCGGTGAGTCGCCACCAACATTTAAAGGACTCAAATTCGACACTTATAACTCTCTTACACTTATCGTTGCAGGAGTCCAAATTTACCCGGCTATTCCCGACACGAACTTGACTCCCGGCAATTCATGGACCATTAGCCTTGATGACTACTTCACCAGCGGAATATACCAGCCCGATGGTCTTGGCGTAGTTTGGTCCCAAACGCCCATTAATACGCCGGCCGGCGCCAATGTAATTCCCGATTGGCTAATTCGCCAGATTACCATCACCACCACTGGCGCCACCCACGGTACAATCGAATTTGATCTATTCCTGAGCGCAACCGGCGCTCCTGAAGGCGATTTCACCGATACCCAGCGGGTAACGATTACTGTGGACCATCCGCCGGTCTTTGACCAGGATTTGTCCAATCCCCTGCTCTTCACCTTTGACGAGGACACCCAGCTGCTCCTGCCCGCTAATGCCAAAACAACCGGTGTCCTCTTTACCGACCTGGACGATACCGGCCCGGACCTGGCCATCTGGCTGGAGCCCGACTCACCGGTGCACCTGAGTTACGATGACGTCAACACCGTCACCTTCTATGCCGACACCAATTGGTTCGGCAGCCACTCGGCCCGCCTGTTTGTGGAGGATGCCTTGGGGATATCCGCCGATACGCTGCTGACCTTTACGGTCAATGCCATCAACGACACGCCGGTGGTGAATTTCGACAGCGTGAGCGCCCTGGGGGATACGGTGGTGATCCACCGCCTGACTCCTGATACCCTGGACTTGAGCCTTTTCGTCACGGACGTGGATGACGCTGTGCTTGACTGGAGTAGTTATCCCAACTTCTCCCCCGACACTCTGACGGTAACCCTGCTGTCGGGAGACCTGCTACGGCTGGAGGCGGGGGCCAACTGCCCCTTCATTGACATCAACCTTACCCTCACCGCCACCGACGACTCCAGCGCCAGCGGCAGCGACACGCTGGTAGTGAGTATCCGGCCCTGGCCGCCGGATATTGTCATAGTGGAAGACATCAAGATCAATTCGCAGGATGCCCCTTCCAAGCATCTCAACCTGGCCGACTGGGTGATAGACCTTGATACGCAGCCGGCAAACATGACTTGGTCTTTCCGGGCGCTGGACGCCGCTACGGGGGTCGTTGACCCCTACGTTACCTTTGCCCCCAGCAACCCGTTGGTGACCGGGGGGGACACGGTGAACATCGGCGTAACGCAGGTCTACAGCGCCATCGACCTGCTGGAAATGACGGTTACCGACGACAGCCCCGACTCGTATACCGACACCGACACGGCCCGGCTCTTTATCTTCGACGATGACGGCCCCATGATCTTCCCCCTGCAAGGCCTGACGATCTACCGGGACACCACCTATGCGGGCATCCTCGACCTGGACGACTACGTTGCGGACCTGCTGGACGAGCCGACGGCCATCAGCTGGACATCTTTTGGCGGCGACAGCCTGGAGAGCTTCTCCATCGACCCCTTTACCCACGAAGTGACCATTACCACCAACTCCACCTTTATCGGAAACCTGACCATCTCGCTGGTGGCCACTAACAGCCTCGGGCTTAAGGACACCAGCGACCTGGCGATCCTGGTGTCCCGCCTGGTTGACGGGCCGCCGCTATGGTACGCGATGCCGGACGAGGTGGAGGTCGTCTACGGCTGGACCACCGATCTGTTCACTTACAGCCAGATGTGCTACGACGAGGCCCCGACCGATTCGATCATCTTTACGCCCTATTACGAAACAGACTCCCTGACTGTAACAGTACCTGCCCTGACCGATTCTGTCCAGCTCAGAACACCCCTGCCAGATATAAAGTATACCACCCAACTCTATTTCTCCGCCAGGGATGATATAGACTCGGTCTCCTATTCGGGCACCATCACCGTCAACGTCAAGGATTCCTTCTCACCGGTCTGGCAACGGATACCCACCATTACGCTGAACATCGGGGGAACTTCACCCGGCCTGTTCCTGCGGGATTACCTATCGGACCGGGACACGGATGACAACCTCCTGACCATCGAGGTGGTAAACGTCAACCCGTACATCGATGTATCCTACGACCCCGTCACGACCGAGCTCACCGTCAGCGCCAGTGTCAGAACCGGCGACAGCTGGCTCGCTATCACCGCTACCGATGACAAAGACAACACGGCCATTACCACGGCGCACGTGGTCGTATTCGCAGTCGATGACCGTGATCCTCCCACAGGTGGACTAACCTACTTTTTCAACCCCGCCACCGACCGGTGGATTCATTACGTGGCAGTGGCCGACAGCACCACCGACATCAGCAGGTTTACGTGGCATTACGCTTTCGGCTCTCCTCCCCGGGACTGGTCTGACCAGCTGTCGTTCGCCATGCAGGACACCCTTCCGGGAACGGTTACCTGGATCGCCCCCTACCATTTCCGGAATGAGGGCAGCTACGCCCTCATCGTGACAATAACCGACGCGGCCAATAACATGCTGGAGCCGAGTCCGTCCATATTGCTTTCTGTCGGATTCTCGAAGGCGATAGGCGGCGTCCTGACCAGCCCGGACCAGCAGTTGACCGTCACCTATCCCCCGGTGCCCGTTCCAAATGGTAAGCTCCTCATTATATCCGAAGATACCCGGCCCGATTCCGCCGGGCAGCCGACAGCCGAAATCGCGAAGGCCAGGGCAAATGGGGAAGCTGCCGGCCTGCTGCCCGCCACGGTCTACTCCCTGGGCACCAACCTGCCCGAACCGATCCTGGCGACCCTTACGTACCTCCAGAAACGGGATGCCGATCCCTATTATTC
>SDBU01010157.1_pt1 | contig 10475 bp, 9 predicted proteins | sample 2277071 | NCBI WGS metagenome assembly SDBU01 (sample SAMN10397929, study PRJNA504765) | marine sediment metagenome | isolation source: marine sediment core GS08_GC12, 126 cmbsf | place: Arctic Ocean: Gakkel Ridge, Loki's castle | collected 2008
TCGTGCCACTGCCTGAACCTGCCAGAAATAAGATGATCAACGCCGCAGCTATTGAAATTATTGTTACCAGCAGACTGAGTATAAATCTGGTATTGGGACGGGCATATTTCCCGGCGATCCGCTCCTCAAATCCCCCGCCGCTGGTAAGCAACTCGCGGGCCGGGCGTTTTGCCTGTCTGCGCGAAGTCACCCAGATGGCCAGCAGGGCGATGACCATGCCCGCCGCAGTACCAGCGATCAGGGTTATAGGTTCAGCATGATAGCGCAGGTTTGCGGTTCTCACGGCGTCTTGCCAGACGGTTGCCAGCGCATAGAGTACCACCTTCGTATAAAGGATACCACATACAGCGCCGAGAAGTCCACCAACCAGCGCCAGTATGCCGCCTTCAAGCAGAAATATGCGACGCACCTGACGCGCCGGGAAGCCAACTGCCAAAAGGGTTCCGGTTTCTTCCATGCGCTGTTCAATTCCGAATACGAACAGCAGACCTGTAAGCATCAGAGCGGCGGCGATCAGAAAGAAGCTGAGGCCCAGGAACAGCTGTCCAAAATCCATCGCCTCTGTGCTGGCAGTCAACGCCTGCTCGCGCACCGGTCGAAAGAACAGCCCAACAGACGCAGGATCAAGCTGATCCCTGATCCTCGCCTCAACCTGAGAAAGCAGCTTGCCTGAATCCATCGTCTGAGGGATCGGGTATCTCAGCGCGGTCAGTTCGCCGAACCGATTGCCCCACATACGCTGACCAGCTTCCAGCGTGACAAATAGCTTTGGCGTACCGTGGTAGTTATCCCAATAATCCTCATCCTTGTCCCTGATCTTTTTCAGATCGATAGGTATGCCCGGCTTCCAGTCACGACTGTTTTCAGCGTCATAAACACCGGGGAACGTCGGCATCAGCTCTGGATCTATCGCCGCGCCCTCCAGAAGCAATACAGAATGAACGCGGAAGCTGCTCTTGCGCTCCTCCAGCTTGCGCATAGGGCCAAATACCAGGTAGGTCAGTTCCAGAGTATCCCCAATACTAGCTTGTAGATCCTCCGCAAGCCATGTGTTGATGAGTACCTCGTCGTTGGACATTTTGTCAAGGTGGCTGGTGAATAATGGCTGGTGGCTGGCGTGAGAGTCTATCGCTGAGACTATTGAATATGGTGTCGTCCGTTCTCCCCTGCGTATTTCGTTGACGAAGTACGTTAGGATTTCCACTGTTTCGGGCATTGCCGCTGTTGCCGCATTGGCGGCGGGCGGATCAAGGAAAATACGGTTTGTACGAAGCTCAATAGCATTTTGTTCAGGAAGCTCTCGCAGTTCCAGACCGGCATCAGCCAGCTTCCAGACCTCCCGCAGAGCGCGATCAGCAGCATCGAGGTCAACGCCACTGCTTATCAGAAGCATATTGGCGCGCCCTGATAATTCCAGCCTTTCCTGAAGCCGCTCAATCGACACAAAAGCGTTGAACGGAGCGATCTGGCTCGCCTGAAGGCTAAAACGCCCTGAACCTGAGTCGGAGGCGATTGCCTTCAGTGTCATACGAAGAGCGACGGAATCCTCGCCCATAGACATGGGAGCATCGCTGGGAAGGAAACTGGTCTTTTCCACACGCAGCAGAACGTCATCCCCTACCTGAACGCCAATCTGCTCTGCCAGACGCTCGTTGACGATGATTTCATCGCCGGAAAGACGATTTTCGTTCGATTCCACAGAATCCAGCAACGCCCAGAAGCGTTCGTCAACGCCCAACACCTGGGAACGATTGACCCGCGCCGAGCCATCTCCGTTGATGGCTATGCCCTGAATTTGCAGCACAGGAGCCGTTGCCACGCCCAGTTCTGACGCCAGATCATTCGCCAGTTCCGCGCGAAAATAGCGGCCTTGAGAGGCCAGCGCCAACTGCACCGCGCCCAGTCGAGATAACGCTAATGTTTTCAGGGTATACTGTACCGAGTCCCCAACCACCAACGCGCCCACCAGTATCGCTGTGCTGAGAGCGACCCCCAGCAGAACGCCCAGATGAGTGCGCCAGTAAAATCGGAGGCTTCGTGTGACCAGCGTCCAGGATGTCATACCTCAGTCCCCAATGGTCCCAGCGTCCCATCCCTTAATTCCAGTATGCGAGCCATACGTTCAGCCAGATCCAGAGCGTGCGTGACCAGAATAAGCGTGACACCTTCTTCACTGTTGAGTTCCACCAGAAGCTGTGTAAGATCATCCGCCGCTGCACGGTCCAGAGCGCCGGTGGGTTCATCGGCAAGCAGGAGTTTCGGAGAGTTGATCAGCGCGCGGACTACCGCTACTCGCTGTCGCTCACCACCGGAGAGCCGCCCGGGACGATATGACAGCCTGTGTTCAAGCCCCACGCGCCTCAGCAGGTGTCTGGCTCTCGCTTCGGCATCAGCTCCAGAGGAATTGCTGGTACTCGCCAGCGTAGGGACGAGGACATTTTCCAGCGCTGTATACTGCGGCAGCAGGTGATGCAACTGGAAGATGAAACCGATCTGACGGTTCCGGATCATCGCCAGTTTCTTGTCGTTAAGCTGAGAAAGATCCCTATCCTCCAGCAAAACACGTCCAGAGGTAGGCGGATCTAACGCGCCAATGATGTTGAGCAACGTGCTTTTTCCCGATCCAGATGGCCCGGTGATGGCAAGTGATTCGCCTGACTCAACACTGAGCGTCACGCCCTTCAGGACGTAGTGACCATCCGCTTCGTCGGGAACATCGTAGCGTTTAGCGATGTCTATGAGTTCAAGTAGCATTTTATGACAGGGCTCAGGAAAGCAGATCAGCTCACAGTCCTGCGCCTTTCGATTTCACCTCATTCGTTAACGTGCCGTCTTGATCCTTCCCCAGATGTCAGTCAGTTTTCCCTGGGGGTCAACGGGCGCGCCCACGAGACTATTTATCTCGTTCTCGGTAAGAGCGCGACTGTAGATAGCCAGGAAATGATACTCTCCCAGCCACATGCGCCCTAGATCATCCGCTCGATCGAGTTCGTGCCCGATCCCCAGCCGGTAGGTGTCGTTCCAGTTGGAAAAATCCCCACCGATATTCTCGGCTGCGACTTCCACTCCGTCTATGTAGAGTACAGTATCTCCCCCTGCCGCGTGGGTATAGGCAAGTCTGGACATCTTGTTGAGATCGACGGTATCAGGAGCTATGAGAGCCGGGTTTACTCCGTTGTTTCCCGTCACTGTGGTACGCAAGCGGATCTGATAACCAGTCAGATCCTGTCCGAATGTAAAGTTACGATTGGATGGATTAGCCGAAAGGGTGAACGCACGGGCCGGGCCTTTCAAATCTGTATTGTCAGGTTTGATCCATACTATTATAGTGATCTCGTTGCTGGCCTTGCAGGCTTCAATAATCTTCGTTGCAGGACCCTCGGTCTTGGCTAAGTCCACATCCTTGAATGTCAGGCCGCCGCCTGGAATCCAGCTTATATTCGCCGGCTCCTCTACAACGAGATTCAGCGGCTCGCCGACTCCTGAGACATCATTGATGGTATCGCCACTCCCTTCCTTAAAGTTATATTCCACCAGCAGATCGGGGTCAGCCGCCCAGGCCGGTTCTAGAGAGAGCATCAGAAAAATCACTAATATCAAAACTATCGATCTTCTCATTTTGGCACCTCCATTATCAGAAAATTAAGAACAAACAGCAACACAGATAAACCAGTCATTCGTTGGTTACTGATACTTTGGCCCAAATGCGTATACATAGCCATCCTCAGAACCAACGATGACCATTTTTCCTACTATGGCGGGCGAGCTTGTTATTGCCTCGCCGATCTCGTAAGACCAGATTTTCTTGCCGTCGGAAAGCCTTACCATATACAAACGGCCATCATCCGACCCCACGATCACCTTGTCGCCACAGATGACAGGCGAGCTATCCACCTCCCCTCGCGTTTCAAACGTCCATAAAAGTTCCCCGTTGTCACGCTTGAGGCAATATAAACTGTCATCACGCGAACCAAAAACTATACGCTCTTTTCCGACAGCGGGTGAAGAGAAGAACGCAGAGCCGTCGCCATCATAAGTCCACAGGGTCTCACCTGTAGAGATATTAGCGGCAAGAAATTCGCTGCCGTAGTTCCCTGCATAGGCGTTTCCATCAGCCAGTGCAGCAGAACCTGCGATATAGGCCCCGGTCTCGATCTCCATGGTCTGTTCACCATTGGCGAGGGAGATGACGTGAATCAACGCGTCACATCCGCCAAAAACCGCGCTACCGCCATCAACAGAGGGAGCGCCATTGAGGTAATTGTCCGTTTCGTAAGTCCAGACCGCCTGCCCTGTAGCTGAATCCACACAGTGAAGTTTGTTATCATAGCTCCCAACGATGATCCACGTCTTGTCCCCTTCAGGCGAGCGCGCCCAGTTCGCGGAGCCGAGGATCTGGGCGTCGGTCTCATATTTCCATTTGAGATCGCCGGTTTTGGCGTCGATCGCATACAGAAACGAGTCCGAAGACCCTACAAAAACCGAATCGTCCAAGAGACATGGCGTAGCCTCGATGGAGTCCTCAGTCTGGAAAGACCAGATCTCTTTACCATTAGCCAGACGGAGGCAGTAGATTTTTCCATCATCCGAGCCGATGTAGACGCGACCATCTTCAACAGCAGCAGAAGACATGATGGGCCCCTCTGTCTTGAATTTCCAGTATAATTTCAGAGAGTCAGGCAATTTGTCAGGAGCGACGCCTGAGAGCGCCGGCCCACCCCGAAACATTGGCCAGCTACCGGTAGGCTTTGGCCTGGGTGCGACCTCCGATTTAGTTGCGACCTTTGGCCTGGATTTTGACTTCGGTAGAGAACTCCAGTCAGGCGCATTTTCGCTGCTGATGGTGTGCTCGGAGGAGCGGTCATCCTTTGTTGCTAACAGCAGGATTCCAAAAAACGCAGCAATTGCGACGAGCGGTAAAACCGTCGTTAGCACTGTTCTCACGTTGCGACCCAAACTACTCGCCTCCGGTCTCGGATGGTAATACCAATTCCATTATTTGGCTGTGCATTACAGAGCCTCGGAGAAGCACAGCTATACGCGCTCCTCACAGGTTTTGATCTAAAAGTAGTAACAGCAAGAATAAATGAATTATTCCATAAGCAAGTTTAAGAAAAGACTATTGCGCCCTTTCGCATCAATTTCCAACAAACTATCAACGCAGCGCAAAACTAAACTATTTATCCACCAAAACGACAACATTTCTCCGCCGAAATTCCATCATTTTGCCAGGTGTCGTGGCAAAAGAACAAAGCTTCGCAACCGATTGGATAGAGTGAAAGAAAACCACGGAGGCACAAAGACACGGAGAAGATATGACTAATCACGAATACGAGCTTACGAGTTTGTGAGCTTATACTACTTGGATGAGACTGCGTTTCTGCCTGAGTCCGCATTCCGTATAGCTGAAGATTAATGGGTGTCCTGCGCCGTATCATTTGAGTCGGCTGCAACTGATAGCAGTTCGCAGAAACTCCCGAGATCCTGTTCTACACAGGAAAAAGCTTCAGGTAATCGGTCAATCAGATATCTCAGCCGCTCAACGTCCAACTCAAAGGCATAGAGACTTCGTATCAGATGTCTGAAGGCCAGGAAATCGTCCAGCAAATTAAGTGTTCTGACTGATAATACTGCTGGTCTCTCCTCCGGTCTCTCTTTAACCATCTGCTCCAGGAGATCGCGATGCCAGCGTTCACCGGATGGGAAAGCCTGGTCCAGTTGCCTGGCAACTATCACGAAGATCCGTTCCAGACCACTGTAAAAGCTATGCAGATTTAGCGCCACAGAATCGACGTAGTAGCTTTGCTGATCTGGGAAACGATCTACTCCTGCCCATGCATCCAGAATTCGCTGTGTCGTTTGTTCCACATTGCTCAACTCTGACTTGATCCGTTTATTGAGATCAAGCAGTTCCTTCTTCATACTTCTATACCTTCTTGCTCCACAGCCAGCCATATCTCGGAACGACATGTGGCTCGATCAACCATCTCTACTGATACCTGGTCATCAAGAAACATGACAGATGTCAGCGCCTCCCAGTAGTCAGATGGCTTCAGGCCCTCAACAGCTAGATCGATGTCGGAATCTCCATGGAACGTTCCTGCGTGAACTAACGAGCCAAAGACGCGCACACGACGCACCCCATATTGCTCTTTAAGTAGCTGGGCTGCTTTTCTTGCCGTTTCCCAGGCGCGTTCATGAAACTCATGGCTAGCGTTAGAATTGGAAACATTCTGCCGTAGCCAGCGAATATATGTTTGCTGCTTCTCTCTTCGTAGCATTTGCCACAACTCCCGGTTCGTGTTTCATCCGTAGCTAATTTCTTCTCCACACTATTCTGCAAAAGACAATTACATTATACCACATCAGGGCTTGATAAGACAGGAAAACATGGTCGCCAGTACCTTCCCAGGGCAACACTTTTGAGAACCGGAAACCACGGCGGCACAGAGGCACGGAGAAGAATAGATCAATCACGAATTTTACAAATGGACGAATGTCACAAATCATTCGTGCTATCCGTTTATGTGTATCACCTGGGTTGAGTAGGCGAAGCCGTATCGAAATCAGTATCGAAACCTTCGTGATCTCTCTTTTTTCTCTGCGCTTCCGTGTTCAGATTTTATAATTTCCTGGCACTACAATGATAGTTTGTTAGACACGAGGCGAAAGTGTGCATTATATGGATTCCCGTTTTCACGGAAATGACGGTTTTGCGCTTTGTCATTCCCGTAAAAACGGGAATCCATGACAGAACCATCGTTGTAGTATTAGACTCAGGCGCTTAAGGCTTCACGTCAACGCAAACCATGTCGCCCTTGTGGCTGCGACAATAGATCTTCCCGTTGGCCAGAACCGGAACTGTCCAGCAAAGCCCACTCAATAACTTTGCGCTGGCAAGTTCGCTGAAGCCATCTGGCGAAGCTTCCGCTATGACCAGTTTGCCATTGTCGCTCATAGCGATCAGCTTACCGTCGGCCAGCATCAGTGAACCCTTGCCCAGTCCCTTCTGCGTCCATTTTACTTCGCCGGTTTCCCAATCCAGACAACTCAACTGTTTCTCATCAAAGCCGTATAAATGCCCTTCCCATAGAACAGAGTTGTTAAGATGGTTCTTCATCTCCTTGCTCTGCCAGACAGAGATCAGTTTATTCCCGGTAATCTGTAAAAGCGCGCCGCCTGAGTCACTGGATGAAATGAACACCTTATTGCCAAAGATGAGCGGGGTTGTAGCATTAACGTTCCACGGTGTCTCCCACGGGTGCAGCATCAGTTCCCTGCCGTTTTCCGGATCCAGGATCACCAATCCGGTGGAGTTAAAGACTGCCACTCTCTCTGAACCGCCCAGGTCGAACGCGACAGCCGAAGAATAGCCGCCACCTTGTGGATGATTTTTCATATCCTTCCAGGCGTTCCCGTAGTCCTTTGTCTTCCAGAGCAGCTCGCCTGTGGATTTATCCATCGCCAGAGCCATCCCCACGTCCAGGATCAGTTTCTTACCCAGAACCAGCGGCGAAGCGGCGTACCCCCAGTGAGGAGTTATAGCCCCGAAATCTTCCACTACATGCCTGGACCAGACGACGTCACCAGATTCCGCGTTAAGACAATGAACGTGGCCCTCGCGGCTCAGTGTGTAGACGAATCCACCGTCTATCGTCGGTGTAGAAGCGGGGCCTGGATACCCATTACCCTGGGCAGCGCAGGCGTAGGAATGTTTCCAGATTCCAGCGCCCGTATCGGCGTTCAGGCAGTAGACCGTATCGGTTTTGTCCGCGTTGCCCATAGTGTAAACGCGCCCATCACTGACAGCCATGGACGAATAGCCTACACCCACCGAGAGCTTCCAGGCCTGCTTTGGGCCATCTTCAGGCCATGAGCTTGACCATCCGGTTTCGCTGGAAATACCGTCGCGGTTTGGCCCTCGCCACTGATGCCAGTCCGCCGCAAAGGACATCGCGCTCAAAAAACAGAAGAGCATACCTGTCACCACCGTCACCGTTATTTTTTTGTAATGTTTTCTAAATATTGGGTAAGACTTCATCCAACACCTCCTGATAGTGGCCTTTGGCCCTTATATAATGGCATAACGCTTGATTTTGAGTTCCTACCTTGATGTACATTATAACCTATTTGTACTGGGATTACAATCAACAAAATAAGCCTTTATCTCTTCGTGCCGCCAAAAAAAACTTGACAGCGGAACGATGATGTAGTATACTGGTACTAGAATTCCTAAAAGAGGGTTGGTTTAATATGTCCACTATATTGAGAATATCAGAGGGGGCTTCTTTAGCCCTACATAGTATGGTCCTCCTGGCGACAAATCCGGACGAGTTGCTTACAACCAGAGAGATCGCTTCCAAACTGCACGTCTCAGAGGCCCACTTGTCCAAAGTGCTTCAACGGCTTACGAAAAGTGGGCTTATGAAGTCAATACGAGGGCCAAAGGGTGGCTTTGTGCTGGGAAAATCCGCCAACGGGATCACTTTGCTTGATGTGTATGAATCTATTGATGGGCGATTTGTATTGAGCGGATGTCTTTTTGACGTTCCGGTCTGGGATAGTGGAAAGTGTATTCTGGGTGGACTCCTGGAAAAAGTGGGCGAACAGGTTATGGAGTATCTGGCCGAAACGAAGCTGGATGAAGTGACTGGCTGCGTACATGAGATAGGGAATGCTGACGCCTAGAGAATGGTTAGCACAGGCACGGAATTAGGAAAGGGAAACTATGCGTTACTTCAGGAAAATGGGCGGAACGACGAAAAGCCCGCCGCGCGTAAGTCTTTCTGAGATCATCTGGTCATGGACAGGCGCTTTCCTCGGTATCGCATCTGTGGCGTTTATTAGCTATAACATCCTTGATGGTACGGATCTGGTGATGATTATAGGTTCTTTTGGGGCTTCGGCTGTGCTTATCTACGGCGCGATCAAGAGTCCACTGGCTCAACCAAGAAATTTTATAGGTGGTCATATAATTTCAGCTATTATAGGGGTGGCTATTTACAAGGTATTTCATAACTATATGTGGGTGGGTACGTCCGTAGCCGTAGCGACAGCTATCGCGGTTATGCAAGTCACAAAGACCCTCCATCCACCAGGAGGCGCTACCGCATTAATTGCGGTTATCGGCAGTGAAAAGATCCATAATCTCGGCTATTTTTATGCGATTATGCCCGTCGGTCTTGGCGTAGTCATTATGTTGATCGTTGCGCTTTTGGTGAATAATATACCCAAAAGCCGCCGGTATCCAGAGTTCTGGTTCTGAACAGTGGAGAGAGTGTCGTTTACAGGGAAGTCAGGTAACATCTGACGCACGATTGGTTCATAAGCGTTCGAGGCAAAAGATGTAGAGGCGGTGGAAAATGAAGCCGCCATATTTAGAAAGAGGAGACAGAAAAATGAATGGCTTTGAATGTCCAGGCTCGGCAGTACAGGATTTAAGGGATACAGATGAGGGATCGGTAGAAGAGAACGGTAAAAGGCAATCACAACTCAGGCAATGGCCAGTTCAAATGCACCTGGTGTCCCCCACCGCTCCATATTATGAGAAGGCAGATGTAGTCCTCTCAGCGGACTGTGTAGCGTATGCTATGGCTGATTTTCACAAGGATTATCTGAAGGACAAAAGTTTGGCTATCGCCTGCCCAAAACTTGATGATGGTCAGGATATTTACGCGGAGAAGATCAAGGCATTGATAGAGGATGCAGAGATCAACACTCTTACAGTAATGATCATGCAGGTCCCTTGTTGTATGGGGCTGCTGGCGCTGGCAAAGCAGGCGCTGGCGGATTCAGAAAGAAAGATACCGATTAAGTCCATCGTCGTGGGCGTGCAGGGAGAGATCCTGGCAGAAAACTGGGAATAATCGGAGGTCAGACATGGAAGAGTATTTGGACAAAGGCATAAAGGAGATCATCTCCGATTTTCCTGCGGTGGCTACGATCCTCCTTGAGGAATATAGCATTGGTTGCGCTACCTGTAGCGAAGGCACCTGTCTTTTCAAGGATATAGTTCAGATTCACAATCTCCCTCAGGAGCAGGAACGAGAACTGATGCTTAAAATAACGAAGGTGATCTATCCTGATAGCGACATTGAAGTACCCGAAATCAAAAGAGAAGCTGTGAAGGTTGAGGTCACAGAGATAAGGTACTCCCCGCCTGTAAGAAGGCTGGTGGATGAGCACCTGTTGATAAAGAGGTTGCTAGCCCTGATGCCAAAGTTGACTGAAAACCTCGATCTTGAGTCGGAATCTGATAGGCAGTTAATCCTGGATAGCCTTGATTTTATCAGGTCTTACGCTGATAAATTTCACCATGCTAAAGAGGAGGATATACTGTTCGATTACACAGATCAGGATTCAGACATCGTGAAGGTCATATACGAAGATCACAAGAACGCGCGAAATCACGTGAAAGCTGTAGCGGAAGCGTTGGAAAGAAGAGATAAAGCGACAGTCATCGAACATCTAAACGC
>SDBU01010158.1_pt1 | contig 10475 bp, 10 predicted proteins | sample 2277071 | NCBI WGS metagenome assembly SDBU01 (sample SAMN10397929, study PRJNA504765) | marine sediment metagenome | isolation source: marine sediment core GS08_GC12, 126 cmbsf | place: Arctic Ocean: Gakkel Ridge, Loki's castle | collected 2008
GGGTACAACACTATTGACCTTTGCATAACAAATGGAAAGGATTTATCACCACGAATGGCACGAAAAACACCAAGAAGAGACAAGAATACCAAGCCTTTCACTCTCCGTCCTTCGTGTCCTTTACTACTCTGCGAAGCGGCGCTTCGCTGCGAAGCACGAGCGTGAACTTCGTAGTTACCATTACTTATGCAAAGATCAATAAATTGGCTTGGCTTGCCAGAGGACAATCGCTGATTCCTGAGCGAAGGCATGCGGCCTCGCCGTTCGCCTCAGGCCATCGCACGGCGGCGGTCCGAGAAGTCGAGCGGCCAGGCGCAAGAATCCACGAGGGTCGCCCCGCCGCAGGAGAGGGAAGTACAAGATGTATGTAGTCAGGCGAGCTCAATTGGCAGCGTTTGGCCTCATCATGATGCTTGGCTTGCTGAGCAACGCGTTGGCGTCGGAAGCACCGAGGACGCGACACGAGAAAACTGTCCCTTTGTGGCCGCTGTTTTATCGATCGGCGGACTCCGAACAGAAAACGCTGGAGGTCTTATGGCCGTTGTGGTCGTCCTCGGAGGAAGCTCGCCTCGGTCAGCAGGTCAATTCCGTGCTGTGGCCTCTGACCCGCTTTTCAAAGTGGCTGGAGACCGGCGACTATAACAACCGTGTCTTGCTCCTGTTTTGGGGCCAAAACAGCCCCGAAACGCAGACGACTGGCGGGCTCTCACCAAACAAGTATGCAATCTTCTTCCCTCTTTACTGGTGGTGGAAAACCCCAAAGGCCAGCCACACGGTTATTCCCCCTGGTTATGCCATCAAATACAGTGATGGCCGGCGCCGATACGCTGTGGTCCCGCTGTTCTGGAGAACCTCAGACCAATCCGGCGCGTTTACAGTGCTCGTTCCTTTTTGGTATAGGAGTATGCCGCTTGGCGCCAAGTGCGCCGGAATATTCCCTATCGTGTGGTACTTCGGCTTCATGAAATCGAAGACCCTGGTCGCGATCACAGCTTGGTATTCCAGTAGTCCCGCACTCAAGACCTTCGGCGCGTTGCCATTGGGATGGCACATTCGCAACCCCACAAAGGAGACCACGTATACCAATCTGCTTCTGCTGGGGAATGCGTGGACATCTCCGGAGGGCTTCCGCGGAAACCTGTTTCCGCTGGTTTGGTTCTCCCACAACAAAAAGGAACGCAAGGACTTTTGGATGGTGTTCCCGTTCTGGTGGGGGAAGAACCCGGAGCACTTGTTCGCGTGCACGTTTCCCTTCGCATGGTCATACGACCGCAAGGAGGGACGATTCGACAACTGGAGTCTTGTTCCGTTCTATTGGCGTCTCCGCAGGTTGAACGTAAGGAAGCCGTTTTCCTTGAACGACTTCGACGGGCTTTTCCCACTCTACGGCAAGAACCGAGGCCCGAAAGAGGACCAGAGCTGGATGTTCTTGCTCTTTCCGGCCTACGTGCATGCTGAGGGAGGGAACAAGAACGCCCACTATTTCCTGTTCCCGTTCGGCGCCTTCAAAACCGCCCCTCAACAGTACAGTTTCCGGATATTCCCGCTGGTGAAATGGCAGCGTAATTATAGCGTCGAGAATCCCAGCGTGGACTTCGCCCTGCTGCTGGGCTTCTTGAGTGATTTCACGCGGAAGAAGGATCTGGTCCGCCTGCAATTCTTGCGCTTCTCGCTGCTGCTGCCTCCCCTCGCATTCTATGAGAAGAGCCCAAAGAGACTACATGCGAGGCTGACGGCCCTCTTCGAATACAAACGCACCGCACGGGCCGCCAAATGGAACGTCCTCTATTTTGTACTGAGAAGAGCCGTCACTGAACGTGAGAAATCCTTCTCCGCGATTGCGCCTTTCTTCATTTCGACGAAGCAAACTGGGACTTACGAACGACAGTTGTTTACTCCGTTCTACTACAACCGGCGCGACTATGATGAGCATCGGCTGGATCAGAAAGCCCCTTGCCGGCGGCACCTCAATGCAATTTTTCCGATCTCTTACTACGAGCGCAGGGAGAATGGTAGTCTCGAATGGTCGTTACTGGATCCATTCAGCTTTCTGCGCGATGAGGAGAATGTCAAACGCCACTATTCGGGATTATTTCATCTCATCGACTTCAAAGAGCGGGACGACGGCTCGACCGAGTTTCGCTTTCTGTGGCGGCTTTTCCATCGAACGGTCAAACGCGACCAGCGTTCTCTGGAGGTCTTTCCGTTCGTCTACTCCTCCTCTGGGCCGAAGAGGCGGCGTTTCTCCTTGGGATGGCGCCTATTCGAGTACGAGCGGGAGGGAAACCGACGTTCGCTGCGACTGCTGTTTTCCCCGCGGATCTCGTGGGGCAGAAAGCTCAAGTCAAACAGTAACTGATTGAAGTACCCTTGAAACTCAACTCGACTCGGGTATCTCCCATCGGCAAAACCAGTCGAGGGCTGTGACAGTCGATCGAACAGTGTTGGGGTTGCTTCCGCGGTCAGCTGTTGCTGAGTTCCGCTCAAGTCGAAACCATGTTATGCGTCACGCTGTCCCTCCCGACAATTTGGTTCCCTATGCTATCCTTGTAGTTGCGAATTCTGCCAGCCTGCATCGTCCTTGGCAGCGATTTGGACTTCGCGTGGTAGTTGAGGAAGCGGGATGGATGTGTTGCCCTTGCCCCCCATGACATGCTGCGAGATTCCTGGGGATCAGTTGCTGGATTGAACTGGACTGGGGCAGGGGGGTGTGATTGGCGGGAACGCAACGCGGCGCACTTCTGTCCGCCAACTGGCGGATCCCCGTTCGTCGTACAAGAAACTCCGGGTGCGGCCTGCTATCAGGCATTCGGGTACCGAAAAACCTAATAGCGGTTCCTGCGATGTCGCTGCCCCCAATGCCGTTCATTCGACGGAGCAAGCCACTGAGGTCACAGAGCACGCCGAGGTGAATGGGCGTTGTTTCTCTGTGTTACAAGCCCACAGAATCTTCGAAAGGAAGAGACGTTCTGAAGAGTGAGCCCGCGAATGGCGCGAATACACGCTGATAAAGAGCTTACGATTTGCGGTCATTAGCGTGATTCGCGGTCCATTTCGGATGCGGCGGGCTTGTCCGCCGTGGCTGAGGAGCCGGGCGGAGAATGGGCACTCCTCCACAACATGCCGCGAGATTTCTGGGAAGCAGTTGGCGGGTTGGAGTGGGCCGGGAGGAGGGTGAGGTCTTGAGAGGGGCGCCGTGCGCCGATTCTCGGCCCTTGGCCTTCCCATCCTTGATTGCGAAGGCCGCAACTCATATCATTCATGTCAATTGAACGCAATCCAGCAACAGTGTGCGGATGAAGCGCCGGAAGATTCTCGAAGCCTTCGAGATTGTGACATGATGCCCCATTAGCAAGGGGCATCCCGCAGCTTCAGCGTCGGGTGTGCATCGGCTGAACGGGAAGTCCCGGTTCAGGATAATGCAGAAAGGTGTTTGTGATGAAGCCAATGGCAACGTGCCGTTTGCGTGACAACGTGCGAGTTAGATTGGCGGTGGCAAGCCTGTCGGTGTTGGGCCTCCTTTGCAGCTGCGCGCACAGAAGGGTGCATCGCAAACACGCCAACGTTGCCGCCGAGGAGTTTGCTCACCTGACCCGAAGGATCAACTTCCCTCACCGCGGTGACATGTGGCTGAGCAGGAAGGAGGCCGAAAAGGACCTCGACGAACTGGAGTGGCTGTTGGAGAATCGATTCTCATATCTTCGGCTGAAGGGGGTTGACTATCGGTCCGGCCTGGACAGCATTCGTAGCGTCCTCGGTGATGGGACTACCCGCGGTGCCCTGGCCGTCCAGATGATGAAGCTGGTTGCCCTGTTTGGTGACGGCCACAGCCAGGTTGGCCCTACACCCAAAACACTATCCACTCAGTACCTGCCGTTTCTCGTGGGAGACTCGAAGGGCCGACTGGTCGCCCTTAGGACAGACCGGTCCGGCTTCTTGGATGAGCGACATCCTTTTCTTTGCAAGATCGATGGGCTAGAACTGGATGTCTGGCTGAAGGCTGCGGGCCGGACAGTGCCGAAAGGTTCACGCCAGTTCGTGCGCCATCGGAGTATCCGAAACCTGCGCCATATTCAATGCCTTCGAAGAGAACTGGGCCGAGAGCCGTCGAGGGAGGTAGAAGTTGAGCTCGCAGCAGCGAGTGGTCCAGGCAGGCGAACAGTGGTAATGCCTGTGACAGATAAATGCCCTAGATACGGCTCCTGGCCACGGACGAAGAGCCAGATTCTGCGCGGCAATATCGGTTACTTCCGGATTCCGGTTTGGATGTCAAACGAACCCGAGTTTCTTGAAGGGCTCGTGGCCGCTATGGACAGGTTCCGAAACACTCGAGGCCTGATCATCGACATCCGAGGCGTTGGCGGCGGAAGCAGGGCGCCACTGCGAGTGATGTTTCCTTTCTTCATGGCCGCGGACGATCCACCCCAGGTTCTGAATGTGGCGGCGTTCAGACGTGGGCACAGGAAAGACATACTGGATGCCCGCTGGCTCTACCCGGTCGATTGGAAGGGCTGGTCGCCTGCGGAGCGCGCGGCAATCCAGCGGCAAGCCAAGACGTTCCGGCCGGAATGGCGACCCGCCAGAAAGGAGTTCAGCGACTGGCATTACATCGTGATCGGTCCTTGCCACAAACCGACGTACTACTACTATGACCGCCCCGTGATCATCTTGATAGACACAACAAACTTCAGCGCGTCGGATATCTTCCTGGGCGCCTTCAAGGGCTGGGGGAACGTGACTCTAATGGGCACCCCGAGCGGCGGCGGCAGCGGGCGCTGCCAGCAATATCGGCTCCGCCATTCGTTCATGCGCGTCCGTCTCTCCTCCATGGCCTCCTTCCGGCCCAACGGCTGGCTTTACGAAGGGCGGGGCATCCAACCCGATGTTCTCATTGAACCGATCCCCACTGATTATATCGGAACGACGGATTCGATCTTGAACGCTGCCGTCCAACGGATCCTCGAGGGACCAGCCAAAGTGAGCTGCCAGCAGCGAATTGGCAGCTATGAGAACGACTGAAGGAGATCCCAACAACTGCGTCGAGCGGGCGGCGTAACTTGCGCCGCTCACGCAGAAGATTCGACCGTTTCAAGCCCATTTAGGCATCAGAAGGTGTGTGAGCACCGGGGAACTCACTACCCACGCTTAACTCTGTCCATCCCGGAAATCTCATCCAAACAATATCCAGCCGGCTTCAGGGATGGATTTCTCATCGGAGGGAGTCCATCGCCAGAAACGTGTCGGGCGAGGGAATCAAGGTCGCCGTTGCTGAGGATCTGGGCGGAGAATAACGGGCACTCTCCAACAGCCCGCGAGATTCATGGGAATCAGTTGCTGGATTGAACTCGGCCGGGGCAGGGGGCACGCGCGCGAACGACGGCCCGCGTGGCGGCGCGCAGGTGCCGGCTGCCGGGCCATCAACGTCCAGCTCAGGAGTCCGCTGCGCGCACGCGGCGGTCACTTCAGAGCAGATTCCCGATGTTGCGCCAATTGCGGGTAATTCCTAGAATAGTATAGCGGCTGGAATTGTTCGTGAGGACAGGGCTTCCAAGGCCTGGAGGCCTTCCAACCCGGCCACCTGCACCGTTCGGTTCAATGAGAATCATACGTCTGCTTTCACCCATTGGGTTCTCCAAATCAGAACAGTAAAAATGGCTTCAACATCATCCATAGCGTCTATGCTAACAAAGTTACACTGTTTTGTGCGGATTAACTTGGCAAATCCGCGTTTCATTTGCGGCTTCAACCCTTCAGCCTTAACAAGTTGTCAAATACCTCGCCGAATTTCACTGAGGACCCTATTTTGCGTTTATGTGACAGATCTTTGAGCAAAAGGAGGAGCTGGAGGCAAAGTTGTAACGACTTTTGAAAATCAGGTCCTTTTGCATTGCAGCCTGAGCTTTTGTGGCCTGATATGAGTAGTACATGCTGTAATAGTAATCTCGCCGATTGCTACTCTGTCTGGTATTTAATCCCCCACTGTGTGCATGACCCTTGATTTAGCGTTCATGTTTGCTCCTTGTTCATCCACTTGTGTAATTTCTGCTTCAGGTTTTCAGCAATTCGAGGATTTTGTTCAAAGACATTGTTTCTTTCGCCGCAGTCCTTTTCAAGGTCGAACAGTTCGTAGTAACTTTCCGCTTGTGGCTCAAAATCATTGTAGATCAGTTTCCATTTTGGTGTTCTAATACACCATATGCGCCGATGATCGTCCTTTAAAGCCTGCCAGCCACAAGGCAGGGTCTCAGCAAAGGTTTCTTCCAGCACGACCGTTCTTCGGTCATGGATTAGTGGCAAAAGTGAGTGTCCTTCTGTCTCAACCGGCATTTGCAAGCCCAGCATATCGAAGATTGTCGGCATAATGTCGATTTGAGAGACCTGGGTCTCAATAACTGTGCCACTGGGCAGGCAACCGGGATACCTTACGACAAGCGGAACTCGAATTGCCTCATCGTAGAGTGTGCCGGCCAGTGAACAGGAGGAATGCCCAACGTTACCTCTCTCGAGCAGTTCCTCACCGTGGTCCGAAGTAACGACCACGATAGTGTCATCCAGGATTCCAAGTTGTTCAAGTTCAGTGATATATTCGCCTATGTGGTCGTCCAGTGTGCGCACTTCGCCGTCGTACAAAGCCGCTATTGGTATTCTATCCTCGGTTTGAAATTCCAAAGCAGCAGCTGAACGTGTGTAATCAATCTCTCTATCGACGTCCGCCTCAAAGTTATTACCTCTTCCATCAACTTGGTCCAGCTCGTACTGACTGAGAACGCCAGGGGGGTGGATAATCATCGTTGACTTTACGATGTTGAGTCTTTGAGCAGTGCTTTTACTGACGGTATAGTCTTTAGGGAGGAACGCAGTATCATATGGAGGATTGGGATTGTAAGGCAGATGGACCTGTTCAATGAATTGCCATAGGAAGAACGGTTTGTCGCGATGTTCTTGAATAAACGGCGCTGCCTGTGCGCTGTTTTCTATGTTGATGTTGTGACCAAAATGATAGTACATATATGCATCAAAGCCTGCCAGAGTAAAGCCGCTTTGTTTAAGCACATAAAAAGGTGTTTTCCAATTGCCCCAACTATGCTTTGTATGGGTTCGCGGATCAATCAGACCATGGCTAAGAGGGTCCAGGCCGGTGAAAATAGAAGCAACAGAGGCAATCGTATGGCTCGAGTGTGCAATTAGCTGCTTAAATATAACTCCCTCTTCTGCTAGCCGATCAATGACCGGACTTGTCTGCCAGGTGTTCCCGTAGCAGTGTAACCGGTCCGCTCTGAGAGCATCAACTAGGATCAGCAGAACATTTGGCAATTTAGCTTTTCTTTTCATAAGCCAAAATGTTTCATGGCCACCTGAATTGCCTTACTTATCTGGCGAAGCATCAGGTCGATTTCTTCTCTCGTCATGACCAGGGCAGGTGCTACCACCAGAATTTCACGGTTGTTACGCAGAATCATACCGTTTTCCCAGCACCAATCTCTAATGAAGGTGCCAACGCCGAGCTTGGCATCAAGCTTGGTCTTGGTTTCGCGGTCAGCCATCAGTTCGATCGCCCAAACCATGCCTATGCCGCGAACATCACCTACTATTGTGTGTTTGTAGAGGTTTTCCAGTTCTGCTTTAAGGTACTTTCCTGTTTCGGCTGCCCGTTGAACGAGGTTTTCGTTTTGCATTATCTCAATGTTTGCCAAGGCCACGGCACATGCAAGTGTATGGCCGCCATAGGTGCTGCCACTTCTCAGTTCGCTGCCGGGTCTTTTCCTGAATACATCAGCTACCTTTTTAGTAGTTACCGCGGCACCTAAAGGAAGATATCCGCCGCTGAGTGCCTTGCTGATTGACATAATATCCGGCGTCACATTCCAGTGCTCACACGCAAACCATTTGCCCGTCTTGCCAAAGCCGGTCTGCACTTCATCAAAGATAAGCAGAATGCCATATTTATCGCACAGGTCTCTGACGCCCTGGAGATAGCCGTCCGGAGGCAGCGGATAGCCAATATTCGAGCCGGGAATCGGGTCCATAATAACTGCTGAAATAGTCTCCGGCTTTTCCCACTGCATGATGTTTTCCATCGCCTTCAAGCAGCCTAAATGACAACTCGATGGCTGAAGGTCTAACGCACATTCGTAGCATCGAGCCGGCGGCGCAAATCGAGCGCCGGGAAGCAACGGCTCAAAATATTCCCTAATCTTTGTAAAGCCGGTATATGATACCACCCCAAGGGTGGTCCCATGATAAGAGAATTGTCTGGCGATAACTTTATATCTGCGCGGCTGGCCCTTTTCCTGATGGTATTGCCTGGCCATTTTGAGAGCAGTCTCGTTGGCTTCGGAGCCGCTGTTGACAAAAAAGCTGACCTCAAGGTCCTCGGGCATAATCTCAGCCAATTTCTCAGCAAGTTTGATTAAGGGGACGGTGAACGTGTCGTGATAGTTGGGGAAAAACTCCAGGTAATCCATCTGCTCCATGACCGCCTGTTTTATTTCCGGTCTGTGGTGACCGCAAATAGTGGTAAGGAGTGATGCAAACGTATCCAGGTATTTGTTTCCGTTGATGTCGTAAACGTAACACCCTTCGCCTGCGGTAAATATTTTCGGGCCCTTGGCCAGGTCTGCGTTACCAGCTCCATGAGGTAGAACGTATTGTAACGCGCTTTTCGCCAACCGTTCCTTTTCTTGGTCAGTAAATGTCGGTACTTCCATAATCGGGATCCTTTTTATATTATTCTGACGTTTGGTTGTGGTTGCCGTGTTACCGCGTCACCGTATCACTGCGTCTTCTACTGTCATGCTAAATCATACTCGGGCAACGGAGCTCACTTAGCATTATCTGCAGGAGTCTATGGCCGCCTTGCGCTCCAAGGTCGTCGCGACGCCCTGAAGCCACACGTTGAACCCGGCGGCGTGGTCAACATAGTAGAGGAGTTCGTCGGGCTCCGTGAGCTTATCGATCCAGCTGCCATCGGGAAGCTGGGTCTCAACGAGGAAGTCACAGAACCGGCACGCAGCATCTTTGCCTCTCTCATCATCCGTGATCAGGTAATAGATCGCCGCGGCCAGTGCGCTCTTGCCGCTCCCCACGTGAGCAAAGCTGTCCTCGTAGCAGCGCAGATGGAACTCGAAGAACCGCTTCGCGTATTCGAGGTAGGATGACTCCCCGGTTATCTGATACAAGTGGCACATGAGCATCATGGGAATCCCCGCCTCATAGTACCTCTGCTTGGGCTTGGTGGTGTCGATGAACCGTGCCTTAGGATCGTCCTTCTCCGTAATGAGTTTGCCGTCCCCGGTCATCACGAAGTAGAACCTGTCATCCTCAGACTGCTGCTCCAGCATGCTGATGCAATACTGAGCGACCTTCTTGGCCACATCGAGGTTTCCAAAGTTGAGCGCCGCAATCCCCATCAAGGACGTGGACACGCTCGGGATATTCTCATCCCCCACGAAACGTGGGAAACCGCCGCACGGCGCTTGGTTCGAGAGGAGGAATGACATGACAGGATAGGAGATGTCGAACCGTTCCAACCTGTGGGCCCCCAGAAAGAACCAGGTCTGCTTGTAGACGTCGCCGCGGTAATCCTTCAATTGCCCATCCGATTGCAGCGTGTTTCTCTTCGCCCAGTCCAGGAGTCGCTGCGCCTCGCGGAAACGACCGGCCAGCTGCCATGAGTAAGCCTGCTTGTGGTAGGCGTCATTGACGTACCCCTCCCAGATGTATCCGCCGTCAGGCAGCAGGTACTTGGTCGTGCACTCCACAGCCTTGAGGCCCGCTTCCCGATAGCGCTTGATTTTCTCATTCAAATCCATAATACTTCTCCTTTCGACGTCGAAGTCCTTTTTACCAAAATTCTCGGGGATTTCCCCTATAACCCGGAATGTCCCATTTGGCCGCCGTCACGGTGACGGCGAACCATTCGAGAACAATCTAGCGGCTTGCTGCGCGAGAGTCAAGGGCGACTTTTGTCGATTTGACAGTCGCGCGGAGCAAGAAGACCATTACTTTTGGCCCATGCGATGACGGAATTGCCTTTGCGTGCACAGTGTCACCGAATGACCGCACAGCATGCCTCCCGGGCCATGGCTCATGAGCTTGCTTGCCGACCGTTTCGCACGCGGCTACGACGGAACCGGGCACAAGCTCCCTATGAGCCCGTTGAAGAAGTGTGGCTCCGCCGCCCTCGGCGGAGTAACCACAACCGGGGGCCCGCCGCGGCGGGTGCCACACCGAGTTACGATCGGCGGGGACTTCGGATTTCAGCCCACTGTGCATTTCTTCAACGGCCTGCTATGCGACGCAGAATCGTTGCGAAGACGCGGTGGGGTATGGCGACCTCCGCCATCTGAAACGTCACGTATCTGGCATGGCGCACCACCTTCGCGCCGATCCCGCCTTCGCGGGGCGCTATAGCGCCGCTGCGGCGCGCCGGCGGCTTCACGGGCTTCTCGCGGAGCGTCGTGAGCGACCAGTGC